>Ga0116168_1001307_pt1 | contig 19442 bp, 22 predicted proteins | sample AD_UKC129_MetaG_FD_89795 | JGI IMG/M metagenome (GOLD analysis project Ga0116168, IMG submission 89795) | Active sludge microbial communities of municipal wastewater-treating anaerobic digesters from Canada - AD_UKC129_MetaG | ecosystem: Engineered > Bioreactor > Anaerobic > Digestate | place...
CCAGATGGGTCACACCGTGTACGACCCGCACGACCCGTGGTCGAAGCTGTTCCTCACGTTCCTCGCGGCGATCGCGGAGGCGGAGGGAGGGTGGATCAGTCTGCGCACCCAGGAGGGCATGGCCCGGCCGAGCGTTCGGAAGAAGCTCAAGGGCCGGCAGCCGGCGATCCCGCCCGAGACGGACGCCGCGATCGCGAAGGCACTCGACGAGGGTGAGCAGAGCGCGGCCGACCTCGCCCGCGTATTCCGGATCTCGCGCAGTGGGATCTATCGGGCAGCCGCCAGGCACCGAGCGAAGGTCGAACGATGATTCATCTGATCCCCATTCCGGACGAGCATGGCGTACCACTGCAGCGGGTGCGGCTGGGGGAGCACCCCGACAGGGCGGCAGCAGAGGCAGCGTTCGGACGCTGGCTTGTCCTGCCGCAGAGCACGGAGGCATGATGTCCAGCAGCTCGTGGCTGGTGCCACTGATCGCCGCGATCGCTCTCGGTGTCGCGGCGTGGCTGCTGCTGCGTGTACTGAACTCTCCCTCCCTGCCCGCCACCATCCAAGGCGTTCGCGTGGAGGTGACCGCCGCGCGGCTGGCAGAGGACCGTGTGTTCGAGCACGTCTGGACGGTGCCCGTCGTGCTGACCAACACCACCCACCGGCCCCGGACCGTGCCGGTGCTCGCGCAGCGCGCCGAGGTGCGCACGAAGCAGGCGCGGTACGTCGCGGAGCTCACCACGGAGGTCAGCTGGGAGCGCGAAGACGGTGCGCGCCTGGAGCTCAACCCAGCAGGCACCGCGATCGGCAGTGTGTGGGTTGTCCTGCCGGCAGGCGAGGCTCCCGTGCGCCTGCGCCTGCAGCAGCTCGAGCCGAAGCAACGCCACCTCGTGGCCCGGCTCTCGACATCGTGAGGTTCCCGGAGCTCACGGGCACGCGCGCTCCGAGACTGCGCGATCGCGCACGGATGGGCGCCTGGGGTGTCGCGTGGCTGTTCGCTGCCGTGTTCAGGAAGCCGTCACTGGGCGGGCTGGTGATCGCGGTGATCCTGTGGCTGCTTGTCCCGGCCGCACTCGTCGTCGAGGCGGCGTGGCTACTTCAGCACCCAGTCGCGTGGTGGCTGGTGCCTGCCGTCGCGATCGGTTGGGTGCTGCTGATGGCTGGTGTCGTCGCGGGGGCGTATACGCCCATGAGACGTCAGCGCAGCTACCTCACCGACGACGGCACCACGATCTTCCGCATCCGACATCACCGCCCGAAGCGAGGCGGCGAGAGCACGGCACCGACGTGCACCGTCGACAACTTCTGCCGCAGCATGCGCGCACCCAAAGGCGGCGCGCTCAAACTAATCGAGTCCCTCCACCCGCAAATCGAAGCGGCCGTCGACCAGGCAGACGCGGACGTGCATATCACCGCCGCGCACCCTGCTCTCGCCGACAGGTACAAGCTCATCGACCCGCTCCTGGAGGACGCCGGCAAAGCGTTCCCACGAGGAACGAAGCTCTACCGGCCCCGCAAGTCCCAGAGAGACAGCGACGCTCCCACGCTCACCTAGCGCCGTCATGAACTGATCGCCGCTCACGCGACGATCACGCTAGCGCGACCCCATGCAGACGAAGAACGTCACTGCTGAGAAGAATCACAACTGAACCATGCACGCAGGCACTTTTAGTGATGCGCTACGCTTAGGGCATGCGCGGCGGGCTGCAGAGGTGGAAGCGTGGGATCGCTTCAGCCGGTGTGCAGCAGGCTGTGAACTATGCGTTTGAGGGCGAGTGTGATTCGCACTTGCACGCGACGTCGGGGGCGGAAGCCCTACGTCGATACAGCGAGGCCGGCGATGGTGCGACGGTGACGCGGTACACCGCGACGTCGTCAGGGCTCGCCTCTGATGAGCTCGATGAGGGCCGGCTGGCTCGCTGGCTGGACGGCTCGGACCCCGACTCGGGGGAGCGGCGTGGACGTGAGCTCAACCGCCCCGACGCGGACCTCGTGCTGGACGGGACGATCAACGCGCCGAAGTCTTTCAGTGTCGCGTCGCTGCTTCACCCGGAGCTCGCGACCGAGTTCGAGGCCCTGCAGGATCGTCTGCGCGATCGTGTCGTCACGACGTGGCAGCGGGAACTGAACGCGCGCAGAGGTGCGGCGGGGTCGATCCGTGAACAGATCGCACAGCTCGAGGTCGTCGAGCTTCAGCATCGGCGATCGCGCGCGCTGGATCCGCACATTCACCGGCACCTGTGGCTGAACGCTCGAGTGCGCGGCGAGGACGGGCGCTGGTCGAACGTGGACTCGCGGGTCGCGATGAAGCTGCACACCCTGGTCAACGCCGAGGGCGAGGTCGCGATGCGCACCGACCCTGTGTGGATCGCCGCACTTGCCCGGCACGGGTACACGCTGTCTGCTGACGGTGAGATCGAGCAGCTTGAGCACATCGTGCGGCCGCTGTCTCGCCGCTCCAACCAGATCGAGGCGAACCGTGCCGCGCGTCTCGCCGAGTGGCGGCAGAGCCACCCCGGCCAGGAGGCGAGCCCGGATGTGCTGACTGCGATCGACCGGTGGGCGTGGGCTTACGGTCGGCCGAACAAGCCGGGGCAGGTCGATGAGCTCAGCTGGGAGCAACTGACCCGCGACGAGCTGCGCGGCATCGATCCGGCCATCACGGACCGCCGCGACGCGATGGCCGTCCGGGCGGTCGCTATCGCGGACCTGGATCGCGATCTGCTGGCCGCACAGGCGACCGTGGAGGCCGATGCGCGGGCCACGGCTACGGGCGGCCGGTTCGGGTTGTTCGATCTGCGAGCGGGCGCGTTGCGCGCGATCGCCGCGTCGGGTGTCGTGGCAGCACGGGAGCTGCTCGCCGAGGTTGCCGACGACGTCGCTGCTCGAGCACACCAGCTGAGCGTGAACGTGCTGCCGGACGAACGGGCCGAGATCCCCGGCCACGTCAAGCACCTGATGGCCGCTGCAACCGCGGCGCTGAAAGTCGACCTTGGAGCAGCGTTCGATCGTCTGTCGGCGTCGGGCGAGCGACTCGACGTCGACGAGGTGGACGTGCTCGCGGCCGCGGTGCTCGACGAGGGACGCCGGCTGGATGCGTCGCAGACGGAGGCGGTGTGCGCGATCGCGGGCTCCAACCGGCTGGTCGCGGTGACCGGGCCGGCGGGGACCGGGAAGACCACGCTGCTGAAGGTCGCGAAAGCTGCGCTCGAAGGGCAGGGGCGACGCATGGTCATCGTCGCGCCCACTAAGAAGGCCGCGTCCGTCGCGGGTCGTGAGGTCGGCGCGCAAGCTTCGAGCTTGCATTCCCTACTCCTGGACCATGGGTGGCGGTGGAGCGTGGATGACGCCGGCGCTCAGGCGTGGCGGCGGCTGAACGTCGGTGAGGTCGACGAGCGTACCGGGGCGATCTACGAGGGCCCGCGGCGGTATGTGCTGGACCGTGGCGATCGCGTCGTGGTCGACGAGGCCGGCATGGTGGATCTGTACACAGCGCTCGCCCTCAGCGACGTGCTCGAGCGGACGGGCGCAGACGTCGCGATGGTGGGCGATCACCTCCAGGCGTCGCCTGTGGGACATTCGGGTGCGATGGCGATGCTGCGGATGCGAGCCGGTGCGTGCGTCGAGCTGTCGGCCGTTCACCGCTTCCGCGATCCCGAGTACGCCGCGCTGTCGCTTCGGCTGCGCGAGCCGGGCAGTGCCGAGGAGGCGCTGCTCGTCGCGCAGGAGATCGACCGGAAGGGTCTGCTGAAGGTGGTTTCCACCGAGGAGCAGGCCAGGGAGCACATGGTCGACGCGTACATGGCGTCGGTTGCGTCCGGGCAACGCCTGGCGTTGGTGACGAGCACGAACGCGGAGGCCCGGCACATCTCGGAGACCATCCAGGAGCGGCTGGTGAAGACCGGTGTGCTCTCGGAGACCACTGTGGCTGTCGGGCAGGACGAGCAGCGCCTGCTGGTCGGCGACATCGTGCAGACCCGCCGCAACAACGCCGCGGCGGACGTGGAGAACCGTGCCCTATGGCGCATCGCGGCCGTCAGCGATGAGGGGATCCAGCTGGTCAGCCTCACCGACAGCACCGACCGACGCGAGGTGACGCCCGAGTACCTCGCGGCGCATGTCCACCTGGCGTATGCGTCGACGGTGCACGGGATTCAGGGTGAGACCACGGATGCCGCGATCGTCGGGCCCGGCGTGGATGCCGCCGGTCTGTACGTCGGGATGACCCGCGGCCGGATCCGCAACGAGGCAGTGGTGGTCGCGGACCGTGTTGACACGGCGACGAGGCTGCTCAGTGAGTCGATGATGCGTGGCGGACAAGAAGTGACCCTCGACGACGCGGGCGCGGCCGCGGGCCGGGAGTTGGGGCGCGCCGCTCGTGCCCCGCAGTCGACGGCCGCGGACGAGCGCCCGGCGACGTGGGATGACCGGCACAGGCGGCCGTTGGGCGCGATCATCGATCTTGACCGGTACCTCGGGGACGCCCCGGCCCTGGCGGGGGCGATGCGGGAGGATCTCGAATCCCTCAACGACCGTATCCACCGCGACCACGCTGCGCTGCGCGCGGTGAAGGTGCGGTTGGCGACCATCGAGGCGCGTGGCCACGCGGCCGCAGTTGCCGGATCCGAACCCGTGACCGATTCCGCGCTGCCGATCGTCGCGGAGCGGCTCGAGGCGCGGATCACGGCGTCTGGTGAACGTCGCGGTGACATGGTGAAGGAGTACGCGGTACTGGTGCGCCGGGTGGATCGTGTGGAGGACGAGCGTCGCGTGCGGTCCTCGCTGCCACGCGAGGTGTCGGAGGCGGAGCGTCGCGCCCGCCTGACGCACGCACAGGCCCAGGGCCGCCCTCCTGGTCCCGCCGCTGCTCCGGAGGGCCCAGGGCGCGGCCTGTAGCCGCACAGGGCACGAAGAAGCGGGCGGGACTACGATGAGTCCCGCCCGCTCAGTTCCTAGCTGTCAGCGCGCGATCCATGCTCCGGACTCGACCTCCGGAGCGGCGACGGGCCCGGTTGCGTATGCCTCCGGGCCTTTAGCTTTTGGGCTGCGCGTAACCCTGACCTCATCGAACTTCAGGGAGGCGGCAACCGTGTCGGCGACGACCTGACGGTTCTCGCGTTGCGCGCCGGTCTCCTTGTCCGTGTAGGTCGAGAACCGCAACTGCCCGGTGACGAGCACCGCGTCGCCCTTGCGGACCGATGCGGCAGCGTTGCGGGCCTGCTTGCCGAACACCACGACGTCGTGGAAGACGGTCTCACCGTCTTCCCACTGCCCGGACTGTTCGTTGAGCCGGCGGTCGTTCACGGCGACCCGGAACCGGGTCCAGTCGGTCTCCTTCTCCGACACTCCGCTCTCCGGGTCGCTAGTGAGGTTCCCCTCGATGGTGAGGGGGATTCGTGTGCTCATGATTTCCCTTTCTCTTGTGGTCCCCGCTGGGTGCGGGACGCTTACTGCCCATGCGCCTGCGCCGACCAGGTCACCCAGTCGGCTTCGTCTGTCACCGTCGACCAGTCACGCGGCTTTTTGTCCTGGTGCTGCCCGGTAGTGCAGCCCAGCGGTGCGGAGGCTTCCTTCAGCCGCTGCTTCGCTGCGGGGAGACGCTCGTGCCACCCGATCGGGCCGAGCCCGCTGTCTGTGCTCGCGAACAGGGCGGTGTGGGCGGTGTGGAGGGCGCTGAGCTCCTCTACGAGCACCCCATGCCGCCACCAGCAGTTGGGGACGACCGTGCCGCTGATCTGGTACCTCGCGGTGAACCACTCCACCCAGCTGCGCAGCTCCACCCATGCAGCCCTCGCGTCCTCGTCGGGCAGCTCCCGCCAGTTGATGATGCCGGCAGAGGTGAGTGCGGCAGCACTTTCCCGGTTGTGCCGGTCGTACTGGTCGATCTCCTCCTGCAGCAGGGCCTCCAGTTCCTCCGGGTCGAGGTCGCCGGCATCGCTCATCGCAGTGTCCCTTCGATGCGTGCCAAGACCTTTGGGAGCGCCTGGGCGGTGGCGTCCTCGCGGGAGCGGTGCCTCGCGAGGATCGGGTCGGTGTCGATGAAGCGGTGCAGCAGTTCGTGACACAGGGGGTGGAGTGGGATGAGGTCGTTGTGGGCTTCACCCGCGATCCACCGGGTGCCGTCCTGAACAACCCCGGCGTAGGTGATGTGGTGCAGCTCGAACTCTCGGGGCACGCCCGCGCGGTGGCATGCGGCGCACGCGAGCTCACCGGTGGCTGCGGCCTGCGCGAACCAGCTGTCGCGGCGTCGGAACCACGGCACGGATCGCAGGTATCCGCTCCGGTAGCCGCGGGCGTTCGGGTTGCGGCGGTTACTCATTAGGGTCACCTGGGGTTACCAGCGGCTGCCGGGCCAGCCTCGCCTCCTCCTCTGCGGAGAAGTAGCTTTGCTGCTCCCGCTCGAGGTCGGTCTTGCCGGCGGTGATCGTCTTCGCGTCGCGGCGATCGATCCAGCCGTCGAGCTCGATGAGTGCAGGGCGACGGTTCCGGTAGGTCAAGAGCCCGATGCCGGTGGGCATCCGTCGGATCTCGTCAATGGTCATCAGTGGGAGCCGCTCGTGATGCTCGCTCGTGGAGTGCGCCATCGAGTCGCTGTTCCAGGAGCGCTGCGTGCGGCGGTGCTCGCGGACACCGAGGAGCGACTCGATGTCGCGGAGGTGGGCAGCGTCACCCGCACCACCCAGCAGGATTTTCGCGGTCGCCGCCGACCAGATCGTCGACGCCTCAGCTGCGGACCAGCTGGTCTCGGCCTGCGACAGCGCCTGCAGCACCACGAACGTGCAGATGCCGCGGCCTCCGCCGTCGGCCATGACCCGCGGTAGGGCGTCCCACCGGAACATGTTGGCGATCTCGTCGAGGATCAAGCCCAGCGGGATCGGGAGGCGCGCACCGGGCGATGAGAGCGCCTTCTTCCGTGCGACCTCGACGACGTCGTCGAGCATCGCGGAGAGGAACCCGCCCATCGCGGTGGCACCGCTGGAGGTTCCGAGCAGGTACAGGGTGTTCTCACCCGCGAGGAACTCTGACGGGTCGAACGGCGCTTCGGCGCCGGTCGGGGAGAGGGTGTCGCGCACCTGGGGGATTGCGAGGGGCGCCACGGCGCTCTGCACCCCGAACCACATGGAGGACAGCAGCTTCGGGTCACCATCGAGGATGGATTCGAGCCCGTCACCCCACCCTGCAGTGCCTTCCACACTGAGGATTTCCACTGCGGCCCTCGCGAGGCCGGGCGTGGAGCCCCAACTGTACAGGTCGCTGACCTTCCGGTTGCCGACTGCAGCTGCGTGCAGCAGGCGGGCGAGGACGGTCGAGGCGGCGTCCGCCCACTCGCCGTTGGTGCTGGATGACCCCAGCGCCGTTCCGCCGATGATGGCGCGGCCACGCTGGGTTGCGACCAGCGGGTCTTCGCATCCGGCGATCGGGCTGTAGCGCAGCGTTCGTGACAGGCCAGACAGGCCCTGCGGGTCGAACACGTGCACGTCACCGCGCTGCTGGCGGGACCGGTAGGTCGCGGTGAGGTTGTCGTTCGTCGTCGACGTCGTTATCAGCGGCCCCGCCCAGTCGATGATCGCTGGGATCAGCACACGGAACCCTTTGCCGCCTCGCGGCGGCCCCTCGAGGACAACGGAGTCCTCGATCGACACATACACGTCGATGTGCCGCGACTCACCCAGCGGCCACCCCACGTCTGACGGCGTCGGGCGCCGGCTCAGGGTGGGGCGGAGGGTGCGGGCGTTGCGCAGAACCGCGCGCGCCGAAAGGTGCTTGGCGACTTCGGTGCGCGTCGCGAATCCGGGTCGCCGGCGCAGCTCCGCCACGAACGCGGCGTCGGTCTGCTTCCACCGTGCGTACCCGATCGCGCCGGCGATCGCTGCGGCGATGACCGTGAGCAAGATCGCCGCCGCCGTGACGCGGATGGTTCCGACCGGGAACGTGCAGCCAGGGATCTCCTGATACCCGTCCGTGGATCCTGTCACCAGGAGCTGCAGGGCGGCGATCGGGTTGCGGCCTGCGGGGCGCTGCCCGCACGTGCTGGTGATGATCGCCTCGACGAGCACCACGAACCCGAGGCCGACGGCGATGAGCGACGCCAGCACACCGACCGTGACCAGCGACCTGCGCTCCTGACCCATGCGTGCTCCTCAGAGCCCGTCGACGGCCGCGGCCGCGACACGCACCCACGCGTCTTGGGTGGCTTGGCGCAGGGTATCGAAGCGCAGTTGACCGCTTTTCAGGCCGGCGTCGAAGGGGATCAGCATCACCTGATGCCCGGCAGCAGCGAACTGGTCGGCGACCGCGCCGGCTTTGTACGCCCCAGTGCGATCCGCGTCGGTCACCACGATCAGCGCCCGCGCGGCGAGGCGTGCGGAGTGCGCGTCCCTCGCGTGCAGTTCCTCCAGCAGCAGCAGCGCCGACTCGGCTGCCTCTGGAGCTGTGGTGGTGGGGATGACCAGCTGGTGAGAGTGATCGATCATGCGAAGCCACCGCTCCGCCGACTCGTCGTTCCCCGAGTCGAAGATCACCAACCGGTACGCGCGGTCGATCACCTTGATGAGCGCGTCGAACTCTTCCGCGTCCACGCGCTGACTGATCGCCAGCAGTTGCGGGTTGGAGCGGAGCACGTCGTACTTGTCGTCGGCCTGGTGGTGGACGTACCCGGAGAGGGCCGCGGCGGGAACGTTGGGGTCGCTCAGCTGTTCCACGTCCTGGAGGACGTGCTGAACGGTCGCGCCGTGGGGGGCGCTCTCGGTCCGCCACCCGAGGGATCCTCTGGTGGGATTGTTGTCCCAGGCGAGCACTCCCCCGCCGCCGAAGCGCCCGTAGACGGCGGCGAGGCACGCCGTCGTCATCGTCTTACCGACCCCGCCCTTCCCGTTCACCACCGCGATCCGGCGCACGCTCGGCCAGTGTGCTGCGGCCTCCCTCTGCGCCTGAATCCGCGCCAGCTCGACCGGCCCGGCGCCCATACCGAACAGGCGACGCCAGCCGGTTGTGGCGGGGGCGGGCGGCGGCGCGTCGTCGATGAACGTGGGGCGGTTCGAGGGCGCGGTGACCGGCTCAGGGGTGGACATCCGTCGCCGCACCGGCGCGGGCTGCGGGGTCGCCGCGCCGCGGATGGCCTCCAGGGTGCGGGTGAGCTCCAGGTCCAGGGATGCCGGGCTGTCCTCGACACGTACCTGGCTCACCCTGCCGGTCGGGGTGACGAGCAGATGCACGTCCCCCAGATCGCCGCTGGTGACCAGCTCGATCTCGGTGTCATGACTCGCCGCGATCTGCATGGCCCGGTCCACGACCGTGGCGCGCAGGTCGCGGCCCTCAGTCGCCACCAGGTGCTCGGCTGAGCCGTCAGGGTGAATGAGCGTTGAGTGGTCGTCGACGACAGAAGCGCGCACGAGCGGTCGTGTAGTGGTCATTCTGTTCCTCCTTGACCGGCGGGCGCTGCGGCCAGCCAGCTATCTAGGGCCTCATCCCGTTCAGGGATCGGCCACAGGTCCTCGATCGCCAGCTCGGGCTCGAGGTCGGCGCCGGGCACCGAACGGTCCCCCATCACGGCGTCATCGGTCTTAAACAGGTCGAACTCTTCCGGCGTGGACGTGCTGAAGCAGTCCACGACGTACGCGAACTTGCCCACGTAGGCGAGGAACTCCCCCTTGCGGAGCCGGCGCGCCACCTGGACGTGACTGGCGGGGAGGTTCAGGCGGGTGCGCAAGTTGTCTTCTTCCTGCCTGTTGACGTGGAAGATGAACTTGTTCTCGATGTCCTGTACAACCGAGTAGGCCAAGGACCGCTCCTGAGAGCCGTCCGGGCCGACCGCGTCCAAGTCGCCCATCTTGTGCAGGATCACCACGTTGGCGATGCCGTAGTGGCGAGAAAGCTTGAGCCACTGCTGATACATCTGCAGCGCCTGCACGCTGGTCATGTCTCGCCACCCTTCCTCACGGATCAGGTAGCGCTTGCGCTTGGAGGTCCGATCGGAGATGACCGCCTGTACCCAGCTCGTTGTGCACACCTGGGCGATCTGGGCAACCAGCTCGCTGCGCTGGAACAGCTCTGACGTGTCCACCACGACGATCGGAGCGGCCTCGTCGAACTCGACCGTGGACTCGTCCTCGAACAGCCCCGACAGGTCGCCGGTGATGAAGCGGTTCAGGAGCAGACGCACATCCTCCGCGGCCTCGCGCGGTTTGCGTTCGACCTCGACCGAGCCGTTCATGATCTCGCCCAGCTGCCGGTGCACTTCACGCAGCGTCGGCCGGTCGCCCGTCGACGCGATCGCGAGGTTCAGGGCGAGGGTCGCCGTGGTGTGCTCCGCCGGCGTCAGCGACTTCGCCGGGTGGGTCATCTCAAGCAGCTGGATGAGGGTCGTCATGCGACGCTGCTGCACGATGCTCTCGTGTTCCTCCACCGTCGACCCTGACCGGTGCGGGCCGCGGTCAAGCGGGTTCAGCCGGTACTTCCCCCCGAGGCGGATGGTCTTGCCGCCCTCGGTCTGATCGGCCAGGGCAACCCACTCCCCCTTCGAGTCGGAGGGCACCACAGCCTGGTACCCCCACGCGAACCCACGGGAGACGAGGCACTTGATGGTGCCTGACTTCCCGGCCCGGTATGCGCCTTGAACGAGGATGTTGGTGGACAGCGTGCCCCGCTCGCTGTCATCGGCGTACGCATCCCACGGGGAGAAGCAGAAGAGGCTGTCGGCGTTCAGATCCACGCCGAGGATCGGCCCCAGGGTGCCGATGCCGGCATCGGCCACGAACGGGTAGATCGCGGCGATGTCCTTAGTGGTCGCACGGTGCGGCTCCACGCGGGCGGGAAACAGGTTCCACCAGCCGCCCTCAGCGAGCCCGTTACCGTAGACCGGCACCGACGTCGCCGGCAGACGCGCGTCTCGCGTCGAGGACACGACCTCCGTCGCACGCGCGCCCTCCCGCGCCTGACGGCGCAGGGCCCGCAGCTCGCTGCGGCTGAGGTCTGCCTGCTCGAAGTGCCACTCCTTCTTCCCGCTCATTTCAGCCCCAACCCGATCGGGAGCGCGTTAACCAGCAGCGCCTCGCCCTGCTGCGCGTAGAGGATCTGCGCCTCCATCCCCGCCCGCGACAGGGAGTTGCGTACACCGGCGACCGCCTGCTCGAGGTCGCTCTCATCGGAGGCGGTGACCGTCAAGTACCCGGCGTACTGGTACTCGCCGTGACCGCTGACTAGGCCCTCCTCCTGCGCCTCCAAGGCTTCGTAGTCGGCCCGGTCAACCGCGCTGCCGTCCTGACCGCGCCCGGCGCGCATGCGCTCGTTGGAGCGCCACGTCTTCTTCTCCTGACGGATGCGCTTCAGCGCCGCCCCCACGGGGACGGGCGTCATGACCGTCGTGAAGATGTGGGAAATTGCGGCGTTGGTGACCGGGTGCCGGGAGAACACCAGATCGTTGACGAACCCGACGGGGGCCGCGGACCGCGGCCACTCGTGGATCCACATCGTGGTGTGCACGCCCGAGTCGGTGTAGACCAGGCCGTTCTTCCCCTTCGGCTCCTCCATGTACGTCGGGCCCATCGCGGCGGGGTCGACGCCGGTCAGCTCGCCCGAGCGGCTTTCGATGTTGGTCACCGAGGCAGGGTCGAACGCTGCCCGTGCCAGCGCCGCGACATCACGCACACCGAGCCACCGCTTCACGCGCACTTCGGCACCGTCCAGCGCGTCGCGGACGTTGCCGGCTTCGACCGCAGCGAGCCGCTGAATGGCGGCTTTGCCGCCGCCGAGGGCCTTCAGCTGCGGGGCAAGCTTCACCAGGTCGTAAGTGAGCGTCAGGTAGTTGCGGTGCGCGACCGCGTACCCCTCAGAACGGTCCATCACAGCCTGGTAGCGGCGGGTCGCGCTGGGAACGTCGAGCGATCCTGCGCGCGCCGCGAAGTGGTCTCGCGCGACCTGAATGGTCGCCGGGGTGGTGCGCTCCTGCATGGTCACCCGTTTGATGCCGGCACGCTGGGTGAAGGAGGCGAGCACGAGCGCCCACTTCTCTGCCAGGTCGAATCGTTCGTTGAGATCTTTCATGAGGAAGCCGGGCACCTCGAGCTCGGCCATGATCGTCGCCGAGCGGCCGTGCGGGTCGTACACGCACGCCATCCCCTCGACGTCCCACAGCTCGAGCGCGCCGAGCCGGCCAGGGAGGCGGAGCGTGCCCGCCGCGCGCACCTTCTCCGGGGCGAACACCTCGCGGTTCGCGCCCGTCGCGTCGCGGAACGCCTTGTTCAGCCACACCGCAATCCAGCGAGGCAACGACATTCCCCTGGTGCGGACGACCGCCCCCACACCGAACGGCAGGTAGATCGGCGCCGCGTAGAGAAGCCCGGCCGGGCCGAACCGCTGCACACTGAGCAGGATGGATGCGGCCGCGATCAGCAGGGTCGTCACCTGCCACGGGTCCAGCCCCAGGACGATGCCCTGAGAGGACCGGGCGGGCAGCCGGGCGGGCCGTGCGACGTCGTAATCGATGTTCGAGCTCATGAGGACAGCCCCTTACAGAGTCCGGCCGACGGGCGGCGGTGTAGTCGGCCTGGCAGGGCCGGATCGAGTTGGAGAAGATGAGCGCGGTCCGCCGCCCTGCGGTGACGGACCCGGCGAGGCGGGCCCAGCTGATCCCCCAGATGCCGGCCCACCGCCCGCGGGACCACCTGTCGGCCGGCCCGCGGGACCACCTGTCGGCCGGCCCGCGGCGGGTGGCGCCGTGGAACGCGCTGCTGCGGGGCCGCGCGGACCGGGACGTCCCGCGGGTGCCTGCCCGGTGCGAGGCCGCGGAACGTTGCGCGTGACGTTGCGTGCCGCGGAGTTCACGCGGGACATCGCACTGGAGGCCACCTGGTCCACCGCTGAGCCACCCACAAACGAGAACAGCGAGAACACCGCGAATGGTGCAAACGACAGCAGCATGAGGCCCATCACGAACGGCCACACGGCCGGTTCCCAGATCGAGCCCACCGCCTCCAGGCCGCTGGTAATCATGCCGAGCAGGCTCATCATCAGCGGACCGGTCAGCAGCAGGGCACCGAAGGCAGCGAAGTAGCGGACGAGCCATTCCTTCCCGATGCTGCGCATCGGGAACAGCATCCATGCCAATGGACCCACCATGACCAGCGCCGCGAGCGCGATGTTGCGGAACATCAGCACGAACAGCATCAGCACTTCGGCGAGAAGCATCAGCCCGACCACGAGCACTCCCCCGAGAGGGAACACCACCCCACCGCTGAAGAACAGGTGAGAAACCCTGTTCAGCGGGTCGGCATCCGCGAACAGGTACGTGGTCAGCGAATCGACCGCGTCCACCACCCGCCCGGTGAACCAGAGCGTCGCTTGCGTGAGCGGGAACGCGAGGCCCGTGCGTACGATCGCCGCGATCACCTCGCCAGGCGATCCGCTGAAGGCGGCCTTTGTGATCGCGACGATCCCGACGAGGATCACTACGATCCACACCGCCCACACCCAGAAGCTCCACTGGTCGATGGCAGCCGACCAAAGCAGGCTCGACGTGTTGAACTGGAACGCCTGCCACACTCTCGCGCCCGCGATGACCGCGTTCGCGGCGAGAGTCTCAGCCGTACCTTCCATCACCGCGCACACGTCCCAGGTCTGCCCGCAGCCCCACTCGTACTTGAGCTCTTTGCCAGCCTGCCTGAGGGCTGCCTGGTTCGAGGATGCGCTCGAACACACCGACACCTCGCCACCGGAGAGGGGGACGCTGTTGTAGCAGACCGTCGCAACCGTCTTATCGACGTCGACGGGTGTGCAGGTGACGCTGGCCGCGGTCCGGACACACTTGACCGGGAGCGCGGGAGCCGACCACTGCTGGCCGGTCACCTCCTCGTCGCCTGCGGCTGTAACGACGGCCGCAGTGGGCTGGTCGACGGCATGCGCTGCCGCGCCCCCGCCCAGGAGCAACCCGCTCGTCACCAGGACGAGCGTGAGGATCCGCAGCCGCCAGGACATCTCAGAACCCGAAGTCGAAGCTGATGAACCAGGCGAAGATGCCCGACACAGCACCGAGCGCTGCTGTGGCGATGAACACCGTCACGATGTTTTTGCCCGCCCAGTCGCGGACCTGGTCGGGGAAGATCCCGCGGAACACCAGCGCGACGATCGCAACGATCAACGCCAGGAACGCCAGGACGAGGGCCGTCGCGAGGACGTAGGAAACGATGACCTGCAACCCCTGCAGCCAGGGAGCGTCGAAGTTGGGAGTGATGTTGGGCATGAGGATTCCTCTCCTAGAACGTGACGCCACGTTCGGACATGAACGGGACAGGGTTGACGCGAATACCGTTGATGAATGCCTCGAAGTGCAGGTGACAACCGGAGCCGACACCGGTGTTGCCCTCCAACCCGATGGGTTGGCCGGCTTCCACCGCGTCGCCCTCCTTGACCAGGAGGGAACCCATCTGCATGTGCGCGTACCCGGTCTTCGACCCGTCTGCGTGCGCAACGATGATGCGGTTCCCCCACCCACCGGTGGTCCACCCTGAGAAGGTCACGACCCCGGCGGTCGCAGCACGGACCGTCTGACCGCAGCCGTTGGAAAGGTCGATCCCGAAATGGTCGTGGGGGTACACGTCGGGCCGGTACCCGAAGGGGCTCGTGATGATGTAGACGCCCTCGAGCGGCACCACCCACGCCCCCTCCGGGATGTTTCCCGTCCCGCCCTCGGGCTCGGTCGCGGCCGCGGGGGTGGAGAACAGGCTGATGAACAGGTAGCCGGCGAAGAAGGTGGGGACAGCGAGAACGGCCATCGCGGCGATGCACCACTTCAGGATGCGGCGAAGCCCGATCGTCTTGACGACTGTTGCCGTCGTTCCCGCAGCCATCAGGTCCCCGCCTTTCCTCGGCTAGTCATTGACGGACCAGCGGACGACCTTGCAGTCGCCCGGCTTCTGTTCCGTCCCCGGTGCAGGGACGGACTCGTCGGTGCACTGCACCATCACACCGATAGTGCGCGTCTGCGCCCACCCGCTGGTCTCATCCGCCCGGTCCCCCGGACGCAGCGACACCTCGAAGGTGGCGTCCGTGGTCTTGTAAGAGCCATCGTCTGGACCGATCAGCGGTGACACCTCGCCGACGAGCTCGGGCGTCGAGGTGCCCTGCAGCTCGGTAAGCGTCGCCCACTCCCCCTCGGACAGCAGCACCTGGTTGGCGAGCACCCGCTTGTTGTCCTCCGTGGTCTGCTCCGACAGCGCCGGCGTCATCCAGGTGTTCAGGTACGCGAGGAACTCCTCGCGGGACGTGTTGCGCGTGTCGAAGGTGAGCACCGCTTCCAGCGCGGCCAGCACGTACTTCTCCGGGTCTGTGGTGATCGGCTCGACGACCCACCCCTCTGCCTCCGGGTCGAACGGGGAGGACGGGCCGGTGCCCGGAGTAGTGCCCGAGGGATCCGGCGTCGGCTGCGCGCTGCCAGACGGCGACGTCGCGGTCGGGGTGCCCCAGCCGGTCGGCGAGGGGTCGGCGCCCCTGTTCAGCGACGCCACGATGATCGCGACGATCGCGACCAAGATGACGACAGCGCCGACGATGCTGCCGAAGACAAGTGTGCGGGACCGTTCAGCCATCAGATCATTCCGTCCTCTGTCTGCCGCGCATCCTCATGCAGCCGAGCATCCGCATCACGATACCTCCGGGCAACGACGCCGCGAGACTCCCTTTTCAGCATGTGAACAACCACGTTTACCCGTGTCCCCCGAACGGCGGACACGCCCAGCCCTCCCCCGCGCGCGGCTGACACCACCGGGGATTCCGGGAGGACTAGCGCGCGGCCAAACATGGCTTTAGCCTATAACTATTCACTCGTCTTGTGAATAGCAAACATATTCGGAGCTGGTTTGGCCACTTACCCGTCGGGCATGATGAATCCATGCCCCGGTACCTGCGCACTAGCGAGAGCGACTACGTGGAGGACCCCATCGCTGCCCTCGGGAACATGCTGCGCGCCAACATCATTGGCTACGTGCGCCGGCACGGGCCGTCCCGGCGCGGCGAGATCGCCGCTGCACTCGGTGTCGGCTACCCCGCGGTCGCGAAGGCTCTGCGCGTTCTGGTGGACTCCGGCGTTCTGGAGACACAGCCAGCGCAGCCTCGACAGGGGCAGACCGTTTGGTACACGGTCAACCAGGACGTCGTCGCTGAGATGTGGATGCGTCTCGGCGACGCGATCGGCGAGCTCTGAACTCATCGCGTGTCCCTCGCGCTCTGATGGTGATTACACCATTAGGTTGACGAGCATGGCCGTACGAAAGCTCGCCCGCGGAACACGCGTGCACCCCGAACGACTAGGCCTGGTTGTCGAAGGCGAAGTCAAGGACCTGTTCCACGCAATGGCACAGGACGCCGGCGTCTCCGACGCCGTCTTCTTCGAGTCCGTGGTGCGAAACCTCCACGAGACCCTCACCGACCGCGGACTGCCGACCTGGTGGCCCGCTCCGACCGCGAACGATGGGGAGCTCGATATCGACGCCGCCTAAAAACTGAAGCCCGCCGACCGAAGTCGACGGGCTTTCGCAAGTTTTCAGTTTCGACCCCCAGTGTCGCCAAACATTTGGGTCGGAATTCATCAGGACCGGATCACTCCGGGGCCTTCTGCATGCCTCCAATCAAGGAGCCAACGTGCCAAATGTAGCATCAGCGCGCCCAAAAACAGCGGTCAACTTCGCCGCGACACGCCCAAAACGCCGTGGCGGGCTCGTTCTCACTCCCCCACCAGGCGCGTACGCGCACCTCCCTGCCGTACGTCCGGGCGGGTGGGTGAAGACCGTCGCATGGGCGTTGGAGCAGCCCAGCGTCGAGCGACGACGACGAGCAATGAAGATCTCCTCACCGGCAGTTGTCCTGGCCGTCGCGGGCCGACTTGCGGCCAGAGCGGACTTCGGCACGGGCCGCAACGTGGCCGTCAGCTGCGCCACGATCGCCGCTGAGCTGCACCTTCAACCGGCGACAGTGAAGCGCGTGACCCGGTTCCTGCGGCGCCTGGGGTTCCTCGTGAACGTCGTCACCGGCGCGAACCGGCTCACGCTCGAGCAGCTGTGGGAAGCCGCACAGCGTGGGGCTCCGAACCAGCGTGCGGTTGCTGCCACCCGTGCCCTGACGATTCCCGGAAGCGTTCCCCGCGCTGTGGACGGCGCCCCCCTACCTACACCTACGCACCAAACAGCCGCATCTCACGTTCAAAAGAACTCACCCACCGGCACGCTCACGCGCGCCGTAGAGGCCGGCGCTACGCGCCGACCGCGAAGACGAGGAAGAACAACCTCCTCCGGCAGTGAAAGACCCGTCCCGCTGCCAGACCAGAAGCTCGCAGCACGGCTGGCAAGCAGCCAGCACATGCCGTGGCTGGCTCGAAACCGGCACATCGGTTCCCTCGCCCGCGCGCTTCACCGCTACGGTCTCGCCGAGCGAGGCTGGACGGCCGCGCAGATCCTGCACCGCATCGAGCTCGACGCGGCGGATACCCACACCCTCCCACTGCCGCTCAGCCAGATACGCACCCCGATCGCGTACCTCATGCGCCAGATCCACAACTGCATCTCCCCGACCGAGCTCTCCCCCACGCGCCAGTCTCAGCTCGACGCGCAAGCTCGTGCGCACCGACGAGCGGCCGAAGAAGCCGATGCGGTCGAACTGAGGAAGCGCATTGTCGCCGAAAAGGAACAGATCGACGCCATCATCGCCGGCATGCAGCTGCGCCACCGTGCCCGACCGTCATGACTCCCCCAGCGATACCACTGCGATTGCACTATGGTAGTGGTAGCACACTGCTATGCTAGTGATATCACTGTGAATGCAGCGACGAATCGCTATCATCACGAAATTGAAACACCATCACAGTGATAGCGCCTCAATATCGAAACGAAAGTAGAGTGACAGCATGATCATTCTGATCGGCAGCCAGAAGGGCGGCCCCGGGAAGACCACCATCGCGGTCAACCTCGCCGTCGAGTTCGCGCGACAGGGCAAGGACGTGGTGCTTGTGGACGCCGACTCGCAGCGCTCGGCTGCGCGCTGGCACGCGGACCGTGAGGAGCAAGGACACACCCCGAGAATCGCGTGCGTCGAGAAGCTCGGGAGCATCCACCTGACGCTGCAAGACCTCGCGAACCGATACGACACCGTCATTGTCGATGTCGCAGGCAAGGACAGCCAGGAGATGCGCACCGCGATGACCGCAGCAGACCAGCTCGTGGTCGTCGTGCGCCCCAGCCAGTTCGACCTCGACACCCTCGAGCACATGAGTGGCGTCATCCAGCAGGCGAAGGACTTCAACCCGGACCTTCAGGTGCGGGGGCTGATCGCTCAGGCGCCGTCCAACGTCTACAACAGCGAACGCACGGACGCGGGGGAGTACCTCGCTGATTACCCGCTCATCAGCGCCCTGAAGACCGTGATCTACGAACGAAAGGCTTACCGCGACGTCGTCGGTGAAGGCTTGGGCGTCGTCGAGTGGAACAACAGCAAAGCGAAGGCCGAGATCCAGGCCCTCGCCCAGGAGTTGGAGGCGTGATGGCCATCAAGAAGAGGGAACCGATCGACCAGGCCCGACTGGAAGCGTTCGCCGCCGGAGCCGACACCCCCGCGGTGCAGCCGGCCACCGTGACGCCGCGCCCGGTTGCCGCGACGCCGGCGGCCAGCCCCGAGCCGAGCGGATGGCCGGCGGGTGTACCGCGGACATTCCTGTTGCGCTGGAACGCGCCTGACATGCCTCAAGAGCTGGCGGAGATCGCCGCGCTAGAGGACCGCTCACAGCACAAGATCGCCCTCAAGGCGATGCGGCTCGGGCTCGAAGCCCTGCGCGCAGAACGCAGCTGACAGTGCGCGGGGCCCACGATGTCAGTGCGATATCACGCTGAAAGCGTCGTTCTATGCCGTGGAGCCTGCGGCATCATGCGGTCGGCGGCCCTGCGCGCAAGTGCTTTCGCGGCATATGCTCCGTCGCTGCGCTCGTCCGCTATTCCACGGTCACTGGCACTGCGAGCCGCACTCCCTGACGGCGACAACAGTCGCCTCCACGGCAAAAGAACGAAGTGGGGGAGGGAGGAGAAGCCATGAACGAGGAGCTCATCCTCACGGTCTACACAACCGGGCCCAGCTGCGGGAAATGCCGGATGACGAAGATCATGCTCGAGGCGAAGAACATCCCGTACCGGGAAGTGAACATCAACGAGCACCCCGATGCGTACCTCTACGTAACCGAGGATCTCGGCTACAGCACGGCGCCCGTCGTGGTCGTCGACGACCAAGACCACTGGTGCGATCTGAGACCCGACCACATTGAGCGCATCGCCAAACGGGCGATATTGCCATCCGATGCAACGCGCGAAGCGCGATCGCCCGCGCGGTAGAGCCTGAGCTGAGAAGGATGTCGAGGGGGCCGGGGGTCTCTGCGCCACTCTTGATCACCCAGAGTACTTCATTTGCATCAATGTTGTATTGGA
>Ga0116168_1001309_pt1 | contig 19436 bp, 21 predicted proteins | sample AD_UKC129_MetaG_FD_89795 | JGI IMG/M metagenome (GOLD analysis project Ga0116168, IMG submission 89795) | Active sludge microbial communities of municipal wastewater-treating anaerobic digesters from Canada - AD_UKC129_MetaG | ecosystem: Engineered > Bioreactor > Anaerobic > Digestate | place...
CAAAAGGGCATTTTCACAAGCCTTCAACTTGTCAATTAACGCACTAATCTACACCAGGGAAACAATACCATACATCATACAAAACGCAGCTTCAAAAGCCTTCAACCTAGCCTATAACGCTGCAATACTCACACCAGAAACAGCAGAACCACTACTATCCAGAGCCTATGCACAGATGCTTTCATTAGCAGCGAAAATCGCCCAAAATAACAAAGAAGCCCTTGATGAAGAATTACTAGAAAAGATAACAACCAAAACCAAACCAAAAACCAAAAAAGAAGAAAAAGAAGAGAAAGAAGAGAAAGAAGAGGAAGAAGAAGAGGAAGAAGAAGAGGCAGCCGCTGGTCTAGGCGCACTCTTCGGCTAAAATTTACAATAAAAAAATAATTCTGAGGTGATCATATGGAATATATATACGCAGCAATGCTATTACACGCTACAGGCAAAGAAATAAACGAAGAGAACGTGAAAAAAGTGCTAGAGGCAGCTGGAGCAGAAGTCGATGACGCCAGGGTAAAAGCTTTGATAGCAGCACTAGAAGAAGTTGACATTGAAGAAGCAATGGAAACAGCAGCTGTAGCCCCAGCAGCAGGAGCACCAACAGCTGAAGCTGCAGAAGAAAAAGAAGAGGAAGAAGAAGAGGAAGAAGAGGAGGAAGAAGAGGAAGAGGAAGAGGAGGCAGCCGCTGGTCTAGGCGCACTCTTCGGCTAAAAAAAGGGATTCTTCTTCCCCCCCAAAACCTTTTTTTATACCATACTACTTTTTTTAAGGTGAAAAAGACACTAAAGATTACCATGTCCCACCAACTAAAAAAACTTGGATATGAAAAAAACAAATGCAAATCATGTGGAGAATATTTTTGGTCCATAGAAGAGCGTGAAACATGTGGAGACGCTCCATGCGACCCCTACACTTTCATCGGAGATCCTCCAACAAAGAAAAAATACGACCTTTACAAGATCCAGAATACCTTCATCGAATTCTTCAAAGAAAGAGGACACGAACCCATAAAAAGATACCCAGTACTCGCAAAACGCTGGAGAGACGACGTATTCCTCGTAGGAGCATCCATCTACAACTTCCAACCATGGGTAACATCAGGGATGGTTAAACCACCAGCAAACCCACTAGTAGTCGCCCAACCCTCAATAAGATTAAACGACATAGACAACGTAGGAAGAACAGGAAGACACCTAACCTGCTTCACCATGGGAGGCCACCACGCATTCAACTCCCCAGAAAACCAAATCTACTGGGAAGATGAAACAATAAAATACTGCCACGACTTCCTAGAACACATTGGCATAAACCCCAAAGAGGCAACATTCATAGAATCATGGTGGGAAGGCGGAGGAAACGCAGGACCCTGCTATGAAGTCTGCGTAAGGGGTGTTGAACTCGCAACCCTCGTATTCATACAATACGAGATCCTCCCAGACTCTACTAAAAAGGAAATCCCATTAAAGATTGTTGACACAGGCTACGGACTCGAAAGATTCGCATGGATATCACAGGGAACCCCAACAGCATATGACGCATCATTCGGCCCAGTAATCGAAAGACTAAAAGAACTAGCATCAATCGAAGTCGACGAAGACATACTAAAAGAAAACGCCCAAGTCGCGGGTATGATGGACATACAAACATACGCAGACCTTAAAACCCTCAGAAGAAGAGTAGCAGATAAACTAGGCATCCCAGTCAAGGAACTTGAAGCATCAGCAAAGCCAATGGAATCCATATATGCAATAGCAGACCATACAAGGTGCCTAGCATTCATGCTAGCAGATGGTATAATCCCATCAAATGTAAAGGAAGGATACCTCGCACGTTTAATAATAAGACGCACCATCAGACTACTAAAAGAATTACACCTAAAAGAATCATTAAAAGACATAATGCAAATCCAAATAGACTTCCTAGAACCCCAATACCCCGAAATAAGAGAACACCAACAACACATAATAGACATAATAAGATTAGAAGAGAAAAGATACAAAAAGACGATCCAAAAGGGTGAAAGAATAGTTAAAAAGACAATAGACCACTTCAAAAAAGAAGGAAAAAAGGAAATACCAGTCGAAACCCTCATAAGACTCTACGACTCCCACGGCATACCCCCAGAGCTAGTAAAAGAAATATCAAACACCCAAAGTTTCAAAATAAAAATCCCAGACAACTTCTACACACTCGTAGCCGAAAAACATGAAAAAGAAGAAGAGACAGAACCAACCCCAATAGAATTAGACTATCCCAAGACAAGATTATTATTCTACGAAAAACCCACCGAAAAAAAATTCAAAGCCAAAATACTAGGATTGCATGAAAACGGGATAATACTAGACCAAACACTATTCTATCCAGAAGGTGGCGGCCAACCATCAGACAAAGGAATACTAAAAATAGGAAAGACCAAATTAAAGGTCGAATATGCAGAAAAAATCGGGGACATAGTACTCCACAGAACAAACACAGATAAACTTCCAAGAGAACTTATAGGCAAAACCATAGAGGGAACCATCAACTGGGAAAGAAGAACAGCACTAACCAGAAACCATACCGGAACCCACCTTATAGTAGCCGCGGCACGCCAAGTCCTCGGAGACCACATCTGGCAGACAGGAGCCCAAAAGGGGATCAGACGATCAAGGATAGACCTATCACACTACAAGAGGATCAGCATTGATGAAATCGAAAAAATAGAAGAACTAGCCAACAAGTATGTGATGGAGAACATCCCAGTTAAAACCAAATGGATGGAAAGAAACCTAGCCGAGAAAAAATACGGTTTCATACTATACCAGGGTGGAGTAGTACCCGGAGACAGGATAAGAATAGTAAAAATAGGCGAAATTGATGTGCAAGCATGCGGAGGCACACACGTAACCAGCACAGGGAACATAGGACCCATAAAAATCAACCGCACAGAAAGAATACAAGACGGCGTTGAAAGGATCGAATTTTCAGTAGGAGAAGCCGCGATAAAAGAAATACAAAATATCAACCGCCTACTAATAGAAAGCTCAAAGATATTCAAAGTACCAGTGGAACAACTCCCCAGAGTCTCTGAAAGATTCTTCAAAGAATGGAAATCATTCAAAAACGAGATAAAACGCCTAAAAGAGGAGATAGCACTCCTAAAAATAGAAAATCTCACAGACAAAACCCAAAAAATTGACAACCTCCTATTCATAGGAGAAATCGTCGATGCAAAAATGGATGAAATGCAAGAAATGGCACTAAAACTCACAGAAGACAAAATAGACATCGCCATCCTATTAAACAATAACGGGAAAATCGTGGGAGCATCATCCCAAAAAGCCATCAAAAAAGGCATCAAAATAAACAAGATCATAAAAAAACTCGCAGAAATCCTCGGCGGAGGAGGAGGAGGAAGACCCAACCTCGCACAAGGAGCCGGCCCAAAAACCCACAGAATAAACGAAGTCCTAGAAGAAGCCCGAAGGCTAATAAAAGCCGCCCTTGAGGGTTGAACTTGGGAAAAACAATCAAAGGTATAAAAGAGAAAATAGAAAAAGGAGAAGCCCAAATATTCACAGTCCAACAAATAAAGGAAATGCTCCGCAACCAAGAAAGAATATCCATCGACGACGTGGACATCGTAACCACAGCCACCTGCGGGATAATGTCAGGCACCGCCGCCATCATGCACTTTAAAGTCGCAGAACCCGGAAAATTCAAAAAAGCAAAAAAAGTCTACCTAAACGGTGTCCCAGCAACCCCAGGACCATGCCCAAACGAAAACCTAGGCCTAGTCGACATCATATTATATGGGACATCAACAAGCATAGAAAACCCAGACTACGGAGGAGGATTCCTACTAAACGACATCTTAAAAAGAAAAGAAATAGAAGTCATCATAGAATCAACAGACTCAAAAACCATCAAAACCAGCTTAACCCTAGACAAGATCAAAACCGCTAGGATAATCGGCACAAGAATGGCATACAAAAATTATATGGCATTTATAAACCCAAGTGACGAGCCAATACCATCCATATTCAATCCAATACCAATGGAAGGACCATACAAAGGCCTCTCATTTTCAGGATGCGGTGAACTCAACCCCCTCCAAAACGACCCCACGATGGAAACAATAAAAATCGGCTCCCCAATACTATTAAACGGCGCCCCCGGGATGATCATAGGAGAAGGTACAAGGAGCACACCAGAAAAACCCAACCTCATGATAGCCGCCGACCTCCATCACATGAACCCCTACTACATCGGAGGTTTCAGAACAGCCGCCGGCCCGGAAATATTCAACACAATCGCCATCCCAATACCCATACTCAACAAGAAAATACTCGCAAATACCCTAATAACAAATGACAACATCCCACTACCAATAGCCGATATAAGGGACAGGAGAATAATAAACAAAACCAATTATAAGATTGCCTGGATGGGGGATGAAAGACCATCATACCATCCGCAAAGATGTGCTAATTGTGAAAAATGTCTCGTAGCTGAAAGATGCCCAACCCTAGCCTTCAAGAACACACTAGACCTTGAAAAATGCTTTGGATGTGGAATGTGCGCAAATTCTTGTCCAAATAATGTATTCGAGATGAGAACAGGGAAAGTCACACTCCAAACCAATAATAAAAGCATTAAAGTGCCTGTAGTATGCAGACAATCAGATATAAAACGTGCAAAGAAATTAGCTGAAGAATTAAAATACCGGATAGAATCTGGTGAATTCCCCATCAGATAAACCATGGGTGTAACAGATGGACTATGACCTCATACTTGGACGTTACGGGGAAATAGCCCTTAAAAGTCCGCGGGTTAGGAGAAAATTTGAATCACAACTCATCCATAACATAAAAAGCGCATTTAAAACAGAAGCCCACATAAGAGAGGGTAGAATATTCATCCACCCAGCAGATTTCAAAGAAGCCCTAGACAAACTAACCAAAATCTTCGGGATAATATCATTCTCCCCAGTAATCGCTATGAAAACAGACAAAAAAGTGATCTCAACCAAACTCAGAGAATACGTGGAAAAACTAAACTCAGAGGGCCTATTTGATGAAAAAAAATCCTTCGCAATAAGATGTAAAAGGACCGGAGCCCACAACTTCACAAGCCAAGAACTCGCAGCATACGCAGGTTCAATAGTCCAAGATAAGATAGGGGCCCCAGTAGACCTCACAAAACCAGACATAGAAATATTCCTAGAGGTCAGGGGCGGGAAAACATACCTCTTCCATGAAATCATACCAGGCCCCGGGGGTCTTCCAATCGGCACAAGTGGAAAAGTAGTATCACTACTCTCAGGTGGTATAGATTCTGCCGTTGCAACCTATCTCATAATGAAAAGAGGATGTAAGATACTAGCACTACACTTTGACACACACCCATACACAAGCAAAAAAACTAGGATAAAAATCAAAAAGCTAGCAGATAAACTAAAAGAATACTCCCCAGGTGTGGAATTTGAACTATTAACAATAGAATATGGTGAATACCTCGACTATTGCATATCAAAGGCTCCAAGAAACCTCACCTGCATACTATGCAAATTCGGAATGTATCATATCGCAGAGAAAATAGCCAATGAAAAAAAAGCCCTAGCTATTGTAGATGGTAACAGCATCGGACAAGTAGCATCCCAAACCCTCCATAATATCCTCGCAACACGCTACAGTGTAAAAATCCCCATTCTAAGCCCCCTAATAGGCTTCGACAAGATAGAAATAGAAAACCTTGCAAAAAGAATAGGAACCTACAAAATCTCCACATCCCCAAATGGGGCATGTACCGCAGCCCCACCACATCCAGCGACGAAAATAAGCCCACAAAAACTATTAAAGATAAAGCAGAGCCTAGACTTAGATCCAAAATTAGAAAAGATCATGGAAACAAAAACAAAATACTAATTATAATAAACCCCCATATTCTACTAGTGTTCATAATTGTATATTTTAGCCTGGAGGTGTACCCATAATGAAAACAACAATTAGTGTGATTAAAGCTGACGTCGGGAGCTTAGCAGGTCACGTGCTCGCTCACGAGGCCCTAAAAAAGAAATGCGATGATATACTCTCGGAGGCCAAGGATACAGGGATCCTAGAAGACTATTATATAACCAATTGTGGAGATGACATCGACCTTATAATGACACACCACAGAGGCGAAGAAGACGAAGAAGTGCACGAAACAGCATGGAACGCCTTTAAAGAAGCAACAAACCTTGCAAGGGAAATGAAACTATACGGTGCAGGCCAAGACCTGCTCTCAGACACGTTCTCAGGTAACATAAAGGGTATGGGTCCCGGTTGTGCTGAGATGGAGTTCAAAGAAAGACCAAGCGACCCAGTTATCATATTCTGCTGCGACAAGACAGAACCAGGAGCCTTCAACCTCCCACTCTTCAGAATATTCGCAGACCCATTCAACACAGCAGGACTCGTAATAGACCCCAGCCTACATAACGGCTACAAATTCGAAATCTTCGACGTCATAGAGCACAAGAAAGTCATAATGTCATGTCCAGAGGAAATGTATGACTTACTAGCCCTCCTAGGTGCTATCGGCCGCTATGTGATCAAAAAAATATATAGGAAAGACGATGACGAAATAGCCGCCTCTGTAAGCACAGAAAGACTAAATATCATGGCCGGGAAATATATCGGAAAGGACGACCCAGTAGCTATAGTAAGATCCCAATCAGGCTTCCCAGCAGCTGGGGAAGTGCTAGAACCGTTCTCACTCCCACACCTCGTAGGTGGGTGGATGAGAGGTTCGCACAACGGCCCACTAATGCCGGTACCCCAAAAGGATGCTACACCAGTCCGATTCGACGGTCCACCCAGGGTCATCGGCCTAGGCTTCCAAGTTGCTAACTGCAAATTAATCGGACCAATAGATCTCTTTGACGATCCATCCTTCGACCGTTCAAGGGTACTAGCATCTGAAATAGCAGAATACATGCGAAGGCACGGGCCATTCGAACCACACAGACTCCCAAGTGATGAAATGGAATACACAACATTACCAGAGATCCTTAAAAAATTAAAAGGGAGATTCGAGGACATAGAATAAAAACCCTATCCCCCTTTTTATTCTTTTTTAGCCTCCTCCTGGTCGCCGATTAAATATTTCCATATAAAGAATGGAATGTCAAACACCCTTTCGGCCCTATCTATAATGGCACTGTCACTTGTAGCAACAACAAAATCCTCAGATTCCCTTTTAATATTATAATCAACATTTGGGGACAATTCCACCTCACCAGGGATCCCATAATCCTTTAATAGTCTTCTTACAATGGATGCTAATTCCCCGCTAAAACTTACATTTTTATCAAAATAAAATTTCACAAAACCCACTTTCAAAACCTTTAATGCCTTAAAAACGAGCTCGAGGGCCTTAAGGGTTTCATCATTCAACTTGTATTTTCCGAAAACCCCCCTAGAATCCCTTAAAAACCCATCCTGGGCTATGAAAAAATTCCCTTGAAGGACGCTCTCAACTGTTATGAGAACGTTATAACCATCTAAGATTATCCCAGATCCTCTCAAGGATTCTGGACTTGCTATTTTCTTTTTTCTGTCTCTTATTGTGGACTCTGAAAAAACATACCTTGCAAGGTAATTTCTATCCCTTCTCTTCAACATATAATGGTTCGCGACAAAATCGAGCGCAACCCTCTTCTTATACCCCCTGTCTAGAAGATAGCGAAGATCCTCCACGGCCTTTTTGAGGGTCATCAACCCCTCCTCTTAGCAGCTATAATAAGCACACGATCTGACGCATCCTCGGCCCTGTCTGCTATATTCCCAAGGTGTACTGTAACCTCCTTCATCCCCAGGAGTTTAACCACGCCAATCTCCTCATCCCTATAGGACTTGTAAAGCTTAGTTAATATCCTTCTTTCAATTTCGTCCGCCTTCTCTTCAAGTTTCTCGATCTCATGAGCTTTCCGGATAGCCTCTGTAAGATCCTCTTCTAGGAAGTTTATACAATCATCTAGCGCTTTTACGATCTGTCCTATAACCTCCATGAATGCTTCAAAATCCTTTTGAAAATCGGCTGGGAATTCAACTTTACTCAAGGATATTGTGAACGCTGTTGATTCGATCGTGTCAGCCACCTTATCAACCTTTTCAGTTAACATTATCCTATCTTCCCTGTCAAATGGTAAAAATGCCCCCTCATAGAATCCCATCTCCATCTTCCGGCGTATTTCATCCGCCTCATGTTCTAGGGCGGATATTTTCCTTGTTAGAATATCCACCTTCTCATAATCCCCATTATAAAAGTGGGGCATCAGCTTCTCAAATTCCCTGTAACACTCATAAACTTTCTTCACATGCTCTTTAGCATACAATTCAACTTTGCTCTCTTTTAGGAAAAATTTTCTCATTATTTAACCCCTATCCCATGTAGAATACGTAAAGAGTCGATTAAACCATGTGCATAATTTATACAACCAAAAGATGTTATATAATCACCCTTCTCTAGATAATATATGGAGTCTTCTTTATAATTTTCAGCCCTCTGGATAATATCCTTCTCCTCCCTACTAAAATCTAGATGTAACATTTCCCTTATATTTTTCTCTAGAAGTTCAATATCCTTTTTGATCCTTTCAACTGCCAAGGCCAATCACCCACAAGACATCATCTTCCAAGAATAATAGATCCTCTGGACCACGGTAAAATATCCAAGGACAATAACCAGGATAACAGCAATCTCCATGATAAAACCTCCAAGAACCGAACCCAAAAACGCCCCCAACATTAATATTAATAGTCTTTCAGCCCTTTCAGCAACCCCAACACTACAAGGTACGCCTTCACCCTCTGCACGGGCCCTAACATAACTCACACTTAAAGAAGCATGAAGTGCCAACATCCCAGTTAACCAGCCTATAAAACCGCCATAGGTTATACCTACCAGTATAAACGCGTCCGAGAACCTGTCTAGAGTTGAATCCAAGAATCCTCCAAATTTCGTCGCCTTAGAATTTCCCCTTGCAATAGCCCCATCAATAATATCCATAAAACCACTCAAGGCTATTAACAACCCCCCGAGAAACAAGTTCTTCACCGCAAAAGTGTAAGCGGCCACCAAAGCGATTATAAAACCGGCTAGGGTAACATAATTTGGGTTTACCTTAATCCTTGATGCTATGAGGTCTGTTATCCTCCCAAGGTAGGGTCTGAGATTATTTAACATAGAATATTCTTATAAAATTCAATTTATATATATCCATGGGGGGCATAGAATCCGAAAGCAGATCCAAAATGAAGATCATAAAAACAGATAAAAATTTAAAGGACCATTTAAAGGCGGCTAGAACCATCCTAGAGGGTGGTGGCATCGTATTATATCCCACAGACACACTATACGGCCTTGGCGTCAACGCCTTTAATGAAGAGGCTGTAAAAAGACTCTACAGATTAAAGAGAAGACCCCTTAATAAACCAATATCTATATGCTTACATGACACAAAATGGATAAGAAAAGTCGCCCACATCAACCCCAAAATTGAAAGATTAATCACCAAACTTCTACCAGGACCATTCACAATCATACTCAAAAAAAAGAACACAGTCCCCCAGATTTTAACAGGAGGCACCGAAAAAATTGGTATAAGAATCCCAGATAATATCATCTCCAGGGAACTTTCAAAGGAATTCCCAATAACAAGTACAAGTGCAAATATATCCGGGATGAAAACCCATAATAACATCAGGGACATAATCCAACAAATAGGTGAAGTCGACCTAGCCATAGATGCAGGCCCCCTTAAAGGGGGAGCATCCACCGTAATAGATCTTACAACCGATCCTCCGAAAATTTTAAGAAAAGGAGCGGATATTGAAAAAATCAAAAAAATCATAGAAGGCGTAAGGGCATGAAACTCCTCTCAAACTTTAAAAAACCAGCCAAGATACCTACAGGTTGTTCCCTGGACAAAATACTTGGAGGGGGCGTGGAAAAAAGGAACCTCACACAGTTCTATGGACCCCCAGGATCTGGGAAGACGAACATAGCCATCAAACTAGCCGTTGAAACAGCGAAAAACCATGGAAAAGTAATATTCATAGACACAGAAGGTGGAATGTCAATCGAAAGGATAAGACAAGTGGCTGGTAAAGACTTCGACAAGATAGCTAAAAAGATAATATTATTTGAACCAGGAACATTCCATGAACAAGGCGAAACAATAAGAAAAATATGGTCACTCCTACAAAGACACCCACAAGAATTCGATCTCATAATCCTAGACTCGGCCGTGGCATTATACAGATTAAAGGATGGGAGCTCCCCAAGGATACACAGTGAACTAGGCAACCAAATGGCCCTACTTCTAAGGATGGCGAAAAAGTATGATCTTGCAGTTGTAATCACAAACCAAATATATTCTCTATTTGACGCAGAGGGTAGAAACGCCATTGAACCCGTAGGGGGCACCATACTCAAATATTGGAGTAAAATAATCATCGAACTACAAAAAGGAGATGTGGTCGGTGAACGCCGGGCAATTTTAAAAAGACACAAAAACAAACAGGAAGGACTTGAAACAACATTTAGGATAGTTGAAAACGGCCTTGAAGGATAATCCACATAAGCTCATACTAGGTAAAAACTTTTATTTATAATAATCTAAAAAAATCATGACAGATTTACTGTTGGTGAAAAGAACACCACAATCATAAACTGTAGTGATATGCATGATTTCCCCCAAAAAATATTACAAAACCGTTAAAATACCACCAAATGGTTTTAAAAGTGTTAATGAATTCTTTAATCATGTCTTCAAGGACAAAGAGATGATATGGATGGGCCAAAATACAAACCATCTTAATGATCATCATGAAATAAAAGAAGCAATGATAGAATTCATAAAAAGTAACGAATACTGTAAATACCCCCCACCAGAAGGATTCCCAGAACTCCAAGAATTAATACTAAAAGACCTGGGATTAAAAAACGGCTTCGAATCCCTCATAACCGCCGGGGGGACAGAATCCCTCTACCTATGCATGCACAGCTACATAGAACCAGGTGACAGGATCATAACATCAGACCCAGGATACCTAATAATCGAAAACTTCGCCAAGAGATTCGGGGCAAAAGTAACAAGCGTACACATATACAACAAAAAATGTTCATACAAACTCACCCCAAAACTCGCAAGAGATAACATAGACGAGAAAACAAAGATAATATCACTCATAGACCCCCTCAACCCCCTAGGATCATCCTATACAAAAGATGAAATAAAAGAATTCGCCGAAATATCCGAGGAAAAAGACCTATACCTACTACATGACATAACATACAGAGACTTCGCGAAAAAACACCACCTAGCAGCAAAATACGCCCCAGAAAGGACCTTAACAATCTACAGTTTCTCAAAAATCTGTGGAATGGCCGGTCTCAGAATAGGGGGTGTTATAACAGCACCAGAGATGATGGAACCCCTCAAAGCAGCTATCATAAACGACCTTGGGACAAACGCCCTATCACAAATCGGCGCCATAAAAGCCCTAAAAACCAAGAAAAAATGGATAAAAAGAGTGCGTGAACGCACATACAAAAACCAGAAGATCATAAAAAAAGCCGTTGATGAAGTTGAAGACGCATTCATACCAGTATACCCATCAAACGCTAACATGATGGCCATAGACATATACAAGACAGGAGTATCCCCAGATGATCTAACAGAATCCCTCTTAAAGAGAAAAATCTTTGTAAGACAGGGATCATACACCAGCAGATTCTATGGTAACAGATACATCCGCCTAAGCTTCTCAATCCCAAAAGAACAAGTTAAAATATTCGCAGAAAACTTCACAGACCTAATGGGATTCCTAAGAAACTAAAAAAAGGAAACCCATCCACCTTAAGGATCATCCAAACAATCATTTAAGCAGGAAGCCCCTCCCATCAGAGAAGGGTAGTTCAACGAACAGATAATAGGAGGTGATGATTCAATGGATAAACTGACAATCCTCCTTCTAATAGTTATAATAGCAGCTATAGGGGCTGCAGTTGGTTACCAATATTATGGAGGGGAAGGACTAAAATTACAAAACCAGACCCAATTGAAAATCCAAAACCAGACACAATACATGAACCAAACCCAAAATCAAACACGATACAGGAACCAAACCCAAAATTGTTCCGCATACGAACAGATGACTAAAAACATTAATCCACTCCAATATCAGGACCAGAACATGTTCCACGGAGAATTAATACAGCATCAAGAACAAAACAGAAACCGGATCCAGAACAAGCCATGAAAAATTATTCATTCCCCAGATACAGAAATGAATAGCATCATATATGAACATCCCCAAAAAAAAGTATTTATTTTTCCTGTACTACCTCGTATCCCACTTTTTTTTTTTAACCATACAAGCAAACCTTCCACCCCCCAACGGGCCAAACTTGGTATTCCCTTCTCACAAACCTACTGTCCACTAAATTACAGCCAAAGCCTTGTAAGAGTATTTCAATCGCTTTTAATGTAATAATATTCTCCGATTTCTTTCTGCTTACGGTCAAGGAAACTATTGAGTTTGTTTACCCTGGGCCTTTTTGTCTCTTTATCTCTTCTGAATGTTATCCCCACCTGGGAGAGGAAACTGTTCATCGCCTTTCGAAGTTCTGTTGGACTTGTCGCATACCCTTCTATACTAGGTGTACCATGGAATACCATGGCTCTGTCTGATACATAATCGAGGAATATGATATCATGGTCTATTATAATCGCAGAAGAGTCTCTGCCCTCTATTATCTTCCTCATGGCTTTAGCCGCCATCAGCCTCTGTTCAACGTCTAGGAAGGCTGTGGGTTCATCGAAAACGTAAAGATCCGCCTCCATGGATAAGGTTGTGGCGATAGCTAATCTCTGGAGTTCTCCTCCACTTAGCTCTTCAACCCTTTTATCCTCTAACTCCTCAAGGGAGAAAGGCCTTGCAACTTCGCTTTTAAATAGTTTGGTACCGTATCCTTGCGCGTTTAATTGCAGAAATTCTCTAACAGTGCCCTTAAAATCTGATTTTAGGTATTGTGGCTTATAGGCCACCTTAAGTTTCTTTTTAATTTTACCTTTATCTGGTTTTTCAACCCCTGCTAGGATCTTGGCAAAGGTTGTTTTACCTATGCCATTGGGTCCGAAGGCTGTTACAATCTCTTTCAAGTATATTTTACCCTCTTCAACATTCAATTGGAAACTATTATATTTTTTGGTTAAATTTGAGTATTCGGTGAGTGTTTCACCTTCTTCTTCTGGTGTGGGTGGTTTGATTTTAAATTGGATTTCACTTTTCCTGAATCTAACGTTCTCTTCTCTTAGGAACCCCTTTATGTAGGCGTTTATACCAACCCTCACACCCCTCCTCTTTGATACAACACCATAGGCTCCAGGTTTCCCATAGAGTACATGAACATAATCTGAGAGGGCGTCAAGGGCTGCGAGATCATGTTCTATCACCATAACGGCTTTACCCTCTTCTTGGAGGGATCTTATCACCTTAACCGCGTTTAGCCTCTGTCTAACATCTAACCAGGATGTTGGCTCGTCAAAATAATAAAAGTCAGCATCTCTAAGGGCGGCTGCGGCTATAGCTATGGTCTGGAGTTCTCCTCCACTCAACTTTTTTATATCCCGTTTTAATATAGGTTCAAGTTCAAGAGTTTCAATAATAAAATCTAGTTTACCACGCTCATCAGCCCTTTTTAGGAGCTCATCCACTCTACCCTTCACATATTCTGGAATAAGGTCTATCAACTGTGGTTTATGAACAGTCCTTAACTTGCCCGTGGAAAGTTTCTTAAAATATTCCTGCAATTGGGATCCCCTGAAGAAGCGTATTATCTCATCCCACCCTGGGGGGTTTTCATAATCCCCAAGGTTGGGTTTCAATTCACCTGAAAGTATACGGCTTATAGTTGACTTACCAATCCCATTAGGTCCTATAAGTCCAACCACATCCCCTTGGCTGATAACTGGCAATCCGAAAAGTTCGAACATGTTCTCCCCATAACGGTGAACAGGATCCTCAAGGGCCTCCGGCAAGTTTATTATACTTACAGCATTAAATGGGCACCTGTTAGTACATATACCGCAACCAGAACATAATTCCTCTGATATAATGGGCTTTTTAGTTTTTTCATTGATTATTATTGTGTCTTCACCCATCCTGACACCAGGACAGTAATCGATACACAGATAATTACACTTTTTCGGCTGGCACCGATCATGATCCAAAATGGCGATCCTAGTCACTCACATCACCATAGAAAAAAATACTCATTCACCCTATTATACTATAACCTAATAAGTAAAACAGTTATTATCAAAGTTTCCCCCTTGAATTTCCCCTAAAAATTTCATCTACTTTAAAAATAAAGGGAGAAATAAAATTAGAAAAACTAGTACAATTTTTTAAACGCCAAATCTATGTCCTCTGCCTTAACGGTTTTTCTACCAGCATGTTTTGCGAGTTTAACAGCTGCTGCCGCCACCTCTTCGCCTATTTCCTCCAGGGCCTTTGCTAGTGCCTCCCTCGCATCATCACTTATTCTCTGCGCACCGGCATTCTTTATAATTCTCCCAACTGGTGCTATTGGCAATTCACCCATAATATCACCTCAATTTTATCCTGAACTACCACACCCTATCGGGTGGAGTTTCCTGCTTCAACGATAAGACTCACCGGCATACTCCACCAGTAGAGGTCTCATCTCCACAGGCACAAAGGACCGTCCCAGCCCCGTATAGCCATAATCTATTTTCACATAGCTTATATATTTTTCGGCTTTCACCCCCCCATAGGGGGGCTTCCCCGCGGATAAAGTTAAATTTATCCTCCCTTCAGCCATCTTTGTGACCAACATCCCAGAAATTTGAAAAAAATTTACCCCCATAATCCCATGAAGATTTCACACAAAAAAATATCATACACACCATCATATAATATAACAAAAAAATTAGGGAGAGTGAAAATCTTAGATGAAACAAGTCATTATAATCCGCACAGACCTTAAAATGGGGAAAGGTAAAATCGCGGCTCAAGCCTGCCACGCATCCATAGAATCATACAAGAGAACAACCCCAGAAAAAGTGAAAAAATGGGAAAATGAAGGTTCGAAGAAGATAATCTTGAAAGTGGAAAACCTAGAAGAGCTCATGGAAATATACGAGGCGCTGAAAAAAACAAAAATCCCCCACTACCTCGTACGGGACGCAGGACACACACAACTACCCCCAGGTACAATAACAGCCCTTGGCATAGGCCCAGACGACGATGAAAAAATAGATAAGATAACAAAGCACCTAAAACTATTATAAGCCCACGAAAAAACAAGAGAATAACCACTAGACCCCTAATTTTTTCATCACAACATAAATACCATGGAGGACAGACAATGAAATGGATCGTGAAAATAGGGGGAAGCCTATTTCCCCACAATGCGAGAAAACTATTAAAAAATCTCCTAGGCGAAAACATCATCATCATAGCAGGGGGCGGGGAACTCGCAGATAAAATAAGAGAATACGATCATGAGCTCGGATTTTCAGACACCGCAAGCCATGAAGCCGCCATACTATCCATGGACATAATGGGCATACTCCTCGCAGACCTTGTAAAAGGAGCCAAGACAACCCACACCATAAAAGGGGCTAAAAAAATAATAAAAGATGGTAAAATACCAGTACTCCTACCATCAAGGATCCTACACTATCTAGATCCCCTCAAACATTCATGGAAAGTAACATCAGACTCCATCGCATTTTATATATCAAAGCTCATACATGCAAACCTATTAATAGCAACAAACGTAGATGGTATATACACAACACACCCCACTAAAAGTGAAGCTAAACTTATAAATGAAATAAGCGCTAAAAAGTTACTAACTTTTGGCGAAACCGCAGTGGATGAAGAACTACCAAAACTCCTACTAAAATACAAATCTGATTGTTACGTAGCAAATGGAAAACATCCCCAGAGGATCCTTTCCATCATAAAATCCACTGAAACAACATATACAAGGATAAGAGGTGACCAAACTTGGCAAAGATAAGATGCACATCCTGCAGACAAGAAATACCCCTAGTTGAAAGTTATGTGAAATTCGAATGTCCATTCTGCGAAGAAACCATATACAGATGCGAAAAATGCCGAACCTTCGGCCACCCATACAAATGCAAATGCGGATTCGAAGGCCCATAAAAATCCTACTACGTTCTCCCCCTAATCCTTATAAGAGATTCCAAAATATTCCAGTACCCTAGGGTGACTCCTAGGTCACCCCCCCAGGGGATCTAGCGCATGGAAAATCCAAGAAAAAATCTACCCTCCCACATTCCAGGAGGGTGGCCCTGCAACCAAAAAACATATAAATAATAATAATGGATCAAATATTATTAAAATCGGAGGGAGATAATAATGGGAGAAGTTCTCGCTACCATAAAACTAATGCCAGAAAGTCCCGATGTGGACATGTCAAAACTAAAGGCTAAAATTCAATCATCAATACCAAAAGACGCTGAATTATATAAGATAGAAGAGGAACCCGTCGCATTCGGTCTCATAGCCCTCAATGTGATGGTTATCGTAGATGATGCGGCTGGGGGGACAGAGAAGGTTGAAAAAAAATTATCAGAAATTGAAGGTATAAGTAACATAGAAGTAACCGACCTGCGACGTTTAATCTAAACAAAGGGTGGTTGAGATTCTTGATCTCATCCTCACCTGTATTCTAGGGATACTATGCGGCACCATAACAGGTATCATACCAGGCATCCATGTTAACACTATAGGCGCCCTCACCTTCACCGCCACACCCATACTCCTCAAATTTTTTCCCCCAGAATCCTTAGCCGTTTTCCTCCTCTCAATGTCCATAACCCACGCACTCCTAGAATTCATACCATCCATGCTAGTGGGCGTCCCAGACGAAGCAACAGCATTATCCATACTACCAGGCCATAGGATGGTCCTGGAGGGATGGGGTAAAAAGGCTATAAGATTAACAGCCATCGGCGGCCTTGGGGGTATAATATTCACAGTATTATCCATACCACTATTCCTAGTTCTCCTCCCCCCAGCACATGAACTCCTAAAGCCATATATAGGAGTATTACTCCTCATAATGTCAATCTATCTTATAATAAGTTTGAACAGGAACCTAGAGACCATCACATGGTCCCTGATAATATTCATCCTATCCGGGATTATGGGATGGATCATGCTAAACACTCCACTCTCACCCAACATTTCACTCCTGTGTACTTTCAGCGGCCTTTTTGGTGTCAGCACACTACTTCACAGTCTAGGTGAAAATTCAATCCTACCCAGTAAATGAAATAAAAATCAACACAAGACACCTGAGGGGAGTTTTCGGGGGTGGGATCGCCGGAGCCCTACTAGGGTTTCTCCCAGGTTTTGGACCGGCACAGGGCAGCATATTAGCCCAGGAGATCAGTGGCGGGGACGATGATCGGGTGGAGAATCTTTTAACATCCCTCAGCGCCTTGAACACATCAGATACTCTCTTTTCCCTCATGACCATTTACCTTATAGGAAATGCCCGCAGTGGAATAGCAGTATACATCTCAAAGATAATAGAAAATTTCAATTTAAACCATCTCATATTCTTCAGCTTCACAGGTATAGTATCAGCAACCATATCATTTATCCTATGCATAAAAATAGGGGATCACCTGATCGATCATCTCCAATACGTGGACTATAATAAGCTCACAAAATTCTTAATATACTTTATAAGCCTCCTCGTGATAACATTTTCACTGTTAGAAAATGCACCATTACATTTCATTTTACTAGCCTATGTAACTTCCATAGCCCTCGGCCTCATACCCCACCATGTAGGCGTTAGTAAATCCCATCTCATGGGGGTTCTCATAATACCGGCCCTAGCCATCTACCTCTAACGGATAAGAATTACCTCCCTGGCGAGCCTCCTAGAAGCTTCAACAAAAGGAGAAACATTAACACCCGGGAACGGATCAACAATACAAATATCATATTCTTCATCAATGAGCCCTGGCAGATCCCTTATATCCTCATTATATACCTCGAAATCCCCCTGCTTACCCCCTTTAAGCCAGTTCACCTCCAAGTTTATAAGGGTCATTTCCAGGCCATCACTCCATATATCATTAAATATTACTTTACTGGCTCCTGCAAAGAGCGCGAACAATCCTAGGGTCCCCGGTCCACATGTCGCATCTATAACCTTAAATGAACCCTTAAATTTCTTCAGGATATTATAGAGGCTCATCAACTTCAAATACGAAGACCCTGGAGATTCTATGTGTATTCTACTCTGTCTCTTATAAATACACAAGGCTCCTATCCGGGTTTTTATAATATCACAGCGCATATCGCATCCAGCTAATCTCTCATATACGACAGGTTCATGTTCTGAATCGAGGATACCCACTGTCATCCTAGGATCCCCCTTTATAACCCCTTTAACCTCTGGTACCTCCCCGATTATGCGTTTAGCGGTTCTCTTATCCAACCTCTCTGATAATAATATTAGAGACTTGGGTAATAAGAATGGTGGTCTTGAAAGAGGATAACCTATGCTCATAAGTGGCGTGCCAACACTTCTCAAAGTTGATCCTTTATCTAATAGACCCTCCTCGACCATTATAACCAGTATATGCCCCATTGTAGTGTCAAGGTGCCTTTTACCACACCCACATTTACCCCAGTCCCTATCAACAGCCTCTAGGTCTACCTGATCCTCAAGGGGGATCCTCCTGTCCAAATGGAAGTCATAACAATCCTTACATCCATTATAAAAACCCTTGATCTTTTCTAACAAAGATCTCCTATCTAGTATGCACTCCCCCCCACATTCACACTTTAACCCCATATAAAATTTAAATATGATACTCATCATATTAAAAAGTGATTCTCATGAAAGATAAAAGGAAGGAGATCTTAAGAGAAATCCTGGGAGAATTCGCTGATGACAGCTTCGAAGCAGAAAATGGAAAGGTTAAATCAGAAAAGGAGAGCACCCTCGACATCGATAAAATAATCCAGAGAAAACCTTCAAAACCTAAAAGAGCAGATGTTAAAGAAGTCGAAATCATAGAAGAAGAACTAATCCCCCTCTACAAGGTTTCCCTCCCAGAATTCTCCGAAAAAGAAAGGGAACTTATAAATGAAATAAGGGCAAAGGTCGTGGAAGCTGCTGTAACCGCCGGCGGCGAGTTCCAAATCGACAAAAAAACCCTCATGAAAGAGATTAAAGACTTCCTCAGGGTGAAGGGGATTCGAAACATTGACAGACTCGCCAAGCAAATCGTCCAAGAAATGCTAGGTTATGGCGAAATAGACCCCCTAATAAGAGACGATAACCTTGAAGAGATAATGATAATCGGCGTGAAAAAGCCC
>Ga0116168_1001314_pt1 | contig 19394 bp, 22 predicted proteins | sample AD_UKC129_MetaG_FD_89795 | JGI IMG/M metagenome (GOLD analysis project Ga0116168, IMG submission 89795) | Active sludge microbial communities of municipal wastewater-treating anaerobic digesters from Canada - AD_UKC129_MetaG | ecosystem: Engineered > Bioreactor > Anaerobic > Digestate | place...
ACGCTGATCGTGAAGGCGCGATGCCGAAAGGCGCGCAGGTCGAGCAGCGCGCGCTCGTGCCGGGCCAACAGCAACTGGCGCCACACGAAGGCGACCAACGCCAGCGCGCCCACCGTGAAGGCCGCCACCACCTCGAACGCCGGCACGGTGTCGTCGCCGATCAGGCTCAGGCCGTAGACCAGACCGCCGAAGCCACAAACGGTCAGCGGAATCGACCACCCGTCCAGGGGCACGCGGATCAACTCGTTGACGTTCACCACCCGCAGCGCCCCGACGATCAGCATGGCCAGGCCGATCGGCACCATCAGGGCGAACACTCCGCGCCAGCTGGTGAACTGCAGCACGATGCCTGCCATGGTGGGGCCGACCGCGGGGGCCACCGAGATCACCAGCGAGATGTTGCCCATGATCGCGCCCCGGTGCGCGGGCGGAACCAGTTGCATCACGGTGGTCATCAGCAGCGGCAGCATGATGGCTGTTCCGCTGGCCTGAATGATGCGCCCGAGCAGCACCGGGCATAGATCGGGGCGACGGCGCAGACCAGGGTGCCGGCGGTGAACAGGCTCATGGCGAGCACAAACGCGCTGCGGGTCGGGATGCGTTCGAGCAACCAGCCGGTGACCGGAATCACCACCGCCATGGTCAGCATGAAGGCCGTGGTCAGCCACTGCACCGTCCGTTCGTCGACGCGCAGGTCGACCATGATGGAACTGAGTGCCACGTTGAGCGCCGTTTCGTTGAGAATCACCACGAACGCCGCGACCAGCAGCAGGGCGATCACGGAGCGATCCCGCGAACTCAGCGCCTGGTGCTCGACATCGGCTGCGATCGGCTCGGCCATGGCGATCCCCTTTGCTTGGGCGAAGGGGTCACGCTACGGCCCGGCAACGGGCGGTTCCAAATTCCTACCACGATGACGATGGCCGGCTGGTTCATTCGCGGACGACTCGTAGCAGCAGTACGGACGCCGGGGCGTCCGACGTTGAGGGGTCCGGGGGGTGCGCCTGGAGGTGTGTCCCCTAGGGTGGCGCGCATGACCGTCTCAGTCTCACGCTGCTTCGTCACCGTGCTCGACGCGGACGAAGCCCTCCGCTTCTACCGCGACCTGCTGGGCCTCGAGGTGCGGCTGGACGTGGCCCGGGGTGGGTTTCGCTGGATCACCGTCGGCGCTCCGGACCAGCCGGGCGTCGATCTGGTGCTCAGCAACTATGTGCAGGGTTCGCCGGACGACCTCGACACCATGCGGATGATGCTCGCCAAGGGTTCTCTCAACGCAGTGCATTTTCGCTCCGGCGACCTGGACGAGGTGTTCGCCCGGCTGCGCGATGCCGGCGTCGAGGTACTGGACGAACCCACGGATCAACCCTGGGGGGTTCGCGACTGCGCCGTGCGCGATCCGGCCGGCAACCTGATCCGGATCGATCAGGGCTGAGCCCGGATCGGCCGATGTGCGCCTGCTGTGGGCTAGGCCGTCCGGGCGAGGCCATCCCGGGCGTCTGGTCAGCGCGGTGGCGAACGACACCGTGCAGCCGCTCGCCACGCCGGCCGGGTTCGCCCACAGCTCAGCCTTCCATTGCGCTCAGTTCGATCTGGAGGTTGTCTCGTGCGCGGGCCTCACGCGCGGCCTGGTTCGGGCCGTGAAAGATCGGCCCGGCCAATCGCTCGCGCAGCTGATCGCGCCGCAGCTTCGTCCATCGCTCGGCGCTCGAGCCGAACTCCGCTCGGAGTTGCCGCACCGACTGCTGGTAACGCCGCGGCGCGGCGCCCAGCACCCACAGGTCGGCGTCGCACACTATCGCTCCCGGTCGATCGCCGGCCAGGGGTTGATGATGGATCGTCAACAGGATCAGCCGGGTCACCTCGTCGACGACAACTGCGGGCAGGTGATCGGCCAGCAGCAGAGCCGCCAGTGCGGCCGAGGCGGCCTCGTCACTGCCGCGGGTGTTGGTGTGCACCGCGTCGTGAAACCACAGCGCGAGTCGCTCGGCGACCCCTGCCCCGAGCTCGTCGGCAGCCGCCAGGCATTCTGCGAGATGCTGCACGCCGTGGTAGTGCCGATGGGGCTCGCGCCACCGGCCGAGCAGCTGCTCGGCCAGCTCGGCGCGCGCAGGCAGCGGCCACGCCGCGATCAGAACAGCCGGATCAACCACTGCGCCAGCCCTGCACACGCAGCAGCGAACAGCACGCTGACGAACGTGCCGATGATGAATCGTTCGGCAGCTCCGGTGCTGCTGGCCTTGATTTCGGGGTACCGCGCGAAGCTCTTGACCACCATTGCCACCGCCACGCCCTCGGGAAAACCTGCCAGCAGCGTGCCGAAGGCGGCGAGGCGTTCGAGGTACCCGATCCATTCGCCGCCGCGCAGGTAGGCCGCGGCGTGGGTGAGAGGCGCGATCGCCTCGGTTGAGCCGGGCTCGTCGGATGCGGGCAGCTCGGCGGCCCGGGTGCGCTCGGCGAACCGGAAGACCCGGGTGACCACGCGTCCACCCAGAAGCACCGCCGCTGCCGCGAGCACGAGCACGATCGCGGCCTTGGCCACCACCAGCCACACCGTCATGCCGGCACCGCCAAAGCCTCGGCGAGCAACACCCGCGCCAGCTCGGCCCCCGCCAGCGACTCGGCGCGCGCCGACCTGGTGGCCCGCTGCGACACCGCCGAGGCGCTGATGCCCAGGCGTTCGGCGGCGGCGCGGCCGCTGCCGGTCTCGTCGAGTACCTGCATGATCTCCCAACCCTCCGGGGTGCGACGGCTGACCAGTGCCCGCAGCAGCACCAGAGCGGACTCGGCGCGTTCAGCGCGCTGCGCAACGGTTTCACCATAGGACGACGGGCCGACAGTTTCGGCTGCAACGAGCCGCAGGTGCGCCGGCGCCGATCGCGCCTGTTCGACCGCCGCGCGGGCCGCCACGTACGCCGGCCCCCGCGCCTCGCGGGTCGAGGCGGGCAACGGCTGCTCGATCTCGCCGATACCGATGCCGACGTGCCAGAACGGTTGTTCGGTGAGTGTGAGGACGGCATCCACCACCGCGCCCGGGTCGCGGGTCAGCCCCTGCAACTCGTCACCGGCCGTGCGCTCGAAGCCCAACGCGAAGCGGTCGCCGACGACGGCCTGCAACGCCGTCAGCGCGTCGGGCACGTGATCCGACGAGCGTCGGCTGTTGCGCTGGTCCGCGGTCACCACCGCCCAGAGGGTTAAGTCTTCATGCTGCATTTCCACTCATTAAGTTTGCATGCTGAACAGACTGATGTCCAGTCACCCTGACCACCTCACCCCTAGGGGTTAAGGGTGCGATTCGGGGCGTTCCCTGGCGCGTGTTGGCGCACCTCGCGCCTAGAGTGGGCGAGGTCAAACCAGCACGAGAGAAGGAGCAACACATGTTGAGTTGGGGATTTCTGGGCTGGATCATCCTGGGCGGTATCGCCGGTTGGCTCGCCAGCAAGATCATGAAGACCGACGCCCAACAGGGCATCATCATGAACATCATCGTGGGCATCGTCGGCGGCCTGCTCGGCGGCTGGGTGCTCAGTCTCTTCGGCGTGAACGTCGCTGGTGGTGGCCTGATCTTCAGCATGTTGACGGCCATCGGCGGCGCGGTGCTGCTGTTGTGGATCGTCGGCATGGTCACCGGACGCAGATCCGCCTGATCATCGCACCGAGCAGGGCCGGCATCCTTCACGGATGCCGGCCCTGCTCGCTGTTTGCGGCCGATCGGTACGCGTGCCACGGTTCGGCAGCCGCGCAGTGGTGCGTCGGGTGGTCCATTCGGAGGTTGCGCACCCACCGGATGGCCACGAGCATGGCGCCATGAGCGATGAGTACGACGTGATCGTGATCGGTGCCGGCCCGGTGGATGAGAACGCGGCGCAGTACGCGATCCGCGGCACCGAGTACCGGGCGGTGTTGATCGAGCGCGAGTTGGTCGGTGGCGAATGCTCGTACTACGCCTGCATGCCGAGCAAGGCGCTGCTGCGTCCGATCGCGGTGGCCGGGGCGACGGGTGACCTGCGTGGGGTGCGTCCGACCCGCATCGACCCGGCCGACCTCCTGGCCCGGCGCGACTACTGGGTCAGTCACTACGACGACTCCGGGCAGGTGTCGTGGGCCGAATCCGCGGGCATCGACGTGGTCCGGGGCGAGGCCCGCGTGAGCGGCGAGCGGCAGGTCACGGTGGGTGAGCGCACCCTGACCGCCCGGCACGCGGTGGTGCTCGCCACCGGAAGCCGCGCCGCGATCCCGTCCGAGCTGGCCTCGGTCCACCCCTGGACGAGCCGCGATGCCACCGGCGTGGTCGAGATCCCGCCGCGGCTGGCGATCGTCGGCGGGGGAGTGGTGGCCTGCGAGGCCGCCACCTGGATGGCGGCCCTGGGCAGCCGGGTCACCCTGCTGGTGCGCAGTTCCCTGTTGCCTCGCCTGGAGCGGTTCGCCGCCGACGAGGTGCAGGACGGGCTGCGCCGCGCCGGCGTCGAGGTCCGGCTGGGCGTTGCGGTGGCGCAGGCCCAGCGTCCGGGGGAGGTGACCGACGATCTCGGACGCCCGCACGGCAGCCCGGTCCGGCTACTCACCGATGGCGGGTGGGAAGAGTTCGACGAAGTGCTGGTGGCGACCGGCCGTCGGCTGAGTACGGATGCGCTACCCGAGCACCTGCGTCCAAGCGCGGGCGCGACGCCGCGGTTGCCGGATTGGTTGCACCTGGTCGGCGACGTGTCCGGCGAGCCGGCGCTCACCCACTGGGGCAAGTACCGCGCCCGACGACTCGGCGCTCGTTTGCAGGCCGAACTCGATGGACGTGCCCTGCCCCCCGAACCGGACGGCGTACCGGTTCCGCAGGTGATCTTCACCGACCCCGAGGTCGCCACCGTCGGACCCACGCTGGCGCAGGCCCAGGCCGACGATGCGCAGGCGTATGCGCTCGACGTGCCGATCGAGTCGGCGTCCGGAGTGGGGTTGCTGATCGACCATCCGCACGGCCGGGCGCGGCTGGTCGTGGCCGGCGACGGACGGCTGGTGGGCGCCACGTTCGTCGGTCCCGAGGTGGCGGAGATGCTGCACGCCGCCACGGTGGCGATCGTGGGCCGGATGACCCTCGATCAGCTGTGGCATGCCGTGCCCAGCTATCCGACGGCGAGCGAGGTGTGGCTGCGGTTGCTGGAGTCGACGCTGCCCTGACGGTGCGGTGGGCGACGTCGCGCGGTCAAGCGTTCGTTGCGCGCGTCCGTACCCGCGCAACGAACCCCGAACCGCGCAACGACGAACCGGCCCTGTCCCCCAGGCCTCCGGACGGCTGCGGCTCAGCCCAGTGCGGCGTGCGTGGCCGCGTGTCGCGCATCACCGGTCAACGCGACCAGCACCCGGCGCACGCCGGCCGCTTCTTCGTGCCGACTCTGGCGCTCCAGAGTGCGCGCCAGCAGCAGCGTGACGTACTCGTTGGTCGGATCGGCGGCCAGAATCGCCCGCGCCTCACGCTCGGCGGGCACCAGCGACGCCCGCTGGTAGTGCGCTCGCGCCAGGTACTCACGCGCGTCGGTGTGGCCCGGCTGCGCGCTCAGCACCTTCTCGAACCCGTCGATGGCGGTCTTGTAGTCGCGGGTGTTGAAGGCGAGCAGCGCCGCCTGCCAGTCGTAGATCGTGGTCTCGGACGTGGTGGTCATCGGGTTACTCCTTCCAGCCCAGTTCGCGCGCAAGTGCGACCAGGTTCTCGAACAGGTGGGCGTTGTAGTCGACGCCCAGCATGGACGGCAGCGCGAACAGCACGTAGTCGGCTTCGCGTACCGCTTCGTCGGCGGCCAGGCCGGTCGCCACCTCGTCGATGCTGCCGGCGAACGTGGGGCCGGACCGGGCCGGCAGCCCGTCCAGGATGCCCGCGGAGTCCGTGTCGCCGCGGTCCAGCCCGAAGTAGGACTGGTCTTCGGCAGTGGTGATCGGGAACGCGCTACGGGTCACCGCCGCCTGGCCGCCGGTGCGGTGGCCGGACTCGGCCAGGGCGGCCCGGTAGTCGCGCACCTGATCGGCCTGCTGAAGGTGGAACGGACGTCCGTCATCGGCCAGCAACAAGGTCGAACTCAGCAGGTTGTACCCCGCTCTGCCCGCCCAGACGCCGGTGGCGTGCGTACCCGCACCCCACCAGATGCGGTTCGGCAGCCCGGGGGAGAGCGGCTGCACGGTCAGGTCTGGCGCGGCGTCACGATCGAGCGCCCGCTGCGAACGCGCCACCGGGTGCCCGCCGATCGCCCGACGGAACAGCTCGGCGCGGGCGCGGGTCACCGACGACCAGTCCTCGCCCTCGGCCAGCCGGTAGCCGAACGCGGCCTGCCCGTCGGCGGCCGGCTCGGGCGATCCCCGGCTGATGCCGAGTTGCAGACGTCCGGCGCTGATCAGGTCGGTCGCACCCGCCTCTTCGGCCAGGTAGAGCGGGTTCTCGTAGCGCAGATCGACCACACCGGTGCCCACCTCGATGGTGGACGTGCGCGCCGCCATCGCTGACAGCAGCGGAAACGGTGCCCCCAGATTGTGGTCGAAGTGATGCACGCGCAACCAGGCGCCGTCCAGCCCGGCGGCCTCGGCGGCCACCGCCAGGTCGATGTGCTGAAGCAGCGAATCACCTGCCGTGCGCACCCGCGAGCCGGGTACGTCGCGGTAGTGCCCGAAGGACAGGAAGCCGATCTTCTTGGTCATCGCCACTCTCATCGATCAGTCGCCCTCGGCGACATGAATAGTTGTGGTTTCAACAACTTACCGGCGGAGTTATTCCGGCCACACGATCGGCCCGTAGCGGGCACGCTCGGCACCGGTCATGAAGGCCCAGTACCGCTCGCCGTACGACCAATGCCACCATTCGGTGGGGTAGTTGACCAGACCGGCCCCACTCAGCGCACGAACCAGGGTGGCCCGGTTCGTCGCCGCCGGCCCGGGCACCGAGGCAGCGGTGTAGCAGGCGCCGTCGCTTTGTTCGGGGGTCGCATCCAGCGGCGTGCCGAGATCGAGTTCGCGGCCGTCCGCCTCGCACAACGTCAGGTCGACGGCACCACCGGTGCAATGTGGCGCGACGTCCGGGGGAGCCACCCAGCGGCTGGCCAGATCATAGAGTCGCTCGTGGTTCAAGCCGGGGTAGTGCTCGCGAAGCTCATCGCAGTAGTGGTCCCAGTACTCCCGCTGCCGGGACGGGGCCCGGTACCCCTCGACGATCAGCAACTCGAGATCGGCCGGAAGCGACTGGGCGGCCGACGACAGCCGCTCGGCCAGTCCGCTCCGCGCCCAGTGCCAGCCACCGGCAGCACTGTGCTTGCGCGCATCGATGCGCAATCGGGGCAGCCCGCTCAGGTCGATGAGGGGATCCCCGCAGTCGCGCACGGGAATGCCGACCACGCGCGGATCACTGATCAGCACGACCCCAGGTTGCACCGCGCCAGTCTGGCACGGTTCTGCACCCTCAACACGCCGATCGGCATGGCGGTGGCGCCGACCCGAGCCGGGGTCGGCGCCATCGAAAAGGGCGCGCGCTTGCGGTCAGACCTGCTGCAGGCAGTACACGGTGCCCGAGGCCGTGTTGCGACCCTCCCAGTAGATGCTGGTGGTGTCGGGCCAGTCGTTGCAGGCGCCGAGCCGTCCGGCGGACTGGCTCTGCTTCTCTTTGATGCCGAGTACCTTGTACTGCGCGTCGGCGCTGCCGCAGTCGACCACCTTGACGCTGTCGCTGCCGGTCTGCTGCACACAGTCACCGACCTTCATACTGGGGCTGTCGAAGACACCGGTGCGCCACATGATGCCCAGGACGATCACCACTATGGCGATGCCGATCGAGGTCAGGAACTTCTTCAGCTGGAAGCCCTTCTTGGGCTGTTCGGCAACCTGCGGGGCTGACCGGGCTGACCGACCTGCGGAGCGGCGTCACCGGGGTGACCGGGCTGGCCCTCGGACGCGGACTGCGGGTTCTGCGGGCCCGACCCGGGGATCTGTTGGGGGTTGTTGACGTTCTCGGGAGGCTGGTTTGCGCTCATGGGCGTCCTTTCTGAGCGAGCTTTGGCAGGCCGTCAGTCTGCCAGTCGGGGCGACCACGATCGTCCACGCAATGGGGGGAGTACTGCCCGATTCCGTGAGGGCATCCTTCTGGCGCTTTTGACATAATGTTGCTTATCGGACAAGTCTCACAGCTCTCGCAGCGACGACGCTTTGTGCGCGGCCTCGGCGCCGGTCTTCTCGCACCGGACGATCCAGTACGGCTCATCGTCGCTGGCGTTGAACTGCTGGCCGTCGAACTGGAACCCGTGGGTACGTCGCTCGACGGCTTCGCCCTGCGTGCGCCCCTGCGACGTGTTCCACGAGACCCGGGTGCCCTTACTGATGGTTATGGCAGCGACAGTATGCGCCGCCAACGACCGCCGGAACCACCCCGCCGGGCATCATTCACTGCCCCTCCGGGTGAATTGAAGGCCTGGCAATGAATCGGCGCCAATGAAGGCTGGCGACTTCAGTCGAGGCAGAACTCGTTGCCCTCGGGGTCCCGCATCACGATGAACCCGTCGCTCAGGTATGGCTCCGGCTCGAACCGTTGCACCCTGGTCGCACCCAACGCCAGCAGGCGGCTGCATTCCGCCTCCAGGGCGCTGAGTCGCTCCTCACCTTTGAGTCCGGGGGCAGCTCGCACGTCCAGGTGCATCCGATTCTTGGCCACCTTGCCCTCTGGCACCTGCTGGAAGAAGATCCGCGGGCCGCGCCCCGCCGGGTCCTGCAGCGCGGACGACCGGTTGCGTTGCTCCACGGGCACGTCCATCCGGTCGAGAAACTGGTCCCAGGCCACCAGCGGGTCATCGCCCTCCCCCAGCTCGACGCCCGGCGGCGCCGGGTGCACGTAGCCGAGTGCGTCGCGCCAAAACAGCGAGAGTGCCGCGGGATCATGGCAATCGAAGGTGACCTGAAACTCTCTGCCCATCGGCCGATTATAGAACGTAGAGCCGAATTGGAACAGAGGGAACCATTGACTTCGCCGGGGTGGCCGGATAGCGTCCCGGAATAGTCACACGCCGACGAGCGAAGATCTGCAGAGCGGCACCTCTTCGCTAGCCTCGGCAGCCCGACTTGCCCCGCGTCCACCCGCGAGCAGGAGGCGATCCGTGCCCACATACAGCTATCGGTGCGTCAATGGTTGCACCTTCGATGCAGTCTTTGCCATGGCCGAGGTTCCAGCAGAACTGACGTGCACACGGTGCGGCGTCTCAGCCCGCCGGGTGATCGGCGCACCGCATCTGGCCGCAACCGGAACCCCGGCCTTCCAAGCTGTGGATGCCGCGGCCCGCAGTGCGCACGAACCCAGCGTCGTCACGAGTCTGCCTTCCAAGGGCCGCCAGCGAGTACAGCGGGTGACTCACAACCCCCTGCATCAGAAACTGCCGCGGCAGTGACGGCAACGCCACCCGCGATGATCACCCAGTAACACCAACCGAAGGAGCAGCACCATGCCGGAGCACGTGTTCAAGCTGGACAACAGCAAGCGGTTCACCGACCAGGAGAAGCTGGGTCACAACCGCTGGCACCCCGAGATCCCGCCGGTGGCAACGGTGAAGCCCGGGGACTCCTTCCGGGTGGACTGTCGCGAGTGGTTCGACGGGGCGATCAAGAACGACGACTCCGCCCAGGACATCCTGGACGCGCCCCTGCTCACCGTGCACACCCTGAGCGGCCCCTTCGCAGTCGAGGGCGCCAAGCCCGGCGACCTGCTGATCGTCGACATCCTGGACGTCGGCCCGTGCCCCCAGGAGGACTCGGGGCCGCTCGCCGGCCAGGGTTGGGGCTACACCGGCATTTTCGCCACCCGCAACGGTGGCGGCTTCCTCACCGAGCAGTTCCCGGACGCCTACAAGGCGATCTGGGACTTCACCGGTCAGGTCGCCACGTCGCGGCACGTTCCCGGTGTGTCCTACACCGGCCTGATCCATCCCGGCCTGATGGGCACCGCACCGTCCGCCGAACTGCTCGCCACGTGGAACGCGCGCGAGGGCGCACTGATCGCCACCGACCCGGACCGGGTGCCACCGCTGGCCCTGCCGCCCGAGGCCGAGCATGCCATCCTCGGCGGCCTCGACCGCTCGGAGTGGGCCAGGGTCGGCGGTGAGGCGGCACGCACCGCACCGCCGCGTGAGAACGGCGGCAACCAGGACATCAAGAACATGAGCAAGGGAACGAGAATCTTCTACCCCGTGTTCGTCGATGGCGCCAACCTGTCCCTGGGCGATCTGCACTTCTCCCAGGGCGACGGCGAGATCACCTTCTGCGGTGCGATCGAAATGGGTGGGTTCATCGACCTGCGCGTCGACCTGATCAAGGGCGGAATGGACACCTACGGGGTGGCCGAGAACGCCATCTTCATTCCGGGCAACGTCGATCCGCAGTACAGCGAGTGGATCGCGTTCTCTGGCACGTCGGTCACCCTGGGTGGCGAACAGCGCTACCTCGATTCGCATCTGTCCTACCAGCGCGCCTGCCTGCACGCGATCGACTACCTGACCAAGTTCGGCTACAGCCCCGAGCAGGCCTACCTGCTGCTGGGCTCGGCACCGATCGAAGGGCGCCTGTCCGGCGTGGTGGACATTCCCAACTCGTGCTCGACGGTCTACATCCCGACCGCGATCTTCGACTTCGACGTGCGGCCGTCGGCCTCGGGACCCGTACAGATCGATCCCGGCAAGGGAGCACCCAGGGCGTCCGCCTGAGCCGGCGGGCGATGTGGGTCGGCTGCAGACGCCGACCCACATCGTCCGATCACCGGCATCGGTGGGGCGGGGTGCTGGGTTTCGCACCGCTCATTCGTACAGGATGTATTCCGGCTGCGGCTTGAGCTTGAGCACCTCTTTGGCCGTCATCATGCGACCGGTCTTGCCACCGTTGTACCGGGGCAGCTTGTCCTCGACGTAGAACAGCTTGAAGCCCGCGTGGACGTACGTGGGTCGGGTCTTGATCACCGCGTTGTAGGTGGACACCTTGGCACCGGGCGGGCCGATGCCGTCCACCGAATTGATGTAGACCACGCCGGGGTACTGCTTGAGGTCCTTGGGGTTCTTGACCACCCCACGGTTGAGCTGGTGGAACAACAGCACCTTCTGCGGCAGGTTGTTGGCGGCCACCACGCCGGAAAGGTAGGACGCCACCTGGTCGAGTTCCTTGCCGCTGGTGTGGCCGAACACGCGACCCGGGATCTGGCCCTTGTCCACGGCCCACTCGGGGTCAAGGGCCAACCCCACATTCGGGTACGCGAGCCATTTGGCGAAGTACTTCACCTCATCGATGAAGTCGGCCCGGCCGGGCTGAATGTTCAGCAGCAGCAGCGCCTTGTGCTTGTCGGCGGTGGCGAGCCATTGCTTGATCACCTTGTCGTCGACGCGGGTGCGGAACTTGCCGTCCGCCCCGGGTGAACCGTGCACGGTGGTGGCGATCAGTTCCATCACCGGAAGCAGTTCGCGGCCACCGCGGAAGGCTTGGCCGCGCTGTTCGATCTCTTTCATGCGGTCGTCGAGATTGCCGATGCCCAGCCGGCCCTGACCGGGCGCACCTGGAAAGCCCGAGTAGCCGAACAACCGGTACTTCGGGAACAGCTCACGTCCGCCTCGGGGCAGATCGGACGGGGCGGGTGGCTGTGACGTCTGCGGTGCCGCAGTTGGCGACGTGGCCGCATCGGTGGCGGATGCGGTCGTGGGAGCGGGTGCTGATACCGACGGGGCGGGCCCCGTGGGGGGCGCTGTGCCGCAACCGGCCAGCACCACCACGAGGGCGAGCGAGATCAAGCGGACGAGGGGCATTGCTTCATTGTGCCTGCTGATTGCACAGCCTCCGCACAGCTACCGGCGCGCGTTCAGGCAATCATCAGTCAATCGTCACCCGGTCGTCATGCGGCCTGGCGCAGCGACGACCTCGACCCGTCGGTTCTTCCGCTTGCCCGCATCCGTCCAGTTGGACGCGACCGGCCGGGTCTCACCGAAGCCGGACCCCGTCATCCCGCGACCCACCCCGCCGGAGCCAGTGCGTCCGCGGAACACCTCGGGGCGGACGCAGCACCGCCGCCCGGAGTTGAACCCGGCGTCGGTCTTCCTGCGGCTCAGAAGTTGATCATGTGCCCGGCGATGCCCTCAACCGCCTCTTTCAACGCCTCTGAGAGGGTCGGGTGCGCGTGCACGTTGCGTCCGACCTCGTCGGCGGTCAGGTCCCACTGCTGGGCCAGGGTCAACTCTGGCAGCAGTTCGGTGACGTCGGGGCCGATCATGTGCGCGCCCAGGATCTCGTTGTGCTCGGCGTCGGCGATGATCTTGACGAACCCGGTGGCATCACCCAGCCCCCACGCCTTGCCGTTGGCGCTGAACGGGAACTTCGACACCTTCACGTCGTAGCCGCGCTGTTTCGCCTGCTCTTCGGTGTAGCCGAACGAGCCGATCTGCGGCTGGCAGTAGGTGGCGCGGGGAATCATGTCGTAGTTGATCGCCATCGTCTCGGCGCCGGCGATGGTCTCGGCGGCCACCACACCCTGCGCCTCCGCGACGTGCGCCAGGGCGAGCTTCATGGTGACGTCGCCGATGGCGTAGACGCCCGGCACGTTGGTGCGCATGAAGTCGTCGATCTTGATCGCACCGCGCTCGGTCAGCTCGACGCCCAGCTTCTCGAGGCCGTAGCCCTCGGTGCGGGGGGCGAAGCCGATCGACTGCAGCACCCGGTCGGCCTCGAGCACCTTCTGCTCGCCGCCCTTGGCGGGACTCACGGTCACTTTGACGCCCGCATCGGTCTCTTCGATCGCCTCGACCTTGGTGGAGGTGAGTACCTCGACGCCGAGCTTCTTGTACGCCTTGGCCAGTTCACGCGAGATCTCGGGGTCTTCGAGCGGCACCATACGGTCGAGAAACTCGACGATCGTGACCTTGACGCCGTAGTTGGCCAGCACGTAGGCGAACTCGGTGCCGATGGCGCCCGAGCCGCAGATGATGATCGATTCGGGCAGGTTGTCGGACAGGATCTGCTCTTCGTAGGTGAACACGCGAGCGCTGCGCGTGGTGCCCGGAATCAGCCGGGTGGTCGAGCCCGCCGCGATGATCACATTGTCGAAGGTGACCACCTCGGTGCCCGTGTCGGTCTTCACCTCGATGCTCTTGGCGTCGGTGAAGGTGCCCCACCCGTTGATCTCGGTGATCTTGTTCTTCTTCATCAGGTAATGGATGCCGCCGACCATGCGGTTCGACACCTCGCGGCTGCGGCTGAAGGCCCGGCCGAAGTTGAACGTGACATCGCCTTCGATGCCGAACAGTTCCTTGTCGTGGGTGAAGATGTGCGCCAACTCGGCGTTGCGCAGCAGCGCCTTGGTGGGAATGCACCCGACGTTGAGACAGACCCCGCCCCACCATTGCTTTTCGATGATGGCCACCTTCTGGCCAAGCTGCGCGGCCCGGATGGCGGCCACATAGCCGCCCGGACCGGCGCCCAGGACAACGACGTCGTAATGTGCGCTCATACGATGCACCCTAGTGGGTCGCGTGCGCAGATTCAGCCCGTGACCGAGCCGTCGGTCCCGATCTGCGGCAGTCACCGCAGTGACGCGGCGTTCCCCCTTGTGGACGACCTGTGCGCCGAGCGTCCGGACGGCATGGCTTATGCTGCCCGGGTGACAGAGCTCTCCCCCACCCGCATCGGCTTCCTGATCCGGGACGCCCGCCGGCAGCGCGGGCTCACCCAACAGGAGTTGGCCGACGAGCTGGGCACCTCGCCCGGCATAGTCGACGATCTCGAGGCCGGCCATCGTGCGCTGTCGGTCGAACTGGTCAACAAGATCGCCGAGGCGCTGGAGCAAACCCAGCCGGTCGGCGGTGCACTCCACCTACGCATCCGCGGCGAGACGAAGCTGACCGGGTCGATCGCCGTCCGCTCGTCCAAGAACGCCTCGGTGGCCCTGCTGTGCGCGTGCCTGCTCAACCGCGGGCGCACCGTGTTGCGCGGCATCGCCCAGATCGAAGAGGTCAACCGCATTCTCGAGGTGCTGACCAGCATCGGCGTGCGCGCCACCTGGTCGCAGGACCGCACCGAGCTGGAGCTGATCCGGCCCGACCGGCTGCAACTCGACCGCATGGACGAGGAGGCCGCCCGCCGCACCCGCTCCATCATCATGTTCCTGGGCCCACTGCTGCACGACGAAACGAACTTCGAGTTGCCCTATGCCGGCGGCTGCAACCTCGGCACCCGTACGGTCTCCCCCCACCTTCACGCGCTGCGCCAGTTCGGCCTCGACATCAAGGCGACCAAGGGTTCATACCATGCGCACGTCGACCCGATCGACCCCTCGGCCTACCGATCCATCACCCTGACCGAGCGCGGCGACACAGTCACCGAGAACGTGCTGATGGCGGCCGCCAGGCACCCCGGCGAGACGGTGATCCGAAACGCCAGCAGCAACTACATGGTGCAGGACCTGTGCTTCTTTCTTCAGGAACTCGGCGTGCACATCGACGGCATCGGTAGCACCACGCTGCGGGTGCACGGCCGGGCGTTGATCGACGCCGACGTTGCGTTCGCACCATCCGAGGATCCGATCGAGGCGATGAGCCTGCTCACCGCGGCGATCGTCACCGGCTCGGAGCTCACCGTGCAGCGTTGTCCGATCGAGTTTCTCGAAATCGAGCTGTCGATCCTGACCGAGATGGGTCTTCGCTACGTGCTCTCGCCCGAGTACCCGGCCGAGAACGGACGCACCCGGCTGGTCGACCTCACGGTGCTTCCGTCGCAGCTGCACGCCAACTCCGACAAGATCCACCCGATGCCTTTCCCCGGGCTCAACATCGACAATCTGCCGTTCTTCGCGGTGATCGCCGCGGTCGCCGAGGGACAGACGATGATCCACGACTGGGTGTACGAGAACCGTGCGATCCACCTGGTCGAACTGGCCAAGCTCGGCGCCAAGGTGCAACTTCTCGACCCGCACCGCATCATCGTCACCGGCCCCACCCGCTGGCGCGGGCAGGAGATCATCTCTCCCCCGGCCCTGCGTCCCGCGGTGTGCCTGTTGCTGGCCGCACTGGCAGCGCGCGGCACCAGCGTGCTGCGCGACGTGTACGTGATCAACCGCGGCTACGAAGACCTGCCGAACCGGCTCAACGCCCTGGGCGCCCACATCGAGGTCTTCCGCGACTGAGACCCCGGGCCCAACAGAGCGCGAGAAGCTTGGCGCTCGTGGGCCCCGCTCCTGGTCGGACCGTGACCCCGAGCCGCCACGACTCCTAAGCTGACGCGGTGGCCATTGAATTGTTGTCCCCCCGCCAGCTGGACGAGATGCGTCCGGCCGGCGCGTTCATCGCCGAGGTGTTGACGGCTTTGGTGGAGCACGCGGCCGTGGGCGTCGATCTGCTCGACCTGGACGGTCTGGCGCACGACATGATCCGCGCCCGCGGCGCGACCTCGTGCTACATCGACTACGCCCCCTCCTTCGGCCGTGGACCGTTCGGCAAAGTGCTCTGCACCAGCGTCAACGACGCGGTGCTGCACGGACTGCCGCACGCCTACCGGCTGCGCGACGGCGACCTGGTCAGCTTCGACTTCGCCGCCGGCGTCGACGGCTGGGTCTGCGATTCGGCGGTCAGCGTGGTCGTGGGCACCCCCGACCAGGACGATCTGCGACTGATCGAGGCGACCGAGGTGGCACTGGCTCGCGCGATCGCCATGGCACGTCCGGGCAACAAGGTCGGCGACCTCAGCGCCGCGATCGGCGCCACCGCGCGTGAATACGGTTACACGGTGAACACCCAGTTCGGCGGGCACGGTGTCGGCCGCACCATGCACGGCGATCCCCACATCTCCAACGACGGACGCCCCGGGCGCGGGTTCGCGCTGCGTCCCGGGCTGGTGATCGCCATCGAACCGTGGCTGATGGCCGGCACCGACCAGATCCGCATGGACGACGACGGCTGGACGATCCGCAGCGCCGACGGGTCACGCACCGCGCACAGCGAGCACACCATCGCGATCACGGCCGGTGAGCCGATCGTGATGACCGCGCGCGGCTGATTGCCGGGGCCGTCGGTCGGGTCGGATGCCCGCCCGACGACGTCCATGGCAGTGGGGGTACCGTCTCGGGTGCCCACTGCCCCGGTGATTCCCGACCGGTCGCCGACTGATGCCGGCAGGCCCAGGTTCAGCGCACCTGGGTGACGTCGAAGTGGTACGTCGGGGTGACGATCTCATCCTGCGCCGCCACCAGCTGCAGCTCGGACGAGCCCGAGTCGGCGGTCAGCTTGAGCACCGAGTAGACGATGTCGGCGGTGTGACCCAGCGCCTGGGCCACCGAACCGGTGCGCAGCTGATGCGCCAGGAACATTGCCGCGGTCAGGTCGCCGGACCCGGTGAACACGCGGTCGAGCCGCGGCGTGGTGACCTGCCAGGCTCCGTCACCACTGACCGCGAGCAGCGTCAGGCAATCGCCGTCGGTGGCATCGGTGACCACGGAGGTGACCAGCACGGTCTCGGGCCCCACGGCTCGCAACGCGTGCGCGGCCTCGATCACCGCGTCCAGGGTGTGCGTCTCCCGCCCGGTGAGGTAGTCCAGTTCGAAATGGTTCGGGGTCACGATCTGGGCCTGGGGCACCACCTTGTCGCGCATGAACTCGGGAATACCGGGCCGGACGAAGAAGCCCCGGCCCACGTCGCCCATCACCGGATCGCAGCAGTAGATGGCCTGCGGGTTGCGCTGCTTGACCAGCGCGACGGCGTCGAGCACCACCGCGCCGACCTCTTCTGCACCCTGATAGCCCGACAGCACGGCGTCCACCCGGTTCAGCACCCCGCGCTCATCGATGCCCTGAATCACCTCTGCCACGTCATTTGCATGCAGCAGCGGACCCCGCCATTGCCCGTACCCGGTGTGATTGGAGAAGTGCACGGTGAGCACCGGCCAGACCTCGATGCCCGAGCGCATCAGGGGAAAGGTCGCGGCACTGTTGCCCACGTGGCCGTAGGCGACCGACGACTGGATCGAAAGGATGACTGTCACGAGGTCATATTCTGGCCCAGGCCGCCGCAACACGAAAATGGCGACCAAAACCCCTTGTGAAGCGCCAATCGGTGATCAGCACAGAAACGAGTCCAGGGCCAGCGCCTCGGCCTCGAGTTGGGCCGCACGCTCGGCCTGGCCAGCCGCCCGGTACTGGGCGGCCGCGGCGAGCCGTTCGTCGCGCTCGGCACTGACGATCTCGAGGGTCTGTTCCTCGGTCAGTTCACGGCGCTGCACTTCGGCCGCACCGAGCCCCACCACGGCGCCCGCGATGTGCTCACTGGTGGCAGCCCGCGTCACGTTCTGGTCGGACGGCACCGACTCGGCGTTCTCGATGGCCGCCAGGGCCGCTCTGATGGCATTTCGGCCAGGGGTGTCGCCCGACTTCATGGCGCCGGGCAGGGCGTCGCGAAGGGCGTGGCGCAGCGGTGCTGACTCGTCCGGCATGGCCCGATTATTGCCTACGGACCGTGAGATGAGTAGGCATGACGGCCATTCACACCGGTCGACACCGTCACCCATACTGAGCCCGTGCAGGCCCGCGACTACCGCTACTTCGACACCGGGTTCGCCGCGCTCGCCCACCGCGGCGGCTACGCGGCGGACACGGATCGAACCCGAGAGAACACCCTGTTCGCCTTCACCAGTGCCGCCGCCCTGGGCTACCGGTACCTGGAGACTGACGTGCACGTGTCGAGCGACGGCGTGCTGTTCAGCTTTCACGACGACACCCTTGACCGGGTCACGGACGCCCGCGGCATACCCGAGCGGCTGCCCTGGACGGAGTTGCGCCAAGTCAGGGTCGGTGGCCGGGACCCGATCGCCACCATGGACGAACTCTTCGAGGCCCTGCCCCGGGCGCGGTTCAACATCGATCTCAAGGTGCCGGGCGCGATCGAACCGCTGGCCCGCACCATCGAGGCGCACCGGGCGCACGACCGGGTCTGCGTCGGATCGTTCTCGCCCGCCGGCATCAGGGCCTTCCGGCGCCTGGTCGGCAACCGGGTGGCGACCGCTGTCGGCCCGTGGGGGGTGGCCTGGGCAGGATACGCGCGCGGCCTTCGGCGGATCGTGCGCTCCCCCGGCGTGGCCCTGCAGGTGCCGGCGCGGACGTGGCACGATCGGGTGCCGGTGCTGACCCGCGGGCTGGTGCGGGCCGCTCATGCCGGCGGAAGGGTCGTCCACGTGTGGACCGTCAACGACCCAGCCGAGATGCACCGGCTGATCGATCTGGGAGTGGACGGCCTGGTCAGCGACCGGATCGACGTGCTGAAGGCCGTGCTGATCGAGCGGGACCGCTGGGAGGAGAACTGATGCGCAGCACCACCCGGCAACGCGCGTGGTATTTCTACGACTGGGCCAACTCGGCCTATGTGACCACCACCGCCACGGTCATTCTCGGCCCCTACCTGACGAGTCTCGCCACCCGGGCCGCCTGCCCGGACCTGCCCGCCGGCCAGGTCTGCACCAACCCGGTGAACCTCCTCGGTCTACCCGTGCTGCCCGGTGCCGTACACCCGTTGCTGATCACCATCTCGACCATCGTGACCCTGGTGGCGCTGCTGATCATCGGGGTGGTGGCCGACCGCTCCCCGCACCCGCAATGGTGGTTGGGCGGCCTGGCCTGGGTCGGTGCGGCGGCGGCGTCCGCGATGTTCTTTCTGGACGGCACCAACTGGCAGCTGGGCGCGGTGCTGATGATCATCGCCAACCTGTGCGTGGGATCGTCCCAGGTGATCTATGACGGCATTCTGGTGCGCATCGCCGCACCCGATGACCGCGATCGGGTCTCGAGCCGCGGCTGGGCCCTGGGCTACCTCGGCGGCGGGCTGCTGCTGGCGTTGAACCTGGTGTTGATGACGGCCTATGACTCGTTCGGTATCAGCTACGGCCTGGCGATCCGGCTCAGCCTGCTCTCTGCAGGCCTGTGGTGGGGCCTCTTCACGATCATTCCGGTGCTCGGCCTGCGCTCGCTGCCCCCGCGCGCCCTGGACGAACTGCAGCAGCGCGCCGACGTGCGCCGCAACCCCGTCCGACAGTTGGCGCACACGTTCGCCGACCTTCGCAAGTACCCGCAGACGCTGCTGTTCCTGGCCGCCTACCTGTTCTACAACGACGGCATCCAGACCGTGATCGGCCAATCCAGCCTGTATGCGCAATCGGAGCTGGCCATGTCGACCTCACAGGTCATGGTCACGTTTCTGCTCACCCAGTTCGTGGCGTTCGGCGGCGCCCTGCTGTTCGGACGGGTGGCGGCCCGGCTGGGTGCGAAGCGCACCGTGCTGATCGGCATCGGCATCTGGTTCGCGGTGGTCGCGGTGGCGTTCTTTCTACCGGCAGGCGTGTTCGTGGCGCTGCTGGCGCTGGGCGCGGCGATCGGTCTGGTGATGGG
>Ga0116168_1001333_pt1 | contig 19097 bp, 19 predicted proteins | sample AD_UKC129_MetaG_FD_89795 | JGI IMG/M metagenome (GOLD analysis project Ga0116168, IMG submission 89795) | Active sludge microbial communities of municipal wastewater-treating anaerobic digesters from Canada - AD_UKC129_MetaG | ecosystem: Engineered > Bioreactor > Anaerobic > Digestate | place...
ATGATATAAGAACATTGCTTGTTCACAAAGGGCTAACAGAATGTTATTCCTGGACATTTTCCAATCCTGAAATTATGCAACAGCTAAATTTCCCTGAAAATTACCTAAATATGGTAGTTTTACAAAATCCGTTATCAAAAAACTTATCAACAATGAGAACATCCATTATTCCAAACCTTTTAACAACTGTTCAGAAAAACCATTTAGAAGACACAATCTCTATTTTTGAAATAGGCCCTGTTTTTTTCCCAACGGAACAAAATTTACTACCCGATGAACCTCAAAAATTAGGAATTTTATTATCTGGCTCTGCAAATCCTCGATTATGGTGTTACAATGACAGAAGACAGTTCGATTTCTTTGATTTAAAAGGTATTGTCGAGGATATACTTAACAAATTATTTATATCTTATAGAATAGAGAAATTAGATTTTCCACTTTTCCATCCCGGTCAATCAATGAAAATTTCAAACCAGAATGAGGAATTAGGTATTGTAGGAAAAATAAACCCAAAAATTGCACATGAATTAGAAATAAATGAGAATACATACATTAGCGAACTTAATTTAAATAAAATATTAAAAATAATTACTAAGAAAAAAGGATATAAAACAATATCGGAATTCCCTTCTACTTCGCGAGATTTAGCAATTCTTGTTAATAGGTCGCTTCCCGTAGCAGATATTTTTTCCTCATTAAAGTCAGTAGGGGAGGGGATATTACAAAAAATAGAATTGTTTGATGTTTATACTGGTGAACAAGTTCCTCAAGATAAGAAAAGTATTGCTTTAGGCTTCACTTTTTGCTCTAACGAAAAAACCCTTACAGATACTGAAATAGATTCTGTAATGAATGAGATAATTACTATCCTACAAAAGAAATTTAACGCTCAAATTAGGTAATTTTATGGGATTGGAAGAAACAATTCATGAGTTTAATCAATTCTGTAACAAATTAGAACTTGTAATAGATTCATTTATAAATACTTATGACAATTTAGAAGAAAAATATAATGATATTTTAAAAAAATTATGGTCGGCTAAATCCGAAATCAATTTAATGCAATCAAATCTCCAGGAAATGAAGAAAAATAAAGAAAAAAACAAAATATTATTCGATTCTTGTAAAGAAATTATTGAAAGAATTGATAAGATAGAAGAGATGGTTAAAAGTTTAGAAATCGAGTTTTTAAATGAATAATACAAGCGATTTGATAAAAGTAAAAATAGCAAATACAGAGGTCGAGGTTCCTATATATATAAATCAAGAGAAGACCTATGAAATTATAAAAATAATCGAAAATAAAATGGAAGAATTAACGAGGTATTATCAGGTCATAAGAACACAAACTTTTGCTCTAAGAATTGCTTATGAATGTTTGTTAGAATTAGAAAAAGAAAAAGCAAGAATAAAAGAAAGAGAAAATGAAATAGAAATACAGTATAAAACGGCTATAAAAAATTTGGAAAGAATAATTAAAAAAATCAAAGACCGATTAGAAGATATACAATCCGGAGAGTAATTCGAATAGAATCAAAATAAATGCAGAAATAAAAACGGTTAATTTAATGTCTGATAATATATATTATGTTTCTTATAAATCATGATGTTTTCATTTGTTTTGTCCTTACAATCGTTAATGTTTGTAGTTTTTATCATTATAACATATAATAATAATTGTTATTTTATTGATGTAATTTATTTATTACAAATATATTATGTATTTAATATTCTATGTTATATTATTTAATTCAAAGTTTGTCGTTATATCAAAAAGGAGAGTGGTTGCCTTTTAAAATAAGTAGAAGAATATGTTTTGCGCCTATATTTTCATTAATTCTTGAACTAAATAGAGTAGGAAATCACGGTTATCCATTGTTAAATAATGAAAAGTCCCCCCCATTCGGGCGAAGGATTTATTAAATCGGAGATAATATTCGGGTCTGTCCATCGGTGGTTCACCCTGAGACCAATCCCATTTTGATTCTTGTAGGTCCACTACAACAATAAAATGATTAGAAATTGGTTTGCCGTTTTGTATTGCGATATTTTGGGACATAGATAAGGATTTTTCAAACACCATTGGAGACATTACTGCAGAACCAATACTCATATATACGCCATCTTCTAAATTTGATACAGAATTAGCAAAAGTAAGAAAGTCTCTTTGAGCAGTTTTACCAATTGCAGAACAGCAATTCATAGGATGTGTATAAATTATGTCATGTCCAATCATTGGATGGGCTGTAAAAGGAATTTGCTGACGAAATGCACATGCTTGTAAACCGAACTTCTTATAAGGATGTTTTACCGATAAAAAGCCGTTTTTAATAGAAAATTCGTTGATTTTTTGAAGTAAATCACATATTGCCGAACAAAGTTCTGGATTATTTTCCAAATTTTCATTTATTTTATTTAATAATTCTTCTTTTGAAGGAATATACAGCCCTTCGTTTTCTACAAAAGAGCCAACAGATTCCCCATATCCTTTACCTTCAAAGGCTCCAACTACTAATGATAAATTAAGAAAAAATCCGGTCTCTTGCCAGATACCGAACTCTCCCCTACTTACATTTGTTCTGACATCTTCACTACTGTGTCCTTGATAACTAAATTCCCAATCATGAATAATACCTGCACCATTTGTGGCTAAATGTGTTATCCATTTATTTTCAATCAGCCACATAATTACTGGTGATAAACCGTTTTTGATTGAATGAGCACCAAAAACAAGCATGCGAGAACGATTTTTCTCTTTTGCAATAATCAATCTTTCGATTGTCTGCGATAAAATCTTTTTTGATAGGTCGTTCAATTGAGTTTTGGGTTTATCGATCGGATAAACAGCATCTTTTTCTATATAAACTTTGTCCTTCCTTTGACTTAAAGGCTTAAATTTTATCTTAAAACGGTCAAAATAAGGGTATGGCATGATAAATTTGTCCTATATTTAAAATCTTTTATAATTCATCATAGACAAAACTTGGGGTGTTTCTGTATTTTTCTCTTGATTATTTATGTTTAATGGTTTCGTTCCATATTCCTTCAACACATCAAAACATAGGTCTACATTATCTGTTAATATATAATCAACCCCTGCTTCTACTAATTTTTTTATTGTTTCCGGGTCTTGTGCACTAAAAAAATTTACTTTTATCCCATTTTGATGAGCTAATTCTATATCTTCTTTTAGGTTATCCAATCCCTGTGTGAAACTAATTTGCACATACGAAACTTTTAATCTTATACCTCTCTCTATGAAATCTCGTCTTTTTTCTAATCTTTCAGGAAGTAAACAAATTTTCATTTCAGGAACTTTTTCACGCAATACTTCTACCTGCTTTTCATTATTACAAGCAATAAAACATCGTCCCATTTGTCCTGTTTCTTTTAATGTTTTTGCTACCACTTCTGTGACAAATTCATCTCCATATACATGAACATTACAAAGAATGCCATAAGGAATAGTATCTATTACCTCATATAAAGATGGGATTTTTGTCCCTGCAAATGAATCACTAAACCATTTTCCTGCATCCAATTTATATATCTCTTCACTAAGGAAATCCTGCACCTTGCCTTTACCATTTGTCGTTCTATCGACTTTTTCATCATGCATAATGACTAAATGTCCATCTTTCGTCATTCGCACATCAAATTCAATCATGTGTACCCCTTTTTTTACTGCAGATTGAAATGCGGGCAAAGTATTTTCCGGGGCATTCTTCACATCTCCCCTATGTGCACAAATATAGGTCTCACCCATACATATATATGAAACCAAGATCAGATAAAATCCCAGAATAATAAAAAAATTAGATTTTACCTGTTTTATTGTACATCTTAATAATATTGGGTACATGCTCTATTGCCTCATTAAATTTTTCAATATCCTTTCCACCAGCCTGTGCAAAATCTTTTCTACCCCCACCTTTTCCGCCTACTATCTGTGCTAACTGGTTAACTATATCGGAAGAACTAAATTTATTAATTAAATCTTTTGTAACTCCCACACAAAAAGTAGCCTTATCTTCGTATTTAATCCCAATCACTATAATTCCAGATTTAATTTTGTCTTTCAAATGGTCTACCAGTGTTCGTGCTTGATTAATATCCTCATTTTCCAGTGTTAATGTTATAAAATTAACACCATCAACTGATTTAACATTTTTTAACAAATCTTTCCCTTCACCTAATAATGCCTGTCGTTTCCACTTTTCTAATTCTTTATAAAGTTTTTTATTCTCTTCAATTATTTGCAATATTCGTTCTTGAAGTCCTTCAGGAGATGAATTTATTGTTTCTGAAATTTCTTTAATCATTCGCTCTGTTTTTTGTATCCATTGTATAAAAGGTTCGCCACATATTGCTTCGATTCTGCGAACTCCAGCAGAGACGGATGATTCCGATAAAATCTTAAAACCGCCTATAACACCCGTTCGGGAAACATGACATCCCCCACAAAATTCAGTACTAATACCATTAATTTTAACTACTCGGACAATATCCCCGTATTTTTCTCCAAACAATGCCATAGCCCCTAATTTTTTAGCTTCATCTATGGGAAGGTATAAGATATCAACATTATAATCTTCCCTAATTTTTTCATTAACCCATTTTTCAATATCCAGAATACGGTCGTAACCCAATGCCTCAAAATGAGTAAAATCGAAACGAAGTCTCTCTTCAGAAACCAGAGAGCCACATTGATGAACATGTTCACCCAAAATATCACGAAGAGCCGATTGGAGCAAGTGGGTAGCCGTATGATGATTTTGAATAGTAAGCCTTCTTTTATAGTCAATAATAGCATTAATATCTTCATCTATTTTTAACTGTCCGTTGATTACTTTTACATAATGGACAAACAGTTTATCTAATATCTTTTTGGTATCGGTGACTTCAACAAGGGTTTTTCCATCCAATCCTGCCAGCGTGCCTATATCGCCTACTTGTCCACCACTTTCTGCATAAAAAGGAGTTTTATTAAGGATTATACATCCTTTCTCTCCCTCTTTTAATACATTTACAGCGTTATTTTCTTTTACAATTGCTACAATTTTACAAACTGCAGTATTCTGTTCATAACCTATAAATTCCGTTTCACCGTATTGGGCTAAAATCTGGTGATATACAGGTGATATTTCTTGTTGACCACTCCCCACCCAAGTTTTCCGTGTGGATTCTCTCTGTTTCTCTTTTGCTTCTGTATATCCTGTTTCATCTAATTCAAAGCCTTTTTCTTCAGCCATATCTTTCACTATATCAAGAGGAAAACCATATGTATCATGAAGTTTGAAAAGGATATCACCCGGTATAAGTTTTTCTCCTTTGCTTTTCATATCTTCGAAAAGTTCTTTTAGTATATCCATACCCCGGGATAGAGTACTACCAAAACGTTCTTCTTCAAGGTGTATAATTTTTTCAATTTGTGTCTGTGTTTCAATCAATTCTGGATAATACTTTCCCATATTTTGTATCACAACTTTTGAAATTTTATGTAGGAAAGGTTTGACCAATCCGATTTCTCTACCAAATCGTGAAGCCCGTCTTAATATTCTTCTCCAAACATATCCCCTACCCTCATTTGCTGGTAAAATTCCATCAGCTGTCATAAATGATAATGCACGGATATGGTCTGCGATAACACGAAAAGGAATGGGATTTTCTGGATATGAACATCCCGAAATTTCTTGTGTAGTCTCTATAATTGGAAATAAAACATCGGTATCAAAAACAGTTGTCTTATTTTGTAATAGTAAACACATTCGCTCTAATCCCATTCCCGTATCAATTCCCCGATTTTTCAATGGTAACCGTGTACCATCTACTTGCTGGTCATATTGTGGAAATACCAAGTTCCAAAATTCTAAAAAACGCTCATGAGGGTCATTTTCGGGGGTCGCATGTGGGTCTATCTCCTCGCCTTTATCAAAGAGAAGTTCTGAACAAGGTCCACAAGCACCAGAATCTCCTGCAGGACCCCAAAAATTGTCTTTTGCTCCTAAACGAACTATTCTTTTTTCAGGAACTCCAATCTCTTTATTCCATATATTAAAAGCCTCATCATCTTCTTCATAGACCGAGACCCATATTTTTTCTGGCTTTATTTTCATTATTTGTGTTGAATACTCCCATGCCCACTGAATAGCCTCTCTTTTAAAATAATCGCCAAAAGAGAAATTACCAAGCATTTCGAAAAAAGTCAGATGACGCGAAGTCTTCCCTACCTCTTCCAAATCATTGGCTTTCCCTCCTGCTCTTAAGCATTTTTGCACGGTTGAAGCCCTACGATATGGAACAGGAACTTCCCCTGTGTAATAAGGTTTAAACTGAACCATTCCTGCACTTGTAAAAAGTAATGTGGGGTCATTTTTGGGAATTAATGTGTCGCTCTTTTCAATGACATGACCTCTGTTCTTAAAAAAATCTAAAAAACTCTCACGAATTTCATAACTTTTCACGATATTGTCTCCATTTGATATTAAAGAGTTTAATAATGAAGTATATAGATTTTACCAAAATTTTTATAAACATTTACAGATGACAACTTATTTATAATAAAAGAGAGAACTAATAAAGTTCTCTCTTTTATATATTCTTAAACATTATTGATAGAAATTACTGTATTAATGGTCTTTTGTTTAACCTGTAAATAGTTATTAGACTTATCAGGACAATTGTTGTTAAAAGAAATAGAGGGCTATATAAAGGCAATCTACCTTCTGTAACAATGATATGAACTGTATAAATAGCTTTTTCATTACCGTAAGTGCAAATATATGTTCCTGTATCTTCGGGTTGGGCATTATAGATTAATAGTTTTTTACAATGTATTCCCGATATTCTGGGATTTGTGCTTATATCACCATTTATTTTGCTCCATGTAAATTGTGAACCTTCGGGAATTGTTTCGCCAAATATATCCAGACAAATGTCCTCACCAGCACGATAAATAGACTTTCTAACAGGATTACAATTCGGACATTCTTCTTGTTCTGTTCTAACAATAAGATATCCCATGTTATATACTATTGCTAATATTGTGTCTGAGTGTGAGTTATAAAATGCAGAATAATATCCCTGATTATTTGCAGGGTCCCAAACACGAACAATCTCACCTGTGGTTGGATTTACTTCCTGTATTCCACCCGGAAGCATAAATCCCTCAGAACCACCAATGATTAGTAAATTATCGGCACTAATTCCTGAAACTCCTCCTGAAAAATACATTCCAGATGTTCCAATGAGAATTCCATCTGTTTCCCAATTAAGGGTTGTATGTGTATTATATGCATTTATTAGCGAAGATACTGAAAATTTCCGTATTTCTCTGGTATTTCCATCTGTAATATATACCCAATTGCCATCTTTTGCTAATGTAGCAGAATAGGCAAAGGGTGGTTTGTCAATCACCATATCTTTACTGGGTGATTTAGGTTTCGATAAAACAAATTGTGTAGTGCTTACATTTTTTGTGTTTATGGGCAAAATATGGATTTCACTACCTGAGAAGTCAGGTTTTGTAATATCAAGCAATAGCAGGTCTGATGTTAAGTAAATGCCATAGTAATGGCTGATATTTGCAATAATAGATGCTGGTGTGAAATTCTGGGGATTTGTTAAGTCAAGAAGATATAAATCTCCCAAATATCCTTGTCCTAATATCGCTTTTTTTTCATCAGGACTTATTGCAATAAAAGCAGGGTCTCCTTGATAGCCTTCTGCAATTAAGGAATAGGTATCATTTTTAGGAGTAATCTGTTTATAGACCTGGTTCCCATTCCAAATTAAGAAAGTTCCATCATTAAGAGGAGCAGAGGTAACAAAGTATGAACCGGGCGCAGGTTGAGGTATATTGGGCAAAGGAATTACTGTCTCTGCAACGACATTTAATACTAATAAAAATGAACTGAAAATAAAAATAGATTTAATACTGTTATAGGTAAACATAATTTTCCTCCTTCTGGTTACAAAATTAAATAAGGTTTGTTTTTTCATTTCTTAAAGGGAGGAAAAGCAGGCAGGTAGGCTTTTTCAGAGGGGAAATTGCCGTCCCGCAACAACCTTTCCGCGAGTTGTTACAGTCAATCTTCCTGACCCATGCTGGTCTTCTGGCTTCCGGCTCATCCTACTAATCACGCCTTCCCGTTATAACAGTGGCTTTTTGTGATTTTCGTCCCCGGTTACAGCAGCGCGTCTGCGACGGACTTTCACCGTTCTTCCCTATACATCAGTCAGGTTATTCTGTTTCACCTCCTTTCTATAGTTAATCGTGCATATCATAAAGTAATTATTTATTCCGATGCAAGTTCCAAAATTTTTTGTGGTATTTTATCTAAAGGCAAAACATAATCCACTGCATTTAATGCAATAGCCTCTTTCGGCATACCAAACACGACACAGGTTGATTCATCCTGAGCGATAGTTTTTGCTCCTTGTTCATGCATTAACTTCATTCCCTCTGCCCCATCTTTTCCCATTCCCGTCATAATTACTCCGACTACATTTTTACCGCCGTATTGGCTTGCTGATTTGAACAATACATCAACGGATGGGCGATGTCTGGATACTAAAGGTCCCGATTTAACCTCTACATAGTAATTGGCTCCTGACCGTTTTAAGAGCATGTGATAGTTCCCCGGTGCAATCAAAGCCCGTCCTGGTATTACTGAATCTCCATTACTTGCTTCTTTTACCTCAATGTCACATAGTTCATTTAATCGGTCAGCAAAAGAACGAGTAAAATGTTCAGGCATGTGTTGAACAATTGCAATTCCGGGTGAATTAGGAGGAAGCACCCTTAGAACTTTGGCTAATGCTTCCGTTCCTCCTGTAGAAGCACCTATCACTACAACTTTATTCGTTGTTTTTGTTAAAGATAATTTTTTATATGCAGTAGTCGCAGAACTTGGGATTATTTCTTTTTTCTGCACACGCACTCGTGCCGCTGCTTTTATCTTATCTATTAATTCTAAGGACATATCTCCTACAGTATATGCGGCTCCGGGTTTGCATAAGACTTCAACGGCACCTGCTTCAAGTGCTTCCATTGCCAATTCCCCTCCTTTGGGTGTAAGGGAGGAAACAATAATAACAGGCAAGGGATAATACTGCATTAATTTTTTAAGAAAGGTTATACCGTCCATCCTTGGCATTTCTATATCCAATGTAATGACATCAGGCTTTAACTGAATAATTTTATCACGGGCGACATAAGGGTCTGGAGCTGTACCAATAACTTCAATATTAGAATCTTTAGACAGCTCTTTTTGAAGTATGCTCCGCACCATGGCAGAATCGTCTACAATAAGGACTTTTACAGGTCTTGTTACACCCGGAATATCTATCCCTGATATATTTCTCTCACCCATTGTATAGCATATCCTTCTATTCTTTTTTATATTCTACAGAGATATATAAAGGATAATCGTCTAAACTTAACTTAACAAAACTCTCATCCTGTTTTATCTTTTCCCATTGTTCTTCATTAATTTCATCCGCAGAAGGAGGTTGAAGTTCAAAAACTGGTTCCGTCCCGGCTAATGAAGTCAAAAAATTCCCACAAAAAATATTTAAAAACTCACAAAGAGCATCCTTAGGCTCTACTTCTATATCTGTTTCTTCTTCATCAATACCTAAGACATTGCTCATCATTTCTTTACATAATTCTTCCGCTGTTACCATTATTGCTTTTCCCGTATAGGGTCCAGAAAAAGACATTTCTGCATTGATATAAGGTGGCATTACATCTTGTTGCTCAGACCAGTCATCTGCAAACATAAAAGCAAATTCTTTTGCTACATCTGTTAATACTTTTTTAATTAATGTTCTATCTGTTTGATTCATCTTCTGATACTCCCAATAAATCTATTACTAATTTTTTTAATGATTCAGGTGTAAACGGCTTTCTCAGGTAGGCTTTAACTCCCTTTGATTTTAATTCTTCAACACGCGTTTGACTTCCTTCGGTGGACACAATAGCAATAGGAATCGTTTTTAATAGTTCATCCTGACTCATTTTATTTATAAGTTCTACCCCATTCATGACTGGCATATTAATATCTGTTATTACGAGGTCAACCCAATTTTTTCGCAATACCTCCAATGCTTCATTCCCGTTACCTGCATGCAAAATATTACCTATTTCTATACCCGATATTCGTAAAGTCTTTTCTATAATGGCACGAACTGTTGATGAATCATCAACAATTAAAATATTGATACTCATGTAATATCTCCTGATTTTAGATTTCCCATGAATGAATCTATATCCCCAATTAATTTAGATAAAACTGTTTCTACCACTTGCATATCTATTTTTAATCGTTCTATGGAATTAGGATTGTTTGAGTAATTCAAACCGTCTATTCCAGAACCAATACCGCATTCCAGACATAAATTACTTGCAATATGAACAAAATCTGTAACCAGACGATATTCTTCCGGAGCATTGTCCGGGTCATGATGGTATAGAATGGGCTGAACTAAATTGTTAGGAAAATGCCATTCCTGCATTAATAAAGCACCTATTTCCGAATGGTCAATTCCTAAAATTTCTTTCTCTGCTTTTTCAAAAGATACTTTTTCTTCGTATGCCTTCTTTAATATCGGTTCTGCATCTATTTCTATGAATGTTCCTAATACTATTTTGCCAATATCATGAAGCAATCCTACTGTAAAAGTATAAGGAGGAATATCTATTTTTAATTCTTTGCTTAATAATTCACTGGCTATTGCTGTTCCTACTAAGTGTCTTATAAGTTCTCCTGCAGGTAAATCATATCCCCGAAGAGGTTTTACGACTGTTGGGAAAATGGCTGATGCGATAATCATTTGTTGAATTCTATTTATCCCTAATAATACAACGGCTTCTCTAATAGTACTTATTTTTTTGGGTCCTGCAAAATATGCAGAATTGGCTAACTTTAAAATATTTGCAGTTAAGGTTGGATCTAGTTCTATTTCTCTGGCTATATCTAAAATTTGTGACTCTTTATTATTTATCTTATTTAGAATTCGAGCGGTATTCGAAGGGAAAGCAGGAACTTCTTTAATCTTTTCTAAAATTTTTTCGCGAATAGTCATGTTATTTTTCCTGATTATAATTCATATTCTTTCCCGGCACTTTTAATTATCGTTTTACCATCATTAATTTGTAAGTATACAGTTCTTGCTATTGTTCCACCAACATCTTCCGATGAGATTAGTATATTATTTTTCCAAAGGAGTTTTCTCACTACAATATGATTTCTTTCTCCGATTCGAAACATTCCATTGTCATCCAGCAAAACAGCACCTCCTGCTACTTTTGCTACGATTCTATTCTTATTAGCACCCATATTAATTAGCGTTTGTAACATTAGAGGCAAGCCTGTATCAACAAACATGTACGGGACTTCTTTTGCCCGTTCTGGGTCAACTTTTGATAAAGGTAACATACAAAGAATAAGTCCACCTATTTTTTGGAGAGGGTCATATAAAGTTACACCTACACAAGAACCCAGAGAATAGGTGACTAATACATCTTCCGGGTTGCTGGAAACTTTCATATCCGATATATTTACAGTAATTAACACTTTGCGATACCTTTAATATCTAAATCTATGGTTTATAGTAAACAGAAGGCTTTACTATTCGAAATCCTGTCTGCGTGGATGTAATACTTTCGGAATGTCCAACGAATAAATACCCCTTAGGTTTGAGAAGCCGATACATTTCATTAACCAATGTGTTTCTTACTTTTTCATCAAAATATATCATTACATTTCTACAAAATATAACATCAAAAGGTCCTTTCATAGGATAGGGAGCTTCTATCAAATTTAACCTCGAAAATGTAATTAACTTTTTAATTCTATCGGATACTACATATACCCAATCATTATTAACTTTCTTTTTTTCAAAATATTTTTGTAATAAATAACCTGGAATATTATCTACTTTATGAGCATAATATTCCCCCTTTTTACATTGTTCCAATACTCGTGTAGATATGTCTGTAGCAAGAATTTTTAAATCTACAAAAGTACTATTAAGGGCTTCCATTGCTGTAATAGCAATGGTATAGGGCTCTTCTCCTGTAGAGCATGCAGCTGACCATATCCGAAATTTCGTTTGTCCCTCTTCTTTCCACTCAATTAATTTCTCTTTCAAAAAGTCAAAATGGTCACTTTCTCTAAAAAAATGAGTTACATTTGTTGAAATATAGTCTATCAGTTTAATAATTTCTTGTCCTGATTTGTCATTTATTACATATTCATAATAATCCTTAAAATCATTTATTCCCAAAGTATGAATTCTTTTTGAAAGTCTTCCCACTACAAGGGCTTTTTTCTGGTCACTTAAATGAATACCACTGACTTCATATATTAATTGCCGAAATTTGTTAAATAAGTTGTTATCCATATTATCTTTTATTCTTCAGGTAATTCTAATATCCAATCATCTTTGCGTATTTGATAAACCTTTAAAACCATTATATGGCCTGTATAACTATTAAAAACAATTTTTCTACCCATGTTCCCGCCTACATCTTCTGATACAATTTTTATACCCTTACTTCTCAAAATTTTTCGGGCTATTTCTACATTATCTTTGCCAATATCTTTATTTTTACTGTTAAAAGGAGGAACAGCACCTCCCACAATTTGAGCAAAAATTGAATTTGTTTTGGCTCCTGCCTTTTCCATCATTTGTATTAATTGAAGTGTTGCCACATTACCATATTGCGAAGTGGCTTTGTCTTTTGACGATACACTTGGATAGAGAAAATGGTTCATCCCTCCTATCTTTAATTTTTTATCCCATAAACAAACAGATACACATGACCCTAAAACAGCATATAAATTTGTAGGAACAGTTGGAAGATAAATATACCCCGGTTCAATAAATACCTGTTGATACGATGTCAATTCTTTTGACATTTATTTTCTCGTTTTTCTATTAGCCTTTACTTTTGTTTAAGACTTCTTGAATTTTTCCCACGATAGTGTTAGGTTCGAAAGGTTTAATTACATAATTAGTCGCACCTGCCTTTAATGCTTCTAAAACTCTACTTTTTTCTGCTTCCGTTGTGACCATAATAATCGGCATTGTTTTGCCCATTTCACGAATGGCTTTCAAAGCGTCAATTCCTAACATATTGGGCATATTCCAATCCATAAGAATAATATCGTATTCATTTTGTTGGACAGCCTGAACGGCTTCTGCTCCATCTGCTGCCTGGTCAACCTCATTTATATTCGCACGACTCAATGCCCCTATTAATACCTTTCTCATTACTGCGGAGTCATCAACAACCAATGCTCTCATTGTTTACACCTCGTTTCTATTTTTCAGGTTCAAATGTGACCCGTAATGTAAACGGACCCAATTCACTATCAAAATTTATTTCTATCCATACAGAATTTGTAGGATACTCTACCGAAAAATCGCCACCACGAACTACAGTGGGTAAACTCAAATCTAAGGGCTTTTCATCACCTGTATTCAATCTTGCTTTTGCACCTCCTGCCACAATATTCACCATTTCAGCAATAGCGTCAGATACGGTATCATCCATAATTTTTATATCTGCATTTAACAATTTATTTACCATAGCAAGAGCGGTAGAAACAGGAAACGCAAGAGCAACCATTCCACGGACCCTTCCACTTATCCCGATTAGTGCCATTATGTCCCTTGGATTGGCTGATTTTGCAATCCCCACATTTTTCCTTTCCGCTTTTGCATTTAACATGGTGGAAAACAAATCATATACACTCTCTATAAAAGGATTTGGGATCTCTGAATAAATGTTTTATTTTTTAATTATTGTAATACAGAGGGAGATAAGAGGGAAAATGAAACGAAAGAGGGAGGGAGATGTATTAATAATATAGGTAGGAAATAGCGAGATAATAAACTTTAATAAGAGGAGCGTATACTATGCAAGGACAAGAGCAACAGATGAGTTTTGCGGAGTATGAATTATCCTTACAGAGATCAACTCCCAAGGGGAAATTTTTAGAACAGATGGAGCGGATTATCCCATGGGAAGAGATAGAGCGGAAGTGTATTGAGGTAGGGGTGTATAAGCCGAACCGGGGTCAGCAAGGTCGTCCTTCGCTTCCGTGTCGGGTATTAGTTGGCAGTTTGTTTTTACAAGCGTGGTATGCTTTATCGGACCCGCAGACGGAGGAATTGATAGGAGATAGGTTATCCTTTCGTTCTTTTTTAGGTATTGGGCTGGAGGGAGTAGTGCCGGATGAGACGACGCTATGTAAGTTTCGGAATAAGATGATACGAATGGGGTTAATGAAGTGGATATTTGACTTGGTTCGAAGTAAGATGGATGAGCAAGGGTTCATATTGCGAGGAGGTCAGATAGTAGATGCGACGATAATTTCGACGGCGAGACCGAGGCTGAAGGAGGTCGAAGGGGGTAAGAAGGAGAAGCAGGAATATGATGAGGAGGCGGGGTATACGAAAAAACGAGAACAGATTTATTATGGCTACAAGTTACACATCCTAACAGACAGGCGAGGTTTGGTCAAGCGAATAAGCACGAGTTCGGCGTCGGTGCATGATAGTCAGCAGTTGGAGGAATTGCTGGAAGGTGTGGAGGTAGAGGAATTGTATGGAGACAGCGGGTATATGTCGAAGGAACGGGAGGCGAAGTGTAAGGAGCGTGGTATAAAGTATCGGGTGATACGGAGGCGAGTACGAGGGGAAGGGGAGTTATCGGAGGCGGTGAGGAAAGAGAATGCGGAGATAGCGAAGGTACGAGGGATTGTAGAATTGCCCTTTGCGATAATAAAGAGGTGGATGGGGTATCGGGTATGTCGGTTCCGGGGCTTAGAAAAGAACGGAGCGTATCACTTTTTATTGATGGCGATGTATAATTTGAAGCGGTGCTATGGGATGATAAAGAAGGGAGTGCAGGTGGCGTGTGCTTAAAAGAATAAAAGGAGATAAAAAAGAGGAAAAAAGAACAAAAAAGCGATAAGAAAAACTTAATTATTGGTTATAGAAAAAGATTTTTCCTTCCCAAAGCGATTTTTTCTCTCCAAAAACGGTATAATCATTTTACAGTTTAATCCAAAAACTAAAAACCCTATTTGTTCAGAGGTTTCATTTATATTCTCAGCCTTCATATATCTCCCTTACAATTAAAATTATAATTTATTTAAAGTTTATTAAATAGAACTCAGACTTTGTATCTCATTTGCAGTTAATACTTTGTCAATATCCAAGAGTATAACAACTGCTTCACCTAATTTCCCCATTGCCATAATAAATGCTGTGTCAATACTTGCACCAAAGGATGGAGCGGGTTCTATTTGATTTTCTGCTATGTCTACAACCTCTGACACTTCATCTACGATTACACCCATAGTTATAGGACTACCACTTCCCATTACCTGAACAACGATTATACAGGTATGGTCTGTATCTTCCACAGTTTCCATATCAAATTTCTTACGAAGTTCGATAACAGGAATTACTTTGCCTCGTAAATTAATTACACCTCTTACAAAATTGGGTGTTCTTGGAATGGATGTGATGCTCATTAATCCAATAATTTCTTGAACCTTCAGTATCTCTATCCCATAGGTCTCATGGGATAATTTAAATGTAAGATACTTACCTGCCAATGATTTTAAATCATGCTTGCCTGTGGTTTTCTCTTGTTCTGTCATGGCTACATTCCTTCTGTTTCTTTTATTTATTTTACACAATCTTTATACTTATACAAAAGTAACAGATTCTTCTGCTACTTTTAATATTCCAGCAATATCTAAAATAAGACCTACCTTCCCGTCCGGCATAATGGCTCCCCCTGCGATTCCAGGAACACCTTTTAATGCTTCTCCCAAAGATTTAATAACAATTTGCTGTTGACCCAATATCTCATCTACCAATAAACCAATTTGTGTATTTCCTGCTTCTACAACTACCACAGTCCCATCGGTATAATTTTCGACTGCGTTAGGAATATTAAACAATCTATTTAATCTATACAAATTGATTAATTTTCCATGAAATGAAAGGACTTCCCCTTTTCCCACAACGGTGTTTATTTCTTTTTCTGTAGGTCGAAGGGAAATAATAATAGATAATGTTGGAATAATATATCGTTCTGCTCCAACACGGACTACCATACCATCAATAATTGCCAATGTCAACGGTAAGCGTATGGTAAACACCGTTCCTTGTCCGGGTGTAGATTGAATATCTACCTGGCCTCTTAAAGCCTCTATATTCTTTTTAACTACATCCATTCCTACACCTCGACCGGATACCTCTGTTACTACCTGTGCCGTAGAAAAACCCGGTTCAAATATGAGGTTCCATATTTCACGGTCTGAAAGACCCTCTTCAGAACGAATAAGTCCTCTTTCAATTGCCTTTTTTATAATGGCTTCTCGATTAAGTCCCGCCCCATCATCTTCTACTTGTATATGTATATTTCCCCCAGAGTGGTAAGCTCTAAGATATATATTTCCTATAGGCGGTTTCCCCTTTTTTATTCGTTCTTCCGGATTACTTTCAATTCCATGGTCTACAGAATTTCGGACCATGTGAACAAGTGGGTCTCCTATCTTATCAACTACAGTTTTGTCTAACTCCGTATCTTCTCCACTGGTATGAAATTCTATCAATTTCCCTGTTTTTTTGGATAAATCACGAACCAATCGTGCCATTTTCTGAAATGTGCTTTTTATCGGAATCATGCGAAGAGACATTGCCATAAGTTGCAATTCTCTTGTTATTTTATCTAATTGACCCACATGTCTTGACAAATCGGTATATAAATCCCCTTGTAATTCTACCTCTCTTGCCACCATAGATTCGGCAATAACTAACTCACCAATCATATCCACAAGTTGGTCTAACCGATTTGCATCTACTTTTATTGCTTCTGCAATGGTTGCTTGTGGTGTTAAAGTCTGTGCCCTTTGTGTTCGAAGGGCTTGAACAACTTCTTTGGCATCGGTTTCACCTATTTGAATTAACAATTCACCTAATTTAGGAGGTTCCTGAGATTGCTTTTGTTTCTCTAATGCATTCTGGATGTCTTCTTCGGTAGCATATCCTAATTCTACTACAAGTTCTCCTATAAGTTTATTGGGAAACTCTTTTTTCTGTAATTCTAAAACTTTTTCAAATTGTTTGGAAGAAATTACATTATATTTAACCAATATTTCACCTACTTTTACAGGTTCCGTCGGACCTTTCTGTAATGTAAGAGCTCTTTGTATACTATCTTCAGAAACAGATTCAGAGCCTACCATTATTTCGCCTAATTTGGCTATATTCTTCTTTGGCTTTTCACGAGATATTGTTGTAATCTTTTTACCCTGTAGCACCTGATGAATATTTTCAATTAATTCCCCAGAATTTTCTCTCGGCATTATGGGCTCGCCTGTAGTTAATGCCTTTCGAACCGCTTCCACACACTCTTTCAATGCATCTACTGCTTCAAAAACAACATCTATAGTATCTCCGACAAGTAATAATTCTTTTTTACGGGCGCGGTCTAATAAATTTTCTGCTTCATGGGATATTTGTTTAATTTCATCCAATCCTAAAAAACCGGACACCCCCTTAATTGTATGAAAGGCACGAAACACAGCATTTAATGCGTCACTTTCTTCAGGGTCTGTTTCCAGTGTGAGTAAATGAACATCGCAGTTATCCAGATGTTCAGTCGCTTCCTGAACAAAATCCTTTACTAAATCAAGGTCTCCTTCTAAAACTTTAGGCTCAAATTTTTTTATCTCCGTTACTTTCTTTTCTGTTTGTTCTCCTTCTTCTTTCCGAGCCTCTTTCGATAATTTCCTTCTTAATTCATTTGGAAACGGAGGCATGGTTCCTTTACCGGCAATAGCATCAAATTTCTTTTTCAACCAGTCTTTCAATGCAAATAAATCATCAATCAATTCTTGTGTAACACCTTGCTCAATTCGGTCTTCCGCTAAGTGGCATAAGTCTTGAATATCATTTAAACCTAAAATACCGGTCTCTCCTTTGAGGGTGTGAACCTTCCTTTTCAGTTCTGCGATTATTTCCTTATCCTCTTCCCCTTTATTATAACTTAGTAATAACGATTCCATCTCTTCCAGATTAGAATCCTGAGACTGAATAAATTGTTGAAATATTTCCGGGTCTACATTTTCAGGTAATTCAAGTACTTGACCTGAACCCTGAACAACTATATTTCTCATTTTCTTTTGTTGTAATTCTTCCGGATAAACAATTTCAGTTTCACTTGCATTTGCTAAAATTATTTGCTGAAAGCAACTAATAACCTGAGATAAAGTTTTCAGTGCTTCATCGGGATTATCTATTTCCTGTAAGACAATCTTTTCTACTAAATCGGCACTATTATCTGCTACTATTGCTGTTTTGTTAAATCCCTGAGACTTTGCCCATTCTCGTATCTCTATCAAACAAGTATGCATTTGTGCTAATTCCTGCAAATCTCCAGGACTTACAAATACTGCCAACTCACTCAGTTTTTCTACCGTAGTTTCGATACCTGTTTCTGCCATATATCAGTCTCCATATAATTATCATATCCAAATCTTTGCTTTTACTATTTTAGCACAAACAACATACCCACTACCCCCTATTCGTGGCTATATATTATAGCCACGAATAGGGTCCCATTCACATCATCAGTATTAAAATTCCTTCAAATCTTCATCATCTAACGGAATAACTTGCTTCGGATTGACTACCTCTCCTTTGTTGGCTGTATGTGTCGAAGGTAATGCATGTATTTCTTTCTTCGGCTTCCTGCGGTCAATTATATTTTTATCTTTTCTGGTATCCGTTGCTACATTATGTTTCACTTCCCTTTCCTTATTTATGCTCGTTTGACTTCCAATAGCACCTCCTACCAATGCTTCTAATTGTTGAACTAAACTTAATAATTCATTTGCCTGGGCACTCAGTTCTTCACTCGCAGATGCTGATTCTTCTGAGTTGGCTGCCACTTCTTGTGTAGTCTTATTGATTTCCATCATAGCAGTATTTATCTGCTCTACCCCCTTGGCTTGTTCGTTAGAAGCAGAAGATACTTCACGTATCAGTGTAAACATCTTTTC
>Ga0116168_1001334_pt1 | contig 19092 bp, 16 predicted proteins | sample AD_UKC129_MetaG_FD_89795 | JGI IMG/M metagenome (GOLD analysis project Ga0116168, IMG submission 89795) | Active sludge microbial communities of municipal wastewater-treating anaerobic digesters from Canada - AD_UKC129_MetaG | ecosystem: Engineered > Bioreactor > Anaerobic > Digestate | place...
CGATGAACCCCGACGAACCGCGGGTCGACGACCCGGTGGTTCCCGACATCACCGTCGCCACCTCCGTCGGCCTGATCGAGCGGCCGCCGCTGCTGGCCGAGGCGATGGGCGACGACGAGATCGACGAAGAGGGCACCAGCCTGTGGAAAGGTGCCTTTCAGCGCCTGATCCGCAACCCCTCTGCGATTCTCGGCGCCGTGATCGTGACCCTCTTCGTGCTGGTGGCGATCCTCGCCCCCGTTCTGGCCCCGTACGAGCCGGCCGGCTCGCAGTGGATCAACCAGATCACCCCGTCCACGCTGCCGCCCTTCTCGCCCGAGCACCCGTTGGGCTTGGACCCCTTCGGCTCCGACCTGCTCACCCAACTGATCTTCGGTGCCCGCCAATCGCTGATCATCGGCGTCGTCTCCACCCTGCTGGGCCTGATCGGCGGTGCGATCCTGGGTGGCCTGGCGGGGGCCTTCGGTGGCTGGGTGGACGTTGCCGTCATGCGCCTGGTCGACATTCTGCTGTCGATTCCGTCGCTGCTGCTCGCCGTTTCGGTGGCCGCGGTGATGGGCCGTCAGCCGCTGGCCATCATGGTCGCGATCGCAGCCGCCCAGGTGCCGATCTTCGCCCGGCTGCTGCGTGGCTCGATGCTGGCCGAGTCGCGCAAGGACTACGTGCTCGCCTCGTGGTCGCTCGGCCTGCGCCGGCGCACCATCACCATGGGTCATGTGCTGCCCAACTCGCTGGGGCCGGTGCTCGTCCAGGCCACCTTGTCACTGGCCACGGCGATCATCGAGGTCGCTGCCCTGTCGTACCTCGGCCTCGGCGACCCCGATCCGGCCGTTGCCGAATGGGGACGCATGTTGGTCAAGGCACAGGACCGGTTGCAGTCCGCGCCCCACCTGACCCTGTTCCCCGGCATCTGCATCGCTGTCACGGCCCTGGGGTTCACCCTGCTCGGCGAGGCCCTGCGCGAGGCCCTCGACCCGAAGTCGAGGCGGTGACCATGCGCGAACCGCTGCTCGAGATCGACAACCTGAGCGTCACGTTCCGGCGCCGCCGCTCGGTCACCCGCGCCGTGGACGGGGTGAGCTACTCGGTCGCGCCCGGCGAGATCGTCGGCGTGGTGGGCGAGTCGGGGTCTGGCAAGTCCGTCACGGTGCTCGCGCTGATGGGGCTGTTGCCCGATCGCGGCGTCGAGGTGACCGGTCAGGTCCGCTATGCCGGACGTGACCTGCTCAGCCTGGGCGATTCGGCGATGGCGAAGCTGCGCGGCCGCGAGATCGCGATGGTCTTTCAGGACCCGATCAGTTCGCTCAACCCCGTGGTGCCGATCGGGGTGCAGGTCGCCGAGGTGCTGCTCACCCACACCCGCACCACCCGTAGGGCGGCCATGGCCGAATCGGTCGACCTGCTGCGCCGGTGCGGTATTCCCGATCCCGAGCGCCGGCTGAAGGAGTACCCGCATCAGCTGTCCGGCGGCATGCGGCAGCGGGCGCTGATCGCCATGGCGCTGGCCTGCAAGCCCAAGCTGCTGATCTGCGACGAGCCGACCACCGCCCTCGACGTCACGATTCAGGCGCAGGTGCTCGAGTTGCTCAAAGAGCTGGTCACCGACTCGGGCACGGCGATGATCATGATCACCCACGACCTGGGGGTGGTGGCCGGGCTGTGCGACCAGGTCAACGTGATGTACTCCGGACGCATCGTCGAGGCCGCGCCCCGCACCGAACTGTTCGCACACCCCCGGCACCGCTACACCCACGGCCTGCTCGCCTCGATCCCGCGGCTCGACCTGCCGCGCGGCGAACCGCTGCACCCGATTCCGGGCACCCCGCGCGACACCGTGGCGTGGGCCAAGGCCTGCGCGTTCGCGCCCCGCTGCCGGTTCGCCACCGACGCGTGCGTGACGCCCGACATCGCCCTGGCGCCCTTGTCCGATTCGCCGCCCGATCACCCGGTGCGCTGCGTCCACCCCGCGGAGGCCTGAGATGGTTGAGCCCGTCGACACCGAACCCGGCCGCGACGACCTGCTGGTCGTCGAGAACCTGCAGGTGCACTTCCCGATCCGCAAGGGCCTGGTGTTCGACCGCACCGTCGGCCACGTCAAGGCGGTGGACGGTGTGTCGCTGCGGGTGCCCCGCGGCAGCACCTACGGCCTGGTCGGCGAGTCGGGCTGTGGCAAGTCCACGTTCGGACGTGCGGTGCTGCGCCTGGAGGAACCGACCGGTGGCACTGTCACGCTGGACGGTGAGAGCGTCACCGGCCTCAAGGGGGAGAACCTTCGGCAGGCCCGGCGGCGGATGCAGATGGTGTTCCAGGATCCGCTGGCCTCGCTCGACCCGCGCCAATCCGTCCAGAGCCTGATGATCGAGCCGCTGCGGGTGCACCAGCCCGCCCCGCACGAGCAACTGGTGGCCCGCGCCGCAGAGATGCTCGAACTGGTCGGCATGCCCCGCTCGGCGCTGGCCAAGTACCCCCACGAGTTCTCCGGCGGCCAGCGGCAGCGCATCGGCATCGCGCGGGCGATGATCCTCAACCCCGAACTGGTGATCGCCGACGAACCGGTCTCGGCCCTGGACGTATCGGTGCAGGCCCAGGTGATCAACCTGCTGGAGAAGCTGCAGCACGAGTTCGGCCTGACCTACATCGTGATCGCCCACGACCTGGCGGTGGTGCGGCACATCTCGGACGTGGTCGGCGTGATGTACCTGGGCCGGCTGGTCGAAGAGGCGCCGTCGGATGCGTTGTACGCCCAGGCGCTGCACCCGTACACGATCGCGTTGATGTCGGCGATCCCGATCCCCGACCCCGAGGTCGAGGACCGGCGCGAACGCATCCTGCTGCGCGGCGACCTGCCCAGCCCGGCCAACCCGCCGTCCGGCTGCCGCTTTAACACCCGGTGCCCCTACCGGCAACCCACCCGCTGTGACACCGACGAACCCGAGTTGCGCGAGATCGAGGGGCATGCCGGACGGCGGGTCGCCTGCCACTGGGCCGAGCAGATCCTGACCGGCGAGGTGCAGCCGGCGGACGCCCTGGTGGTCGAGGCCGTGGCCGCCGACCCAACCCCCGCCTAACTTTCCAGCGCCTGCCTTACTCCGCGGAGTAAGGCAGGCGCTGGAGAGTTAGGAGGGCGCTCGGCGTCAGGCGACCCGCTGCACCCGAGAACGGCCGAGGCTGCCGACCACGGCGTGGAAGGCGGCCAGCACCCGCTGCAGGGACGGCTTCACCACCGCCAGGCTCACCTCGCCGGACGCCTCGCGGGCCCGCCGCAGGTGCCGCTTCACCGTCGAGAGCGAGCAGCCGAGCCGCAGCGCGAGCGTCTCGAGGCTTTCGTGCGGGTTCGCCTGGCGCAGCCGGACGATTTCGTCACCGTTCAGCTGCCGTGCCCCCCGGACGACGCCCGCGAACGCGTCGAAGTCCTCGGCCTCGACCTTGATGCCCAGCGCCACCCGGATCTGCGTGCGCTGGGCGGCGGTGGTGCCGGCAGCAAACCCTGCCACGTCGTGATCGACCACGGCCTGGTACAGGCACGAGCTGAACAGCGGGCAGTCGGCGCAGATCGCCGCGGCGCGTCCGGTCAGCAAGGTCAGCGTGCGCTGGCTGCCGGCGTCGCGCCGGGCCGTTCCCGGATCCTCCAACAACTCGTGCTGAAAGACGGCGGGCTGGTCGATGCAGGCGGCGCGCTCGGCGCGAATGCGGTGCGTCATGTTCGTTCTCACTTTCGTGACTGGGCCTCGTCGGGGTTGGACGCGAGAGGTCACGAATCGGTTGCAACTCCCCCCGGAAAAACCCTGAACCCTTCCGCGCGCGCGGTCGGCTCCGGGCTTCCCTTTTGAACGCTACCCTGGCCCTGACTACGCATTCCAGGGGAGCACTACCCATGCAGGCCTTCACCAAAGAGCCGGATTGGCTCACCACGATGGCGGACGGCACCGTCAAGCAACTCAACCCGTTCTCGGGCACCGAGGTGTGGACGGTGGCCGGCCGCGGCAATCGTCCGCTCGGGGTGACCCTGCCCGATCCGGTGCCGCTCGACCTCACCCAGCACGGCCGGTACTGCGCCTTCTGCGAGCAGCGCTACCTCGACACCCCGCCCGAGAAGTCGCGCATGGTGCGCCACCCCGACGATCGCCGCGAGACCCTGTACGGCATTCCTCCCGAGGACCTGTTCGCCACCGTCGCCGAGTTTCGCCGGGTGCCGAACCTGTTCGAGATCCTCAGCTACGCCTACTGGCACGCCAACTACCGCTACACGCTGCCGCCGCGCGTGGAGGCTCGCAAGACCGCCTACCTCACCTCGCCCACCGGTCGCGACCACGTGCTGCGGGTCGCCCGCGCCAAGCTGCTGGCCGGCGGACGTTCCCCCGAGCAGGTGGACGCGATGAGCGTGGACGAGCGCCTGGCGTCCGCCTCGGGGTTCTTCGGCGGGGGCCACGACGTGATCATCAGCCAGCGCCATTTCGTGGACGGTGCGACCGACAACACGCAACTGGCGGCGTCCGGCACCATGACGACCGACGAGCACGCGCACTTTCTGGCCTTCACCGTCGAGTCGATCCAGGCGCTCTTCAACCTGAACCGCTACGCCCGCTACGTGGTGGTGTTCCAGAACTGGCTGCGCCCGGCGGGTGCGTCCTTCGACCACCTGCACAAGCAACTCGTCGCCGTGGACGAACGCGGGGTGCAGGCCGAGCGGGCCGTGGCCGCGCTGCGCAGCAACCCGAACGTGTTCAACGAGAACGCCGTCAACTACGCCGGCTACAAGAACCTGGCGCTGGCCGAGAACGAGCACGCGATCGCCTTCGCCGGATTCGGCCACCGGTTTCCCTCGCTCGAGATCTACTCCAAGAGCGAGCAGTGCGATCCGTGGGAGCAGTCCCCGGTCGAGTTGCGGGGCATGTCGGACCTGCTGCACGCCATGCATGCCGCCACCGGGGTCGAAGTGCCGTCCAACGAGGAGTGGCACTACCGCCCGATCGACGTCGACGTCGCGATGCCCTGGCGCATCGTGCTGAAGTGGCGCATCTCGACCCTGGCCGGTTTCGAAGGCGCCACCAAGATCTACCTCAACACCCTCGACCCCTGGGCGATCCGCGATCGCGTGGTACCGAAGCTGCGCGCGCTGCGCGACGACGGGCTGATCGCGCCCGATCTGCGCATCGGCGACGAGGCCGAGTGCCGTCCCAACTCGCTGCGCTACCACAGCGTCGGACGCTGAGCGCACTGGGGGTAACCTCAGGGGCCACCGGCCGCCGGTCCGGGGCACAATGGACGGACTCGCGAGCGAAGGTGAACCCCGATGTCGACTCCGCAATGGCAGAACCTGCCCGTACCGCCAAACTCCGACAGGCCGGCCGGTGCCGCTGGTCGGTCCCAGGCCGGTGGTGAGGTGTGGGCGGCCTTCTCGGCCGACCCGCGCGAGGCCCAGTACCAACACCTGCGCGCCTCGGACGCCGACCGCGGCCTCGCCGCCTCGCTGCTGGCCGACGCCCACGCCGACGGACGGCTCGATCAGGACGAATACGAGCAGCGGCTGAACCAGGCGACCAGCGCCAAGAGCCTGGGTGAGCTGGTGCCGGTACTGGACGACCTGACCCCGCAGCGGGCGTCCGCCGACCAGGGCGAGGAGGCCTGCATGCCGGGCATGCTCACCGCCAAGAACGCCCGGGCCTCGATCGCGGGACTGCCGCGCTGGTGGCTGGGCCTGGCGGTGATGTTCAACCTGATCTGGCTGTTGAGCGTGCTGGGTACCGGCGGCTGGATCTACTACTGGCCGATGTGGCCCATGTTGGGCACCGCGATCCCGGTGATCCTGGGCTGGATCAACGGTGGTCAGGGTCGTCCTGACCGGCAGCAGGCCCAGTTGCCACCCGCGACCCACGGCGACGACCTGCGCTGATTGCTGCATTGCGGGGGTGCCGGGCATCCGCTTTCAGTTTCTGTCGGACGCGGTTGGTAGGTTGCTGGCCGTGTCCGTGATCCAGGCCCGCTCGCTGGTCAAGAGCTATGGCGACCTCAACGCCGTCGACGGCATCGACTTCGACGTCGCCGCCGGTGAGTCGTTCGGCCTGCTCGGGCCCAACGGTGCGGGCAAGTCCACCACCATGCGCATGATCGGCGGCACGTCGCTGCGCACGTCCGGCACCCTGTCGGTGCTGGGCATGGATCCCGAAACCAACGGCCCCGACGTGCGGGCCAACCTGGGCGTCATTCCGCAGCAGGACAATCTCGACACCGAGTTGCGGGTGCGCGACAACCTGATCACCTACGGCCGCTACTTCGGGCTGCCGCGCAGCTACCTGCAGCGCCGTGCTGACGACCTGCTCGAGTTCGCGCAGCTCACCGACAAGGCGGGCGAGAAGGTCGACAACCTCTCCGGCGGCATGAAGCGCCGGCTCACCATCGCCCGCGGGCTGATCAACGAGCCCAGAATCCTGCTGCTGGACGAACCCACCACCGGCCTCGACCCGCAGGCCCGGCACATCTTGTGGGACCGGCTGTTCCGGCTCAAAGAAGAGGGCGTCACGCTGGTGGTCACCACCCACTTCATGGACGAGGCCGAGCAGCTGTGCGACCGGCTGGTGGTGATGGATCACGGACGCATCGTGGCTGAGGGTTCGCCGCTGCAGCTGATCCGGCAGTACTCCACCCGCGAGGTGCTCGAGGTGCGCTTCGGCTCCGAACGCAACGCCGTGGTGGTCGAACAGTTGGCCGACGTGGCCGAGCGGCTCGAGGTGCTGCCCGACCGCATTCTGCTCTACACCGACGACGGCGAGGCGGCGCTCGAGCGCGTCACCTCGCGCGGGCTGCAGCCGCTCACCTCGCTGGTGCGACGCGCGTCCCTCGAAGACGTGTTTCTGACGCTCACCGGAAGGTCGCTCATTGACTGACCGGGCAGCGTCGACGACCTCGGTCGCCACCGACTCCAACCGCCTCGCCTACACCGGCGGGGCGGTGCCGGCCGCCGTGCAGGCACGCATCGCCCGGCGCTGGGGGTGGTGGCTGTACGCGCAGTACCGGTTGACGTCGATGCGCGCCTACCTGCAGACCATCGTGATCCGCTCGATCGGCCTGCCGCTGCTGTACCTGGCTTCGATGGGGCTGGGGCTGGGCGCCCTGGTCGACGCGGGAGCGGGCGGTGTCGACGGGGTCAGCTACCTGGTGTTCGTGGCGCCCGGGTTGCTGGTGTCGTCCATCGTGATGGAGGCCAGTGGCGAGTTCACCTACCCGGTGATGAGCGGCTTCAAGTGGCAGAAGCACTTCTTCGCCGCCTCGGCGTCGCCGCTTCGTCCGGGGCAGATCTCGGTCGGCGAGGTGGTTGCCGTGGGGCTGCGATTCATGGCCGAGTCGGTGGTGTTCTGGCTGGCGTTGGTGCTGTTCGGCGCGGTGCCGTCCGGCATGTCGTGGCTGGTGATCCCGATCGCGACCCTGGCCGCCCTGGCGTTCGGGGCGCCGCTGCTGGCCTTCTCGGCGACGCAGACCGACGAGGGCGCGCAGTTCGCGTTCATTCAGCGGTTCGTGGTGATGCCGATGTTCCTGTTCGCGGGCACCTTCTTTCCGCTCGCCGCGATGCCCTGGTACCTGCAGTGGGTCGGCTGGATCTCGCCGATGTGGCACGGCACCCAGCTGGCCCGCATCGTCTGCTTCGGTATGCCCAACCCGGCCTGGCTGACGGTGCTGCACGTGGTGGTGCTGCTGGTCGCGGCGGTGGTCGGCACCTGGGCCGCGGCCCGCATCTTCACCCGAAGGCTCACCCGATGACCGCGCTCAGCGCCCTGTATGCGGGCAACGTCCGGGCGGTGCTCGAGCGCGGCTTCAAGGTGATCGGCACCCAGAACTGGGCGATTCTGGTCTCGGGCTTCTTCGAGCCCGTCTTCTACCTGCTGGCGATGGGTTTCGGACTGGGCGGGCTGGTCGGTCAGGTGACCGGGCCGAACGGCACGCCGATGACCTACGTGGCGTTCATCGCGCCGGCGCTGCTGGCCACCTCGGCCATGAACGGCGCCATCTACGACAGCACCTGGAACGTGTTCTTCAAGATGCGGTTCGGCCGCCTCTACGAGGCCATGCTCAGCACCTCGCTGGGTCCGCTGGACGTGGCCGCCGGCGAAATCGCGATGGCGCTGTTCCGAGGCCTGCTGTATGCCTGCGGATTTCTGGGGGTGATGGCGATGCTCGGCATCGCCACGTCGTGGTGGGCGCTCGCGATGGTGCCGGTCGCCCTGCTGATCGCGCTGGGGTTCGCCGCCGTCGGCATGGCGGTGACCAGCTGGTTCACGTCGTTCCAGCAGATGGAGCTGATCAACATCGTGCTGTTGCCGATGTTCATGTTCAGCTCGACGCTGTTTCCGATCGACGTGTACCCGCCGGCCGTGCAGTGGTTCATCCAGGCACTTCCGCTGTGGCACGGCGTCGAGTTGATGCGCCAGCTCTCGATCGGGGCGTTCGGCCCGATGACGGCCGTGCACCTGGCCTACTTCGGCGTGATGTCCGTGGCGGGCGTGGCCTTCTGCACCCTGCGGCTGCGGGCGTTGTTCCTGCGCTGATCGGGCCGCGCGGGGTTCAGGCCGACTGGCCGACCTCTTTGGTGCCCACCCGGACTCGATTGCCGTCGGGATCGGTCACCTCGAAGTCGCGGGCCCACGGGTGCTGCTCGACCTCGGCGCCGAACCGGTGGGCGACGGCGTCCACGTCGGGCACCCACACGAACACCAGCGCCGGGCCCTGGGCGTCGGCCTGGTTCTCGCTGAGAAAGACGTCGGCGCCGTCACGTCGGATGCCCATGAACCGGTGTGTGGTGCCGGCGCCGTAGCGATGGGTGAAGTCATGGCGAAAACCCAGCTGCTGCCACCATTCCAGGGCCGCGTCGACGTCGACGACGCGAAGGATCGGAACCACCTGAGTCATTCACTGCCTCCTTGCCGAATGGCTTTGGTCCATGATGCCTGCCGGACGTCGATCGTGCGGGTCGACAAGCCGCGGGCCGAAGCGTAACGTTGCCCGGCTATGCATGATTTCCCACCGCGGATCGACGCCTACACGCGCGCCGAAACCGCCAGGCCGGACACGCGCAGCCCAGCACGGTTTCTGCTGTGGACGCTGCGCGTGCAATGGGACGTGCTCGCAGCCTTGAGCATCGCAGGGCTGGCCTGGTTTCTGCCCAGTGCGTTGAGCCCCTACCTGCTCGGACGCACCATCGACGCCGGGATCCTGGTCGGCGACTGGGCCGCCACCGCGTGGTGGGCCTCGCTGCTGGCGGCGGTGATCCTGGTCGGCGCGGCCAGCGGAATCGTGATGCACACCTACGCGGTGCGGGGCTGGCTGATCGCGCTGTACGGCACGCAGAAGCTGGTCACCCGCAAGTCGGTGCAGTTGGGGCACGTGTTGAACCGCCGGCTGCCGACCGGTGAGGTACTGAGCATCAGTTCGTCCGACTCCGACATCTTCGGGGCCACGTTCGAGGTGGTCGCCCGCGCGTTGGGCGCCTTCGGGGCGTTTCTGCTGGTCGCCGGGCTGATGCTGAGCACGTCCGGACCGCTGGGGCTGGTGGTGCTGCTGGTCGCGCCGCTGATGGTGGCCGCGGCGGTGCCGGTGCTGCGTCCGCTGAACCGGGCCCAGACCGCCGAACGCACCCAGAACGGCGAGCTCACCTCGATGGCCGCCGACATCGTGGCCGGCCTGCGCATTCTGCGCGGCATCGGCGGCGAGTTGACCTTCGGCGACAACTACGCCGTGCAGTCGCAGAAGGTGCGCCGGCTCGGCGTCACCGCCGGCACCTGGCAGGCCGTTGTCGACACACTGTCGGTGCTGCTGTCGGGGTTGTTGCTGGTCGTGCTGGTCTGGCTCGGGTCGCACGAGATGATGGCCGGGCGGCTCACCCTGGGGCAGTTGATCAGCTTCGTCGGCTACGCGATCTTCATGGTGTGGCCGCTGCAGACCATGTTCGAGGTGGCGCAGAAGTGGGTGCGCGGCCTGGTGTCGGCACGCAAGACGATCGCCCTGCTGAACGCCGAGTTGCCCTGGACCGAGGGCGACCTGCCGTTTCCCGCCCGGCCACGGTTGCGGGACGAGAAGTCGGGGTTGGTGGTCGAGCCGGGCGAGTTTCTGGTCGTCGTCAGCGCCGACCCGGACGAGTCGGCCGCCCTGGCCGACCGGCTGGGTCGCTACCTGCCCACGGCCGGGGGCGCGCCCACCGACGAGCCGGACGAGGACGAACTGAAGGGCCGGGCCGCGCGGCAGGCGCGCGCCGAGAAGGAGCGGCGCCGGGCGGAGATCGCGCGGCGCGATGCCGAGACCGCCGGCACAGCCTGGGGCGTGAGCGCGGACGGGCTCGATTACGAGCACTACCGCATGGACTCCCTGCGCGAGCGGGTGCTGGTCTCGGACGCCGGCAGCCAGTTGTTCGCCGGCACCTTTCAGCAGGCCGTCGATCCACTGGGGGTGCACACCCGCGAGCAGGCGGAGCGCGCGTTGCGCACCGCGGCGGCCGAGGACGTCTTCGACGGCTTGCCGCAGGGCTGGGCAAGTCGGGTCGACGAGAAGGGTCGCGGGCTCTCGGGCGGTCAGCGGCAGCGGGTCGTGCTGGCTCGGGCGCTGTTGGCCGACCCCGAGGTGCTGGTGCTGGTCGAGCCCACGTCCGCCGTGGACGCCCACACCGAAGAGGCGATCGCCGAGCGGCTGGCCGGCCATCGGCGTGGACGCACCACCGTGGTGATGACCGGTTCGCCGCTGCTGGTGCATCAGGCCGACCGGGTGGCGTTCGTGGCGCAGGGCCGTCAGCTGGCCACCGGCACCCATGCGTACCTGGTGCGCAACCATCCGGGCTACCGATCCGTGATCAATCGTGGAATGGAGGACGACGATGAGCACTGACACGACGCTGGGCTCCGATCAGCTTGCCTTGTCGGCCGCCAGTTGGTCCGATCATCCGAACCGTTTCGAGTTGCCGCCGGAGCTGAGCGATCCCGCACCGGGAATGCCGGCTCTCGCGGTCCGGTTCCGTAGCCGGCAGGCCAGGGCGGAGGCGTTCTTCGCGGCGTCCAGAAACCCCGAGCAGGGGCTGCCGGTTGCGCACAACGCGAAGGCCTTCGCGTTCATCGGCTCGCTGCTGTCGACGCGGCGCGCCCTGCTGACCGCCGTGATCGCCTTCAACGTGCTGGCCGCCACGGCCGGGCTGATCGTGCCGCGCATGCTGGGCGATCTGGTGGACGAGGTCGCGGCCGGCAACACGCCGTTGGCTGCGGTCGATGCGATCATCCTCGGCGTCGCCGGTGTCGTGGTGGTGCAGGCACTGCTCACCTTCGCGGCGCGCCGCGCGTCCGCCGTGTTCGGCTACGACCTGCTGGCCGCCGCCCGCGAGGCGATCGTGCGCACCGTGCTGCGGCTGCCGCTGGGGCGGATCGAATCGGCCAGCTCGGGCGACCTGCTGACCCGCATCACCTCCGATGTGTCGAAGATGAGCGAATCGGTGCGTTGGGCGTTTCCGCAACTGGTGATGTCGGTGGTGGTGACCGCGCTGACCATCGTGGCGATGGTGCTCAACTCATGGTTCCTGGCGCTGCCGCTGGTGGTGTCGATCACCGTGCTGGTCCTGGTGACAAGGGTGTACCTGCGGCGCGCGATGCCCGGCTACATCACCGAGTCGGGCACCTATTCGCAGATCAACTCCACCATGACCGAAACCGTCGAGGGGGCTCGCACGGTCGAGGCGCTGGGGTTGCACGGGCGGCGGATCCAGATCGGCGAGGACGACATCGCGGTGTCGAACCAGGCCGAGCGGTACACCATGACGCTGCGCAACCTGCTGTTCATCTTTCTGGACGCCAGCTACCAGCTGCCGCTGGTCGCGGTGGTGGTGCTGGGCACCTGGGGCTACGCCAACGACTGGGTGACGATCGGCCAGATCACCGCCGCCGCAATCTATGTGCAGCAACTGGTGGAGCCGCTGGACCGGATGATCCAGGTGGCCGACCGGCTGCAGATCGGCCTCGCGGCCACCACCCGACTGCTCGGCATCGCCGAGGTGCCGCAGGATCGGGTGCCGGGCGCGGCTCGTCCGGTCGATGAGCATCTGGTGGGCAGCGAGTTGCGCTTCGCCTACCGCGAGGGCCGCGACGTGCTGCACGGCATCGATCTCGACCTCGCGCCGGGGGAGCGGCTGGCCGTGGTGGGACCGTCCGGGTCGGGCAAGTCGACGCTCGGACGGCTGCTGGCCGGCATCAACGGGCCGCGCACCGGCACCGTCCGGGTCGGCGAGGTCGAGCTGATGACCCTGCCGCTGGACGTGCTGCGCACCGAGGTGGCGCTGGTCACGCAGGAGCATCACGTGTTCGTGGGCACCGTCCGCGACAACATCGTGCTGGCCCGCGACCACCAGCTGTCGCCCGAGCAGGGCGACGCGGCGGTGCTCGACGCACTACGCGCGGTGGATGCCCTCGATTGGGTGCAGAAGTTGCCGAACGGGCTCGACACCATGCTCGGCCACGGACGCACGCAGCTCACCCCGGCGCAGGCGCAGCAGGTGGCGTTGGCCCGGCTCGTGGTGGCCGATCCGCACACCCTGGTGCTCGACGAGGCCACCTCGTTGATCGACCCGCGCACGGCGCGTCACCTGGAGGGGTCGATGGCGGCGCTGTTGGAGGGACGCACGGTGATCGCGATCGCGCACCGCCTGCATACGGCCCACGACGCGGACCGGATCGCGGTGGTGATCGACGGCCGGATCGTTGAGCTGGGCTCCCACGCCGAGCTGCTCGAACAGGGCGGCGAGTACGCCCGGCTGTGGCACACCTGGCGTTCCTGACTTCGCACCCCGTCATCCCGGCGCACCCCGTCATCCCGGCGGACGCCGGGATCTCGACCACCGGCCGGCGTGATTGGGCAATCGAGGGATGACGAGGCTAGACGGGCTCGATCGACACCCGCTCGATGATCGCGCGGAGCCGCTCGGCCCACGCCGGGTCGTCCGCCCGCGTCTCGGCGGCCGCCTGCACGGCGTCGAGCAGGGCCCCCTCATACATGTCGCCGCCGGCCGCCGGGTCGCGCTCGAGCACGTCCAGCGCCAGCGGGATCAGCACCGGCAGGCTCAACCGTTGGCCGATCATGATCCGCAGATCCTCGGCGTCGAACAACTCCAACGGCTGCCGGCGCAGCCGATGGCAGGTGCGGATCAGGTAGGTGGCATCCGGTGGCGGATCACCCCAATCCTCCCCGTCGAGTTGCTGCAGGGTGACGTCGCTGTGCGGCCGGACGCGCCGTCGATCGTGGCCGGTCACCAGGTGAGCACCAGCTTGCCGACCGCGTCCCCCGAAGCCAGATGCTCATGGGCGGCACGCACGCTGGCGATCGGGAACCGGGTCTCCTGTGCCGGACGGATCGTACCGCTGGAGAACAGCGGCCACACGGTGCGCGCCACCTCGGCGCAGATCGCCGCCTTCTGTTCCAGCGGACGTCCGCGCAGGCTGGTCGCCGTCACCAGGCCGCGTTTGGCCAGCAGCTTGCCCAGATCGAGCGTGCCCTTGCGTCCGCCCTGCATGCCGATCACCACCAGCCGTCCGTCATCGGCCAGCCCATCCACGTTGAGGTCCAGGTACTTGGCGCCGATCACGTCCAGGATCACGTCGGCCCCGTGGCCCGCGGTGGCACCCTTGAGCGCGCCGAGCCAGTCGTCGTGGTAGTCGAAGGCCGCCTCGGCGCCGAGGTCGCGGCACAGCGCCAACTTGTCGGGGGTGCCGGCGGTCGCGAACGCCCGCGCACCCAGCGCGACCGCGTACTGGATCGCGAAGCTGCCGATGCCGCCGGTGCCGCCGTGCACGAGAAAGATCTCGCCCGGCGTCAGCGCCACCCGGGTGAGGTTGGACGCCACCGTGGCCGCCACCTCGATCAGCCCGGCGGCGGTGACCAGGTCGATGCCGTCCGGCGGACGCACCACCTGACCCACCGGTACCGCCACCAGTTCGGCGTAGCCGCCGCCGGCCAGTAGAGCCACGCAGGCCTCGCCCAGCTGCCAGCCGTCGACGCCCTCACCGAGCGCGGCGATGCGTCCGGAGACCTCGAGGCCGATGATGTCGCTGATGCCGTCCGGTGGCGGGTAGTGGCCCTGGCGTTGCAGCAGATCCGCCCGGTTCACCCCCGAGGCCACCACCTCGATCAGCACCTCACCGGGGCCAACGACGGGGTCGGGTACGTCGGTCAACTCAAGGACGTCCGGGCCGCCGAAGCCGTTGGACACTATCGCGCGCATGTCTCCACCCTGGCATGCGGGACCGGCGTTGACCACCACGGACAACCATTAGGATGGAGCGCTGGGCGAGGTCGCATAGTGGACTAGTGCAGCCGCCTTGAAAGCGGCCGAGCGGAAACGCTCCGTGGGTTCGAATCCCACCCTCGCCGCGTGTCGTCCCGTCTTCATGTGCTCACCCCACCCCTGCCGCTGCGCGCCTTCGGGCTGGCGGCCCTGCTGGCGGTGGTCGGCGCGGCAGTGATCGTGACCGCCTCGGCCGCTCGGCTGTCGCCGGTGCTGAGCGTGATCGGCTGGATCGCTCTGGCGGGCGCGGTTGCGCTGTGCGTGGTGGCCTGGACGACCTGGCGCCGCATGCGCGTGCGCGTCGAGCTCACCGATGAGGGTTACACCATCGACGGTCCGGACGCCCACGAGCAGGGCGACTGGTCGGACGTCACCAAGCTCACCCAGTCACCCACCACCCTGGTGATCCACCATGGCGATGAGCACCGGGTGCGGCTGGTCAGCCAACGCGGCGTGACCGCCGAGCTCATTCACCTGACCGGTGACCTGGTGCGCCGGCTGGACGCCAGCCGCGGCTACACCTCGCAGCTGTAGCGGATGCCCACCGGGCTGGGCGCGGGTGAGGTGTCAGTCGTTCACCGGATGGTAGGCGCAGGCGTCCTTGAGGTTGTCCGTCTTGCCGGACGAAGTCGTGCTCGACTTGGTCGGTTTCGGTGAGGCCGATGCACTGGCCGAGACGGACGGGTCGGCCGTCGGGCTCGCGGTGCGGGCGCTCTCGGCCTCGTCCGCTTCTTTGAGGGCCTGTTGCACCCGGCGCTGGACGGCCGGCCACGGCGGGTTGGCGCTGACCCAGCCGGCGACGCCGGGCTGGAACACGACGCTGTGCAGGCTGGTGTTCTTCACCTTCAGGGCCAAGTCGATCATGGCGGGCAGCTTGCTGCGCGGAATGTCGGTCTGGATCGTCTTGGCGCCGGCCGAGGCGATCTTCTCGAAGTTGGCCAGCACCACCTCGGGCTTGGCCTGCTGCACCACCGCGTTGATCACGCAGCGCTGCCGCTCCATGCGGCTGTAGTCAGATCCGGTGACGTGGTAGCGGCCGCGGGCGTACCACAGGGCGTCCCGACCGTCCAGGTGCTGGTTCGGGCCGGGCTCGATCCACGACTTCGGCGGAATGTTCTCGGAGGTCTTGCCGCCGCGCGGAATGCGGTAGTTCACGTTCAGCGTGACGCCACCGAGGGCGTTGATGAACGACTTGAACCCGTCCATGTTGATGATCACGTAGTAGTCGGCCTTGCCGAGCCCGAGCGCCTCGCCGACGCCGATCTTCATCACCTCGGCGCCCACGTTCTTCACGTTGTCACCGAGGGCGCCCTTCTCCAGCCGCGGCGGGATGTTGTTATACATGGCGTTGAGAAAGTACTCGGCGTTGTTGCCGCTGACTCCGTCGTAGAAACCGTTGGGGTACAGCTTGTGCAGCGGCGAGCCGGCGGGGAACGGAATGCGCGCCGTCTGCCGCGGCAGTGAGAACAGGGTGGTGGCGCCGGTGTGGGTGTTGATGGACGCCATCATCACTGCGTCCGCCCGCAGGCCCAATGCGGGGTCGCGGTTGGTGCCGGAGTCGCCGCCGATCACCAGCACGTTGATGCGGTCCTTATCGCCCCAGGGATCGGCAGCGGTGGTCGCGCCGGGCCCGGTGGACGGGGTGGTGGCCGGGTCGCTGCCGTCGCCGAAGATCGTGCTCAGTGTGGTCGCGGCGGTGTTGGAGTATTCGGCACCGACCGCGAGGGGGGTGGCCACAGCGAGGGACAGGACGCCGACCAGCAGGCCGCCGAGCACCCGCTGCGTGCCGGAAGGTTCTACCGGACGCAGCGCCAGGTGCGTGGTGACGATGACGCCGACCCAGATCACGCCCAACACCAGCAGTCCGATCGCGACGCCGTTCAGCACGTCCACATTCGTGCCGAGGGCGATGGCGCGTTCTCGTCCGATGGTGGCCAGGTAGACCCCGCCGAGCAGCAGCGCGGCGAACAGGCCCATCACGGTGGCGCCCGCGGCCTTGCGGCCGGCGTGCCATAGCCCGAGACCGGGAATCAGCGCGCCCAGCGCCGTCCAGAGCACCGCCCAGCGGAACCGTCCGTGCCCGGCGACCCGTCGCGGAGCCTCGCCGCCGGCGTCGTCTGTGGGCGCGCCGTCTATGGACGCATCGTCCGCTGGTTCGGGGTGCGCGCGTTTGGGCTCGGGCATCTGGATCCTCTATTTCCGTTTTGAGACACGCCGAGTGTAGTAGTTGACTCCACTAATCCAGCTCGAGGCCTCGTGCTCCCCTTGAGAGTGGCTCAGGGCCCCCGCTTTGCCGCCGTCGCGCCGCCTGGAGTAGGCTCGACTCTCGGTCGAGGAGGTGTCGCCTAGTCCGGTCTATGGCGCCCGCCTGCTAAGCGGGTTTCGGGGTCAACCCGATCGCGAGTTCAAATCTCGCCACCTCCGCTCTGACAAGGGGAAACGCCCCTCCCGAGTTCGCTCGGGAGGGGCGTTTTCGGCTCCAGATCGGCCGGTGGTCTCAATAATGGTCTCAATTCCGGTCTCAGTTGGTGCCGGTCTTCTGTTCGAATACGGCCCTCGCGCGGACGTGTGAGAACGTCGGCGATCCGACCTGAACGGCTGCCGGGGCAATTGCGGTGATGCAGCCCGCTACGAAAGCGGGCGCTACCGCGAACGCCGTGACTATGCTGCTGACAAGCGCAAATAGCTCTGGGGCTCGGACTGCAGGTGACGATGCACTCGACCGGGTTTCAGGTGTCGAGGAGTGTCGGATCGTCGGGGGTGGGGTCTTGGTGCCGGCGGTGCCTGGCCGGGAACGTGGGTCCTGGTCCGTAGGTGACTCCTGGTCCGCGGGTGGCTTTGCTGGTCTTGGCGAGGATCGCTCGGTCGACGAGGTCGGACAGGATGCGGGAGGCTGTCGCGGGTTGGACGTCGAACATTGTCTGCACAATCCGTCCGGTGATTGTTCCCGCTTCGGCGACAATCGTCACGATCTTGCGGTCGGAGTCGTCGCCCGACCTGGCCCGGTAGGCGATTGCCGGGCCGAGCGCACGGATGGCGTCACCGACCAGGCGGTATTCACCGCGCTTGCTTCTCGCTGTGTCTGCTGTCCGTTCGACGAGCGCGCCGCCGGGTGCCGACAACTCGAGCAGTTTGGCTTCGCTCTCCGGTTCTGACTTCTGCATGAGCCGACTCATGCGGGCGGCAGTCGTTGTTCGGTGGTCCAGTAGGTAGGTCAGGATCAGGAGTGTGTCAGGGTCGCCTCGGCGGTCCTCGGGCAGGCCGGCGACGAAGCGGGCGACGGGTTCGTTGGGCGGCCCGCCCTGCAGCGAGGTCGCGACGGTCAGCTCATCGGTGGAGAAGGACGGCGGTTGGTGACCGATGGCCGTCATTGAGGCATACATGCGATCCACCCCCACACCCGCGGACTCCGCCAGGCCCAAGGCGCGAATCGCTTGAGCGAGGGCGAGGTTGCGGCACCGGGACGAAACGGTGAGCACGTTGTCGACTGTGACGCCCGGCACGAACCCCCCGGGGGAGGTGATCCTGAGTCGACTGGCGGTGTGTTCAAGCTGGATGACCTCGGGGGTGCGGTAGTCACGGTGCATGAAGGCGTTGACGACGGCCTCGCGCACGGCGACGTCGGGCAGTTCGCCGATCAGCAGTTGCTGCCCGCCAGAGGTCAGGATCGCTGTTCGTTCGACCCGGCTCTCGATCAGCTCGAGGCAGCGACGGATCGCGCTCACACCGGAGCCGCGGATGGAGTCGTTGGCCGCGAGCAGGCCGGAGTTCGCTGCCCGGCGGATGTATTGGGCGTGGGTTCGTCCGGCATCGGTGAACAGCAGGGCGCCGCCGTTGGTGAAGTTCCCGTCGCTCGCCACTCCCAAGCGTCGGCACACGTCCGGCCAGGGAAGCCGGGCCCATGAGGCCCGCTCGGCGTCTGGGGCCTGGCCGAGCAGTTCGCGGGCGATCGCCTCCGCGACGGGGCTCACCGTCTCGAGCGGTTCGCCGGAATCCTTTGCAGACCAGTCGTCACCGCGTCGATCTGACAACACGATGCCGATCCTGGTTGCACTCATCGATCGGCAGGACGTGGCGATGCGCTCAGTCGCGCGTCCGTCAACCTGATGAATGTCGGGGCTCCGCGGAACCGTGATCAAGGTAAGTGTGGTGCCGACATAATCGATGGCTTCAGCGATGACGATCAGGCCCGGCTCGGTGAGCTCGTAGATGCGTCCCACCGTCCTGGTCGGATCCAGCGACGATCCGACGAACGCCGCCTGACCGCTTGCGTCATCGCGAACACCCACGACGATGAACCCGCCCTGGGAGTTCGCGAAGCACATGGCGGCCTCCGCGAGGTCCTTGAGGGTGTCGCCGACAGACCGGCCCACGGTCTTGAAGTCGAGAGTGACAGACTCGAGATTCGCTGCTCTCCGACCCTTCAAGACCTCGGCGAGCGCATCGTTGACGACGGCTTCCACAGTTTCTCCCTATTTTGATGGAGTGCTGGTTGTCATCCTAGGTCAAAACTGTGGAATAGTGTCGCACTCGCCGCCAGCACGCGAGGTCGCTGGGAGACTTGGCAAGACTGGAGGATCCGATGCCACCGCTGAACCACGCCCACGCCGTGGTGGTGGACGCCGCCCTGGCCGAGGCTCGCGCCGGAACGCCCACCGTCCTACTGGTCGAGGGCGAGCCCGGCAGTGGCAAGACGACGCTGCTGTCGCAATGCCGCGAACGGGCGGTGGGCTTCGCCGTGGTGGCCGTGGACGCCTTGGAGCCGGAGATCGCCTCCGCGCCCTACGCGACCC
>Ga0116168_1001339_pt1 | contig 19018 bp, 16 predicted proteins | sample AD_UKC129_MetaG_FD_89795 | JGI IMG/M metagenome (GOLD analysis project Ga0116168, IMG submission 89795) | Active sludge microbial communities of municipal wastewater-treating anaerobic digesters from Canada - AD_UKC129_MetaG | ecosystem: Engineered > Bioreactor > Anaerobic > Digestate | place...
CGTCCTTTGACTTTACAGGCAAAGGCAAAGCGGACATAGTTGCCGAGGTGGGGCTGGGCTACAAGCAGGGTGAAATAACCGTTTTGCAGGACTACAAGCAGATCGTAACGTCCGGCCTCAGACCGCAGCCGGTTTTTGCCCTTAGCCATGTAGACGGAAGGCTCATCGTGGGCGACGACAGCGGCGTCGTCACCATTTACCGGCTAGTGACAGGCAGCACCCCGCGTTTTGAGCAGGTAGACTCGGCAAGCTCTGTAGGCTGGGGTCTTGTGGATGTTGCCAGCGGAGACTTTTTAGGCCGAAAAGCCAAGCAGATTGCAGTGATCAGTTCTCCGACCGGCATTACTATCTTCGAGTAGACTTGAGGGTAAGTTCTGGGGGATTGTGCGTAGGAGGGAACCGGTTTGAACAGCAAAGACTTTATCATTGTGACGGGGCTTTCAGGAGCCGGGAAGTCTCTAGCTGCAGACGTGCTTGAAGACCTGGGCTACTTTTGCGTGGACAACCTTCCCCCTCTTTTAATCCCGAAGTTTGCCGAGCTGGTCGCAGGTTCAAGCAGTGAAATACAAAAGGCTGCTCTTGTCAGTGACGTTAGAGGCGGCCGGTTCTTTGACCATCTGCTTCAGGCATTGGAGAGCCTGGAAAGAATGGGGATTAAGTACGAAATACTGTATTTGGAAGCCTCAGATGAAGTTTTGATCAAGCGATACAAAGAGAGCAGACGGCGCCATCCTCTGGCAAGCGCCATTGAAAGCGGAAGCATTGTGCAAAGCTTAGAACTCGAAAGAGCAAAGCTGTGGAGCATAAAGGAAAGAGCAAGCAAAGTCATCGACACATCAGCTCTTAGCACATCCGGTTTTAAGGAAGTTCTTTCGAACTGGTTGGAAAAAGATCAAAGCGAAAGGATGGCTGTAAGCGTAGTTTCCTTTGGCTACAAGTACGGCCTTCCGCTGGATGCAGATTTGGTTTTTGACGTAAGGTTTCTGCCCAACCCTTACTGGGTGGAAGAACTTCGACCGCACAATGGCACCGAGAAAGTGATTGAGGACTACCTCCGGTCCTACCCTATAACTGCAGACGCACTGGAGAGGATCGGCGAGTTCTGCAGGTTTCTTCTGCCCAACTATGTAGCTGAAGGGAAAGCGCAGCTGAGAATAGCTGTAGGTTGTACCGGAGGAGAGCACCGCTCGGTTTTCGTGGCCAAATGGCTTGGGGAGACCCTTGCAGAGGAAGGGTACAGCTGCCGAATCGAGCATAGAGATCTTGGAAGAAGAAGCAGCAGGTAAACATGAGACTTGGAACTGAAAGAAGGTATGAGTCATTAGCAGGGGGTATATCCGCCTGCTTTTGTTTTTAGAACGCGGAGATGCAGAGGCGCTTTGTTCTGACACCTGCCAGACTCCCAATAGCTGAATGCTCCTTTCACAATTCAGGCAATTTAGCAGTGGAGCTGATTGTTGCGAATAGTGGTTGCACTTTTTTACTTGTTGGGTATAATATAGTTAAAGAAAAAACAAACCGCAGTTGATCTTTCAGGGTCAGGTGAAATTCCTAACCGGTGGTATAGTCCACGAGCGCAAGCAGATCTGGTGAAACTCCAGAACCGACGGTTATAGTCCGGATGGGAGAAAGATCGATAGGGTCTAGCTGAAGCAGCTATTCTCTTTGCTTTTTTACCCTGAAGGATCTCCTTGACGGCAGGATTGCAAGGAGGTCTTTTTTATGAACCTAAAAAAGCTGGCTACCATGTCCGTTCTCGTTGCACTGAGCATTGTTTTTACTCTGCTCATCAGAATTCCGTTCCCACCTGCACCGTTTTTGATCTACGAACCAGGTGATGTACCGATTTTGGTAGGGGGTCTGTGCTTTGGACCTGTCGCCGCCTTAGCTATGACGGTGACTGCATCGGTACTGATGGGTTTCTTCCATCCAGAAGGTGGCGTTTTCGGTGTGGTAATGCACATCATCGCTACCGGTCTCCTTACGGTGATACCGGCGATGATCTACAAAGGGGACGTGAAGAGTGCTCGCAAAGGCCTTATACTCGGTGCGCTGGCCATGAGCGGGATCATGCCCGTGTTAAACGTTATTTTGAATCCGATTTTTTACGGGATGCCGAGAGCGTCAGTGGTACAACTGCTCCTTCCAGGGATAATTCCGTTTAACTTGATTAAGGCTTCTCTTAATGCGGCTATCGCCGGAGTACTCGTTCCCCGAGTGCTGCCTACGTGGAAACGGAGTTTTGTTGAAGCCAAACAAGATTAGTTCCTACAGCCTGCCCCGTGCAGGCTTTTTTTCTGCCCTGGAGAATTTAAACAGTAGAAAGGATGTGGTAGAGATAAGCGAGTTGAATTTTTCCCAAAGAGTAAGAAATGAGTTGGCGCGTGTTAAACCTACCCATCCGTCATGCAAATGGGCAGAGCTTTTCGGATTAATCCAGACCATTGGAACGTTGAACATCAGTACACGGGGACCCTCCCTGGAGATCAAGACCGAAAACGCAGCTGTAGCAAGGAAAGCGGTCACTCTGTTCAAAGAGTTGGGACAGATGGATTCGGAGTTGATCGTTGAAAAAGAAACTAAACTGAAGAAGAGGAAACTCTACCGGATCAGGGTGAGTGCTGAAGATTTTAGCCGGATATTTCCTGAGTCTATACATAGCAACATACTGGACAAAGATGTACCCACTTTTGCTGAGGATCAGGAATGCTGCCGCAGATCTTACTTGAGGGGATTGTTTTTGGGCAGCGGATCTGTACAAAATCCAGAAAAAACTTATCACCTTGAGATTCGTATAGCCGAGAAAAGGTTTGCTGAGCGACTGAAAGAGTTTCTTGATGGGACAGATTTGAAGTTCGGAGTTGTCGAAAGGCGAAACGAGTTCGTCTTGTACATCAAGGATAGCGATTCTGTGGCAACGTTTCTGACAATGGTTGGGGCACATAGTTCTCTGCTGCATTTAGAAAACATTAGAATCATCAAAGACATGAAAAACAACATCAACCGGATGGTCAACTGCGAAGATGCCAACATCGAGAAGACCATAACCGCATCGGTAAAACAGGTGCAGGCCATCGACCTCTTGGAAGAACGCGGCATGCTGAAGACCCTGCCGAAAAGTTTTCAGGAAGTTGCCAGGGTTAGAAAAGAAAACTTTGACGCAAGCTACACTAAGATTGCAGAGATCTTGGAGATCAGCAAATCTGCTGTAAGCTACAGGTTGAAAAAAATCGAAGATATGGCTGAAAAAATTGCCAAAGATAGAAGGAAAGATCAGGAGGACGAAGAATAGTATATATGAGACCGGTGGTTATGCCGGTTTCTTTCAGAGGCTGGTGGGACAGAAAATTAAAATACGGGACAAAAAAAGTCCCTGCAGACATAGGTGTGAATTAGTCGTGGAAACAAGTATTGAAAAGCAGATATTTGAACTGCTGCGAACTGTCCTTCCCGACCTTGAGGAGAGGCTCGATGAACGTTATCTCGTCTTGAGAGCGGTGAACTTCCTCCAACCTATTGGGCGGAGGACACTTTCCGATTACCTTTCCACAGGCGAAAGAATCGTCCGAAGTATCGTAGAGGTGCTGAAAGAACAGCATCTCGTCGAAGTGACGCCCCTGGGCATTGTCACTACGGAAAAAGGCAAAGATACTTTATGGAAGCTCAAAGAATACATCGAGAAGATTAAGGGTATAGAAAAGCTAGAAAAGCAGATCGCCGGAAAGTACCAGCTGCAAAAAGCAGTGGTCGTAGCTGGAGATGCAGACAAAGACCTCGGAGTCAAACAGGAGATGTGCACCGCTGCTGCAGAGATACTTCTAGAGGTCCTCAAACCGGGAAATATCCTTGCTGTTTCCGGTGGCACCACCATGGCAATGGTTGCCGATTCAATGGATGCCCTTACTAAATCCATCGATATCACCGTGGTGCCCGCTAGAGGCGGTCTCGGTGAAGACGTTGAGAAGCAGGCAAACACAGTGGCTGCGAAGCTGGCAAAGGCCTTGGGCGGAAGCTATCGTCTTTTGCACGTGCCCGATGTACTGGAAGAGGAGCTATTAAAACCGCTTCTTTCAAGCACTCCTATCAGTGATGTCATCGACTTGATTAAGAGGGCCGATGTGCTTCTTCACGGTATTGGCACTGCAGAGGAAATGGCTCAAAGGCGAGGTTTGCACCCCGAGCTGTGGCAGAGCATTGTGGATATCGGAGCAGTTGGAGAAGCTTTTGGTTACTATTTCGACAGCTCTGGCAGGATTGTTCACACGACTCCGTCGGCGGGGCTAAGGCTAGAGGACCTTGCCAACATCAAGGTTTGCATCGCCGTTGGTGGAGGTATGAGTAAAGCCGAAGCCATTGAAGCTTTTCTCAAAGTAGCATCTGTTGATATTGTGGTTACCGATGAAGCTGTAGCAAGGGAACTTGCTCAAGACAATTAAGGGTTCTACCTGTATCGATGAGATATGGGATACCAATAAATACTCAATTTAGGAGGTGAACGCTGAAACTCCAAGCGGTTTCAGCCAACTATGGTTAAAGTAGGTATTAATGGTTTTGGTCGTATCGGCCGCCTAGTGTTCAGACATGCTTTAAACGATCCAAATATCGAAATTGTTGCTATCAATGATCTTACCGATGCAAAAACCCTCGCTCATCTGCTCAAATACGACTCAATGTACGGCATTCTTGATGCCGATGTAAGCGCTACAGACGATTCCATTATCGTAAACGGTAAAGAGATTAAGATCACTGCTGAAAGAGACCCAGCCAACATCAAATGGGGTGAAGCAGGAGTCGAAGTCGTCGTCGAAGCTACAGGTATCTTCAGAAGCAAAGAGAAAGTTCAACCTCACTTCGACAACGGTGCTAAGAAAGTTATCATCACAGCTCCTGCTAAAGGTCAGGACATCACCATCGTTATGGGCGTAAACGAAGACAAGTACGATCCCGAGAAGCATCATGTAATCTCCAACGCATCCTGCACAACCAACTGTCTGGCTCCAGTTGCCAAAGTCCTCGACGACAACTTCGGGATTATCCGTGGCTTCATGACCACTGTACACTCTTACACCAATGACCAGAGAATTCTCGACCTACCTCACTCCGATCTCCGCCGTGCTCGCGCAGCAGCATTGAGCATTATCCCGACAACTACAGGTGCAGCTAAAGCTGTTGCTGAAGTACTGCCTCACCTCAAAGGTAAGCTCGACGGGTTCGCTATGCGCGTTCCAACACCTACAGTTTCCATCGTGGACTTGGTAGCTGAAGTGAACGCCGACGTGACCAAAGAAGAAGTCAACGCAGTGCTAAAGAAAGCAGCTGAAGGCGAACTCAAGGGCATTTTGGCCTACACCGAAGAGCCTCTGGTATCCGTTGACTTTAGAGGCAATCCAAACTCTTCCATCGTAGATAGCGAGCTCACCAACGTTATGAAGGACGAAACAGGCAAAACACTTGTCAAAGTCGTTGCCTGGTACGACAACGAGTCCGGTTATGCACTTAGAGTAGTTGACTTGGTTAAGTACATCTCTAAGTAAGTTTAACAATTGGGGCCCTTAGAGAACGCATCTCATGGGCCCCTTTTCGGAGGTAATGGCTATGCAAAAAAAGACTATTAAAGATATCGACGTAAAAGGCAAACGAGTTCTGGTAAGAGTGGATTTCAACGTTCCTACAGACGACAGCGGAAACATCACCGATGACCGCCGCATCCGCTCTGCAGTCCCTACCATTCAGTATCTTGTCGATCAAGGCGCGAAGGTCGTTTTGATGAGCCACTTCGGCCGTCCCAAGGAGCCGTTTGATCCTCAGTTTAAGGTGGACCGCATGGCAGAACGTCTTGCTGAGATCATGGGTCGCCCAGTACTGAAGCTCGACGACTGCATTGGCGAAGAAGTAGAAGCAAAAGTTGCTGCAATGAAAGAGGGAGATATCATTCTCCTTGAAAACGTGCGCTTCTACAAAGACACCAAGAACGATCCCGAGTTCAGTGAGAAACTGGCAAAGCTCGGCGAGATCTTTGTAAACGATGCTTTCGGCGCAGCCCATAGAGCTCACTCATCCACATACGGAGTGGCCCAACATCTCCCAGCAGTAGCAGGCTTTTTGATGCAGAAAGAAATCGAAGTTATGGGCAAAGCACTGGCAAACCCCGAGAGACCTTTCGTTGCTATCCTTGGCGGTGCCAAAGTCTCCGACAAGATCGGGGTTATTGAGAACCTGCTGACAAAAGTAGATACTCTACTTATCGGTGGCGGTATGGCTTATACTTTCTTAAAGGCCAAAGGATATGAAATCGGCAACTCCCTCCTCGAAGAGGATAAGATCGACCTGGCCAAAGAACTTATGGAAAAGGCAGAAAAGAGCAATGTAAAGCTGCTCCTGCCACTGGATAACGTAGTTGCAGATCGCTTCGCAGCAGACGCAGAGACCCAGGTCGTCGCATCCACCTCCATTCCAGCAGGCTGGGAAGGCCTCGACATTGGTCCTAAGACCCGCGAGCTTTTTGCTAGCGAGATCAAAAAAGCCAAGACCGTAGTTTGGAACGGACCAATGGGCGTTTTCGAAATGGAGCCATTTGCTGCAGGAACCAAAGCAGTTGCAATGGCCCTTGCTGAGTGCGATGGCACTACAATCGTAGGCGGCGGCGACTCGGCTGCAGCTGTTGAGCAGCTCGGCTTTGCCGATAAGGTGACCCATGTTTCTACCGGCGGCGGAGCAAGCTTGGAGTTTTTGGAAGGTAAAGAACTTCCCGGCGTTGCTGCTCTCAACGACAAGTAAATACAACCTTATGGTTTTAAGCTATACCTTTTACCCCTCTCTTCAGGGAGGGGTAAAATGGTGTAGTAATTGATATGGAAAGCGCTGCTGGTTGGCTAGCGCTTCCTAAAGACATGTTTTTTCGATTTTCGATTCGGGTAAGAGAAGGAGGGAGAAATTTGCGTACTCCCATAATCGCCGGCAACTGGAAGATGAATAAAACAGTTGACGAGGCTTTAGACTTGGTGCGTAAATTGAAAGAATCTTTGAAGGACGTAAAAGACCGGGAAATCGTGGTCTGCCCTTCGTTTGTAGCTTTATACGCTGTTGCTAAAGAGATTGAAGGATCCAACATTAAACTCGGCGCACAGAACTGTTACTATGAAGATAACGGCGCCTACACTGGTGAAGTGTCTCCGGTAATGCTCAAAGACATTGGCGTAGAGTACGTTGTTATCGGTCACTCAGAAAGACGCTCGTATTTTGCAGAAAGCGATGACTTGGTAAACAAAAAGGCCAAAGCTTTGCTGAAAAAAGGTCTCAAGCCCATCATCTGTGTTGGAGAAAGCTTGGAGCAGAGAGAAGCTGGAGAGACGGAGAACATCGTACGCAAACAGGTCTTCCGCGATCTGGACGGTATCGAACCTTATCAGTTGAATGACGTGGTTATTGCTTATGAGCCTATTTGGGCTATTGGTACGGGCAAAACTGCCACAAGCGAGGAAGCCAATAGAGTGATTTCTCTGATTCGCGACACCATCAAAGAGATGTACTCAGAGAAGGAAGCAAGTGTTTTGCGCATTCAATACGGCGGAAGCGTCAAACCTGAGAATGCCACTGAACTCATGACTCAAAGTGAGATTGACGGAGCGTTGGTTGGCGGCGCAAGTCTGGATGCAGAAGCATTTGAAGCTATTGTGAAGTTTTAGTTTGGAGGTCACTTATGACTAAACCAGTAGTGCTACTAATTATGGACGGCTGGGGCATCAACCCCAAAAAAGATGGAAACGCAGTTTTTCTTGGCAATACCCCAAATCTAGATAGACTGAGTGCAACCTTTCCAACGTCGAGACTGCAAGCCAGCGGCGAAGCAGTAGGCATTATGGAAGGGCAGATGGGCGATTCTAATGTTGGGCACCTCAATCTAGGTGCCGGACGCATTGTGTATCAGGACCTTGTGCGGCTATCTAAAGCTGTAGAAAACGGAGAGTTTTTTCAGAACCCCGAAATCAACGAGCTGATGGACCACGTACTGGCAAAGGGCAGCGCACTTCATCTCATGGGTTTGGTTTCACCCGGCGGGGTTCACTCCCACACCAACCACCTGTATGCTCTGCTCCAGATGGCAAAGGATAAGGGTCTCGAGAAGGTTTTCGTCCACGCTTTTTTAGATGGACGAGACGTTCCTCCTGCCTCTGCCAAAGCCTACCTTGTAGAGCTTGAAGAAAAGATGCAGGAGATCGGCGTCGGTAAGATAGCCACCATCTCCGGTCGTTACTACGCCATGGACAGGGACAATCGCTGGGATCGAGTTGAGAAAGCTTTCAACGCCATCGTGTATGGTAAGGGAAGAGAAGCTGCCAGCGCAGTAGAAGCTTTGGAAAACTCCTACAAGGAAGACGTTACCGATGAGTTCGTGCTTCCTGCAGTGATTCTGGAGCGCGGAAAGCCCACAGCCACGGTTGAGCCAAACGACGGAGTTATGTTCTTTAACTTCCGGTTTGATAGGGCAAGGCAGCTAACTCGAGCTTTTGTTGACGAAGATTTTCAAGGCTTTGTCAGAACTAAGCTTGATGTGAAGTTCCTGTGCATGACTCGCTACGACGAAACCATCGATGCACCGTTTGCTTTTGGTCCAATCGAGAACAGAAACACTTTAGGCGAGTGGCTCTCCAAGCACGGCAAACGGCAGCTTAGAATTGCAGAAACCGAGAAGTACGCTCATGTCACATTCTTCTTCAACGGTTTGGAGGAAAAGCCATTCGAGTTGGAAGACAGGATGCTTGTGCCGTCTCCGCAGGTTGCAACCTACGATCTTCGCCCGGAGATGAGTGCTTACGGCATAACAGGTAAGGTTATAGATGCAATCGAAAGCGACAAGTACGATGTGATCATTCTTAACTACGCAAATGGAGACATGGTCGGTCATACAGGCGATCTTTTGGCTGCGGTTAAAGCAGTTGAAGCAGTTGATAGCTGTGTGGCTAGGGTTGTAGATGCGGTTCTGAAAAAAGACGGCGCAGTTTTGATTACAGCCGACCACGGCAACTGCGAACAGATGGTCGACTACGAGACCGGAGAACCCCATACTGCTCATACGCTGAATGAAGTGCCTGTGATTCTCGCAAGCAACAGAGACTATAAGCTCAGAGAGTCTGGCATCTTGGCCGATGTTGCGCCAACTTTGCTTGACATTATGGGCATGGAGCAGGCACCGGAGATGACAGGAAAGTCGCTCTTGAGATAGACTAACCTATAGAAAACCCTAATCAGTCAGGAGGTAATTTGTTATGACAATGATTTTTGATGTGCGCGCTAGAGAGATTTTGGACTCCCGCGGAAATCCTACTGTTGAAGTTGAAGTTGCTCTGGAGTGCGGTGTTGTAGGTAGAGCTGCAGTTCCTTCCGGAGCTTCAACCGGTCAGTTCGAAGCAGTTGAACTGAGAGACGGAGACAAGAGCCGCTATTTGGGTAAAGGCGTTGAGAACGCAGTTAGAAACGTAAACGAGAAAATCGGTCCTGAGATTATCGGTATGAATGCTACAGATCAAGTGGCAATCGACGAACTGATGATCAAACTGGACGGCACACCAAATAAGAGCAACTTGGGTGCCAACGCCATTTTGGGCGTATCTCTTGCAGTAGCTAAAGCAGCAGCAGAGGCTTGTGGTCTCCCACTTTATGCCTACATTGGCGGTGCCAATGCTAAAGAGCTTCCAGTGCCTATGATGAACATCCTCAACGGCGGCAAGCATGCTGACAACACCGTCGACATTCAGGAGTTCATGATCATGCCAGTTGGTGCCAAGTCTTTCCGTGAAGCCCTGAGAATGGGTGCTGAAGTCTTTCACGCTCTGAAGAAGGTTCTCGGCGACAAGGGCTACAGCACTGCCGTAGGTGACGAAGGCGGCTTTGCTCCAAACCTTACCACTAACGAGGAAGCCATCCAAGTGATTTTGGAAGCCGTTGAAAAAGCAGGCTACAAACCAGGAGAAGACATTGTAATCGCTATGGACGTAGCTGCTACAGAGATGTTCCAAGAAGACGGTCTATACCACTTCGAAGGTGAAGGCGTAACCAGAAACACCGACGAAATGATCGCCTACTACACAGATCTCGTTAACAAGTACCCCATCGTTTCTATCGAAGACGCTCTCTCTGAGGAAGAGTGGGATGGATGGAAAAAGCTGACAGATGCATTGGGCAAGAAGGTTCAGCTTGTTGGTGACGACCTGTTTGTTACAAACACAGAGCGCTTGAAGCGCGGAATTGACATGGATGTTGCCAACTCCATCTTGATTAAGGTCAACCAAATCGGCACCCTCACAGAGACTTTGGATGCAATCGAAATGGCCAAACGTGCAGGTTACACCGCCGTTGTTTCCCACCGTTCCGGCGAAACTGAAGACACCACAATCGCCGATATCGCTGTTGCTACCAATGCCGGTCAGATCAAGACAGGTGCTCCTTCCAGAACCGACCGTGTTGCAAAGTACAACCAGCTTCTGAGAATCGAAGAAGCTTTAGGTGAGAACGTAGCAATCTACCGCGGTATCAAGACCTTCTACAACATCAAGAAATAATGGCACTTTCGGGAGGTTTGTTTTAGTGGGATCTAGAATAAACCTCCCGTGTTTTCCTTTCCTTTCTTGAGAGCTGTACATTATTGTGGTAGAATATCCTCATAATTGGAGGTGATGCGGGTGTTAACTTTCTTAACAGTGCTCGACGTTATCGTGGCAGCAGTACTTATCGTGGTCGTTGCGCTACAGCCTAGCAAAGAGGCCGGACTCGGAGCGTTAGGTGGTGGCTCGCAGATGTTTGCAAACAAAGGCGGCGGTTTTGAAGCCCTCCTAGATAAACTCACGACGTGGTTTGCCATCGCTTTTATGGTCATTAGTGTTTTGATTGCATTAATATCCTAAGTCTTAGAGGGGTGAAAGAAAGCTTTCGCCCCTTTAACATATCTTGAAACCTTGCGGTTATACTAGAAAAGCCCGGTTTTAGGACCCGACGCCCAACAAAAACCGAACCTGTTCTTAATATTTTTGGTGGAGGAGCAGTATACTTTTGTGGGTTTTGAGTCAAATGGCTTTGCGACAATCAATCCCAAATAGGAGGTCGCCTAGTGCTATACCTGACAAGGGAACAGCTTTGTGAGTTTTACGATGTAGAGGGAGTTCAGCTGGAGGATGCGCTTCTCAGAGAGAAGCAGCTTGGCACCATTTACTATCACGAAAGCCTGCTGAAAGAACTTGACAGCGGTAGGTATCTGCCGATAGTACTGCCGGTAATGGGTGAGGTTTTGCTTGCCAGCGGCAGTGAAAAACCACCGCTTCTGCCGTTTCCGGTGCCTAGGGTGGTTTATGAGTCTCTGGCATTTGATGAGGAGTACTTGGTCTGCACGCTAGCCCACTACAAACTGGCTCACGTAAGCGGAGACTTCTCCCAAAACCGGTTTTTTGACTTCAAGGCATATCAGTACATTATTGAAAGCATTCTGCACGACTATGATTACCTAAACCCCTACAAAGGCCACATCCTCTACTGGATAGACTTAAGAGAAGAACTCGCACTGCTATTGCAGAAACTGCCTTTAGAAGGAGTAAACGATATTGTTGCCTTCGGAAGGCGGATAAAGGTGACCAAAAAAACCATAGGAGAGAAAATGCTTTAAGGGTTCCGGGGTGAAAAACATGCAGAGGTTAAAGCTTATTGTTATCCTTGTTCTGGTTGTTTCGCACTTATCTATTGCCAGTTATTTTATTGATATTAATATCCCTGAGTACAAGCTGAGGCTGTACTATGAAGATGAGCTGGTAAACACTTTCCCCATTGCGGTGGGGAAGTCGGTTACCCCGTCTATTTTGGGAGACTTTAAAATTATCAATGTGATTAAGGATCCTACATGGTATCCTCAAGGCCAGGAACCTGTTCCACCGGGGAAGGACAATCCCTTAGGTCCCTGGTGGCTGGGGTTGGATTTTCCAGGGTACGGTATTCACGGCAACAACTCTCCTGATTCTATTGGCAAAGCGCTGTCTGCAGGTTGCATCCGCATGAACAACGACGATGTTACATATCTAGCAGGTGTTATCAAGAAAGGCACCCCAGTGAGACTTCGCTACGACGTTTTTGTTGCGACCTACAGCAGAGGACAGGTTCAAATTGCAGTCTATCCAGACATCTACAGACTCGGGGTGGCCACCGCCGAAAACCTCCGCAGGTTTGCAGCAAATCACGGTGTGATAGCCGAGAGTGACGACTGGACTCTTACGGAGTTCATCAAGCTTTCAAACAGTAAGTTTTATCCGTTGCCATCGCCAGTTGACGTCTGGGTAAATGGAAAAAAATACAAGGGATTTAAAATCGCCGACCAGTACGCTGTACCTTTGGCAGCCTTCGGCGATTACGTGAAGTATAGAAACAGCAACAAAACCTACTATCTGGATACTCAAAAAGTGAGATCGACTGCAAGCAACAAGGAGTTTGCCTATTTATCGAGTCTGGAAGAGGACTTCTGGCTTGGTGCTGAGGTGGGTTCTGGTATTAACTTCCAGATCTACGAAGCGTACTTAAATGGTCAGTCGTTAGGCAGAGTGCTGAAGAAAAAAGAGTACCTGTTCGATGCAACTAAGATCGCAGGTGTATTAGGTGTTTCCCTGTACACTAACTCGCAACATGGCTCCGCGTTGATCGATGGGCAAGTCATTAGAAATCCTGTGTTCTACAACGATCACCTCTACCTTACCGCAGCCCAACTTGCAGATTACCTGGCTCTCGGTGTGGAGATGGATTCTGCTCACATGAAAGCCGTCGTTGGGTCTTTGCCGGTGTTTTACAATGACACCAAGCTGGACATCGACGGATACGTTTACAGTTCCAAGACCTACATCCCCCTCAGCGTTTTTGAGCATGCTGGGTTTGAAGTCGAGTGGATTGACAGGATCAATGAAAGGGTTAAAGTAGCCGGATCTGTTTTACAAGCCAACAGGGCGCGAGGGAGCAACTTCTATATTGACGCAGATGATTTTGCCAAAATAACTGGAATAGACGTAGATGTAAAAAGTGCTGGCATCTACTTAGGAGGTTCCTAAGGATGCCAGCACTTTTTTCAACTAGGATTGGGTGTTGTTAGATGGGGTTGATGAATCGGGAGATGCCAGTGCTTCCAGGACTCTTCCTAGAATCAGCTCTTCCAAAGTCTCTTTGCTGATGTTGAGCTTGCCTGACAGAACAGCGTCTACAGTGCTTTCAGGGATGCCGTAACTATTTGAAAGGAAGTTTTTCAGAGTATCGATGGCATCTTTCTGTACGCCGGTTGTATCGCCTTTAAGGAGCTTGTCGATGGTGTCGGGAGAGATGGAAATGGCTTGGCTCAAAGTCTCGCTGATATCTGCGGAAGTAATAAGTCCTGAGGAAACGAGCTTGACAACTTCACCATCCAATACCACAAGGTCGATCCTATCGCCTACGACAAGTTTGTGCCAGGAAGTTTCTTCGTTGTTTCTTTCGATTGAACTGTTGGAAACGATGCTAAAGCTTTCTGCTGCGGTAAACAGGGGCGCAACTGTAACCGAGTTTTCGTCAGCAGACTGCAGGAGACCAGATACAGTTTCGAGTCTTGCTACCTGTCTTGCAAGGACATCTGGAGAGGTGGCTTCTGCGTCTGGATCGAGATCAAGGAATGTTGCTACATCTTCGGGACTGAGGTTGTCTATTGTAAGGTTTTCTGAGATGATCTCTGCATTAGTTGGACCTGGTTTCTCAGGCAGAACAGCGGTCTGGTCTTCTGGTTTCTGTGTATCTAAATCGCTGACATCGAGGGCATCATCACCTGCATTCATCAGCACAATCGTCAGACCGACGATGCTGAGAACGCATATTGCTAGTAGAACTATCAGTGTTTTTTTCATCGGAATCCTCCTCATACTAGCTTCATACGATCTGTTTTCGCGTGCTACTTGCAGAATCCTTGATGTAGATTAGGGTACTGCAAGCAAAGGGTTATCAAGAAGGGAAGCTTTGATTAAGTGACGAAAAGTAACAACCAAAGGAAAAATAAGGGGAGACAATCATGCAACGGATGATTGCGATAGACGGGCATAGCCTGCTTTATAGAGCGTTTTACGCCCTGCCTGACTTTACAACGAAATCAGGTCAAAGTACAGGGGCAATTTATGGATTTAACTTGATGCTGGAGAAGGTCTTCAGCACTTACAATCCCGATTATGTATTTGTAGCTTTTGATTCTGCCAAACCCACGTTTAGGCACGAACAGTTTGAGGACTACAAGGCTCACAGACCTCCGATGCCGGAAGAACTGCGGGGACAGGTGGACCTGGCCAAAAAACTCCTCGATCACTTAGGCATCCCCCACATTGCCGTAGATGGGGTGGAGGCCGATGATCTGATCGGTGCGATTTCTAAAAAAGCCAAAAACTGGAACGTAGAGTACTTGATCCTAACTGGTGACAGAGACTCCCTCCAGCTGGTGGATGAAACCTGCAATGTGCTTTTGACCAAGAAAGGCATTTCGGAGATTATTAGGTATGATGCAGCTAAGATTAAAGAAGACTTCGATTTAACTCCCGAACAGGTCGTCGATTACAAAGGTCTTGTAGGAGATCCCAGCGACAACATTCCCGGTGTCAAGGGCATTGGAGATAAAACCGCAACAAAGCTGCTGGCAGAGTTCGGGTCTTTGGACAACATCTTGAAAAACCTCGATAGACTGCCTCCGAGCGTGCAGAAGAAGCTCCGGGAACAGCAGGATATGGCACAGTTGAGCAGGGAGCTTGCGACCATCCAAAAGGATTTGGATTTGGACATAACTCTGGAAAGCTGCGCGGTGAGAGAACCTGATGTGGAGGAGCTCCGAAAGTTTTACCGGGAACTGGAGTTTGTGTCCTTCTTGAAAAAACTTCCAGAGGAGGCAGACGAGAAGAAAGACGTACCTTCCATCCAAAAACTACCAAAATTGGAAAAGTTTGATCCGGCAGAGGTCAAGGATGGAGAAGAGATATATTTAGAAGAACTAGAAGAAGGCTATTTAGTTGTAACTGGCAGTTGGTGGGCGAGCGTCTCCAAGGGTACGAAAGATTTGTTCGCCGAAAACCACTACGACTTGAAAGCGATCGGCAGCGGTCGGAAGATCATCACTCACGGTGCTAAGGAATTGTACCTACAGTGCTTGGACTTGGACATAGTAGACGATCTGGAACTTGCCGGTTACCTGCTGGACCCTGATGCGCCTCACGATCTACCTTCTCTAGCAGAGACGTATCTAAATGTCGACATTGGTAAAGAATATGAAAAGAGAGCTGGAGCAGTTTGGCAGTTAAGAGAAATACTGAAAAAAGAACTGGAAGAAAAGAACTTGATGTATCTGTATCGAGAAGTCGAGCTGCCTCTAGTCAAACTCCTCGCTAAGATGGAGATCGCGGGAGTGAAGGTAGATAAAAAGAGACTGACCGAGCTTTCCCAGGAGTTCGCTCAAAGAATGAGCGTTTTGGAAGAGAAGATCTTCGGGCTTGCAGGGGAGGAGTTCAACATCAACTCGCCAAAGCAACTGGGCGAGGTGATGTTCGACAAACTGGGACTTCCGGCTACGAAGAAAACGAAAACTGGCTATTCAACATCCAGCGAGGTGTTGGAACAGCTTTCTGCGATTCACCCTCTGCCAAAGCTGGTGATCGAGTACAGGCAGTTGCAGAAGCTGAAGAGCACCTACACCGACGCACTGGCGAAACTGATAAACCCAACGACTAAGAGAATTCATACCAGTTTCAATCAAATGGTTACTGCAACGGGCAGGCTGTCTAGCAGCAATCCCAACCTGCAAAACATTCCAATTCGTACCGAAGAAGGAGCGAAGATAAGGGCGTGCTTCATTCCTGAAGACGGCTACCTGCTGCTTTCAGCCGACTACTCGCAGTTCGAACTGCGTGTTTTGGCACACATCTCTGGAGACGAGGACTTGATTAAAACGTTTCTTGCTGGAGAAGACATTCATTTGCGAACAGCAGCAGAAGTGTTGGAAAAGGAAATTAATGCGGTGACAGATGAAGAACGGAGCTGGGCAAAAGCTATCAACTTCGGCATCATATACGGCATCAGCGGGTTTGGCTTGGCAAGGAACACTGGCCTTACTAAAAAACAAGCCGAGCAGTTTATCGAGAAGTACTTGAATAGATATCCAAAAGTAAAAGCTTACATGGACGAAATTGTCAACCAAGCTAGGCAAAAGGGCTATGTTGAAACCCTTTTTGGCAGAAGAAGATATCTTTCAGAAATAAATTCAAGTAACTTCGTTCGCAGAAGTGAGTCAGAGAGAATGGCACTAAACACTCCGATTCAAGGCACTGCCGCGGACATTATCAAGATCGCCATGCTGAAGATGGATAAAGCCATCCAGGAGAACCACATCGATGCCCGGTTGATCCTTCAAGTTCACGACGAGCTAGTCTTTGAAGTGAAAGAAGGATCTGAGGAAAAACTGGCAGAACTCACAGAAGAAGTGATGGAAGGAGCAGTAGAACTCCGGGTTCCTTTAAAAGTAGGTATCTCTGTTGCGAAACATGGTTAGAGATCGTTCCCATTTTTTGCGATGGAATAAAAAAAATGCACAGAATTAGAAGGAGATACCAAAGAGATATTGAATCTATATTATGAAAGTGGAGTCTACGCGTCCTCTAAACACTCACTTCGCTTGAGCATAGTCTCATGGAGATGTCCTTCTTATTTGAATACTATTACAAATAAGTAGGAGGTGTTAACTAGGGTGGTAAGAGGCTGAGAGGAGGGAGCGGTGCAAGGAAACACGGATACTTGTACGAGCCCGCCTTATTGCGCTTTCTTACACTAACTGAGTTAGTAAATCACGGTGCGTAAGGCAAAGTAGGATGTTGTGGTTCGTGTAGGCGAAACTTGGGGGTTGCTACTTTTTTTGCTCGGATGGTTTTTCTGGCCAGCATCGCTGAAACAAGAAGATCTGTCCGCGAAAGTAGGAGTTTTAGAATTTTGGCTCGTTGTGGATGATCCTCACAAAGGTTCAACCCAAGAGCGAAAAGTAAAGGGAGGAAAGAATCAATGAGTAAAGCATTTCGTAGAATTGCTCTAGTCTTGGCCGCAGTACTTGTGCTCAGCCTCGCATCCTTTGCAGCCAACGAAATGGGCGTGCAAGGTGCAGTAGAGTTTACTCTCAAGTATGACGGCTTCACAGGCGACATTATCGGCAATACCTATCTGAAGTTCGCCGGTGTTTTGAAGAATGCTCCTGCAGGACTGGAGATCGTCTTTGGCGACTCTTCCGCTAACGGTTTCTGGAAGAGCATTGACTTCTGGAACAGCTATCCAACATCAGCAAGTTACGTTTGGAGCCCATACTTGGTTAGAATGAACATCACTGGTGCATACTACAGAGGTGGCCCAAGAGTAACTACACGTCTTGGCGACTTCCAGTACCCAGTACCTAACTACCTGGCCGGTAACTATCACAAAATGGCAGGCATGGGTATCATGATTACTGACTACCCAGTCTACCAAGACAAGGTAACTGTAACTCCTTTCTTCGCATGGCCTAAGTACGGGAAAGACCACACCCTGAGCGGTGCTGGCATCACCAAGTACTTCTGGAACATGGGTGCCGTTGTTAAGATGAACAACCTCATTCCTGATCTGAGCGTCCAAGCTTACGTGCTGAACCATCAGGAGAAAGAGGGCGTACACGTTCGCTACGGCGCTGGTCTGACACAGAAACAGTCCTTCACTGGCGTAAACACCACCCGTGGTGCTGACCAGCTCATTCTCTTCACTCCTGGTGTTTCAACAAACACCAACAAGTGGGGTATTGAAGTACTCGTAGGTCCAGATGGAAAGATTCTCAAGAAAGATGCTAACGTTGACAGTGTTGTTCCTGCCGGACACTATGTAATCTCCGGTCACGGTTCAGCGAGCAATTGGATTAACAAGAACCTCAACGTAGGCGACACCGTTCAAGTTATGTTCGGTAGCCCACAAACTCTCATGGCCGAATCAACAGCTGGTATCGAAGCTAGCTACAAGCTGTTTGGCGTGAACATGGCAGGTAAGTTCTTGTTCCGTACAACCTATGACGGAAGAAACCTCGCCGACATTAAGAAGGATAACCAGATGGCAATCACAGCCAACGCTGACTACACCTTCGATTTCGCGCCCGACTTCAAAGTCAAGGTTTCCGGTGGCTTCAGATCCATCGACCAAGACTTCGCACCATTTGCACGTCAGACCGATGTTAGATACAACCCAATCGAAGCTCAGCGCGGACAGCTCGGCGGTAACGCAGCTCTCAACTTCACTCTGCCAGCAAAGACCGCTCTGGATATCACTGCTGACTACTTCAACAAGAAGCCAGCAGCCGACACAACACTCGACAAGATGTCGGGTACTGTAACTCTGACAAACAGCGCTCTGTTCGACGTTACTGCTAAGGCATCCGTAAGCGGATCCAGACAGGTAGACAAGAGTCCTGCAGAAGGCAAAGTTACAGACTCCATCACAACTTCTGGTTCGCTTTCCAGAAACTTCAGACTGCCAACGAGAGATCAACTCGCAGTAACTTACAGCATCAGCACAACCAACCTGTTGGTTGATGACTTCTCCAAAGTTACTTTGACAAACAAACTCGTTGCATCTACCAACCTCACTGTTCCAGTAATTAGCAAGCTGGATATTGAAGGTACTGTTGAGCTGGGCTACTATTTCGCCCCTGCTCTGAAGATAGCTGCCGGTTCAACCACACCTACCTACATTCTGCTGCTCAAACACACAACAAACAACAAACTCAACCTCGAAGCTAAGTTCACAAAAGCCGGTATTCAGAAACTCAACTGGTACGCTCAAGCATTCTACAGCGTATCTCTCAACTAGTTCAATACAAGGGAGTGTTGCAAAACTACTAAATAAGTAGGGAGCAACGCTCCCTTTTTTGTTAGGTTTAATGTTTTTGGCTCGCAAACGACAAAAAAACAGCCCGACATCGGTGGTTGCGTCTCTTTTAACC
>Ga0116168_1001345_pt1 | contig 18948 bp, 10 predicted proteins | sample AD_UKC129_MetaG_FD_89795 | JGI IMG/M metagenome (GOLD analysis project Ga0116168, IMG submission 89795) | Active sludge microbial communities of municipal wastewater-treating anaerobic digesters from Canada - AD_UKC129_MetaG | ecosystem: Engineered > Bioreactor > Anaerobic > Digestate | place...
TGATTCCCTATCTGCGGCGTCGCGATCAGCGATCAGGGTATTACTCGCTGAAGGGCCGCCGCTTTTCCGTGGCGATCTTTCTTTTCGGTCTTGGTCTGTGGGTGTTGCTGATTCTGATTGGAACATTTTTTCGCGGACCCGACTGGCGTTTGTATGGACTGTACGAATCGCGGATGGTGAGGCGATTTGACGAACTTCGCGCGGTCCCACTCTCCTTTCTCGTTTGGCGTCTTGTGTTGCGCACTGCCGACACATCACTTGAGATGACTGATATTCCAAGCTCGCCATTTCTGCGGGAACTTCCCGGCCTTGTAATCATTGCCTTTCTTTTTTTTGTTTTTCCCTTTTTTGCCAAGCACACGTTTGGACGGAAATGGGCTGACCGACTTGGCAAGACAGGATATTGGACAGTGGCAATCCTTCTTGCGATGATGACCTTGATCCCGATCAAGATGTATGCGAACTGGTTATTTGACATCAATTACTTCATTTATCTCCCCGAAATTGGGCTGAGTCTCTAAAGCGAGACGACGTTGAAGCGTTCATGCCTGCGGCTAGGGCGGGTCAGTTTTCGAAAACAACGGCAGTCATGGATAGAAAAGTCGATCATCATTATCCGATTTGGCTCCTCCATGCGATTTGCCTTTTGGCGTGCGCTGCGATCATTGTGATTGGCGTGATCCTGGCAACTAGGGAGCAACGGCAAGCGTGGCGGGGCTTTCAGCGCCATGGCTTACGGATTTTGGAGTCCGCCATGGCTCATGATGCGAAGAGCGGACGAATGACTCCCCAAGGCGAGTGCATTTCGTTCGGCACGCAAAAGCTGCCTCTAGCGGTGATGGATGATGAACCTCTAGCCATGACGATAGGACGGATGCATGAACTTATTTTGCCGGATTTACCCCATCGGCTCGGTCCGGTCGAGTCTCCACGGAGAGAACGTTGCATGACGTGTCACGTTTTGATCGATTGGACGGGCGACACTCTGTCGGTCTCTGATTCTTCTTCACAAGATCGAGGACCCATCTGGACCAGGCCTACCCGAGTCTCAGAACCGATATCGGAGGTTTTTCCCCTCGAGACGATTTTGGAAATAGTGCTGCCTGTCGTCATCACCGGCAAGGCGGGCGATGGGGTACCCAGTAACAGAGAGGAGAAGGCTGATACGAGCTTGACTTTTGGATTCTCCTGGGTCGAGCCGGGACTTTTGAAGGGAGACGAACCGCGAATTGGCACGGTCCTGCGTGGGAGTCCCGCGGATTCGGCAGGGCTTCGGCCGGGGGACCTGATTTGTGCCATTGGCAACTCCCCCGTGGAGACCAAAGACCAGGCGGAGACCCTCTTATCCGAGTCTGTGAGGCAACTCAAAGGCCTTTCCCAGGATCTAAAAGGAGATTTCGTCAAGACCTATTATCCTGCGCCTTTCGGCAGCGGGGAGAGTGTCCCGGGGATTGCTATCAAAGTTCGCCGGGGGCTTCCGCAACCATGGGCTGGCCACCCCCACCCAGAGCTTTATGTGGCGGAGCGAAGTCCCCATCCGGTCAGGCGATTTGGTTGCACCATTTGCCACGACGGACAGGGACTTGCCCTAGACTACCGGCAAGCGGAACATCCTTCGCCGATTGTGGAGGGGAGCTCTCTTGGAAAACGGTGCTATGGTTACGCCATCAACGTTCGGGAGTCCATCGAACCGATGATCCTCACCGAATTGGCGGAGAGTCGTTGTCTGCGCTGTCACGACAGGGCTTTCGATCTCGCCGAAACCGATATCCGATGGGAACCAATTGCGAAGCACCTAGTCGAGGGACGACGCCTTGTCGAGAAGTTTGGGTGTTTTTCCTGTCACGAAATGCAACGTGATTCAGCACCGGGTGAACCGCAATTAGGCCCGGTCTCGCCTGCGACAGAGATAGCCGAGGAGCTTTTAGCGCTGTCTTCCACTCCACAAGAGCTTAAGGAGATAGCAGTTCGCTTCCTGGAGACGCCAAACGATAAGGAACTCCTAGAACGGCTCCGGAAAGAGACGACGCGGTGGCAAGATCTCTTGGAGAGTGACACCAGGAGGTTTCCAGAGGATCGAGAGATCTTTGTGACAAGACAGCAGGTGCGGCAACTCGTCGGGGCATTGCAGGCGGCCAACGTGATCTCCGGAGGCTGGTCGAAAGTCGGGCCAAGTCTGCGATATGTCGCTTCAAAACTTGCCCCTAAAACGATCGAACGCGTAATCAGCGAGCCGCAGAGCGTCCGCCCCGAGAGCCGAATGCCGCAGATCTTTGGTCTCACAGACCATTTAAGTGAGGGGCCAGCTCAGCACCGAAAACAGTTCGAGCAGGTTGAGATCGCCGGAATCGTCGCTTACTTGGCTGGCCAAAGTCACCCGCTGCCGTCTAATCGCACAGAGACGCGCGCACCTCCCCAAGACAAGTTGGGTTCTCGGAGCCTGGCAGACGCGGGGCGAATCCTTTTTGCCACACAAGGTTGCCTGGCCTGTCATCGCCACCGCGATTTTCCCGAAGGCACTTCGGACGTTGGTCCCGACTTGTCGGACCTGGGACAGCGTCTTGTGTGCGACACCGGTCGGGAGTGGCTGCGGCTTTGGTTGACTTCGCCACAGACACTTTCCCCTTCTACCCGGATGCCGCAACCACAATTTCGGGACGACGCCTGGATTTATCGTGTCTTTGAACCGGCCGAGTCCAAGCCACGCCGGGTGACGAGCTCCGAGGTCATCGACGCTCTAGTGGCTTTCTTGCTATCGGGCGAGTCTAGTACGAATGGTTCTCAACAGCCGGAAAAACTGCCTGTTAACGCTGAATGGCTCGATGAGGTCGTCTTGGAATATCTTTCGTCCGACTTGCCGAGGGAGAAGGCCCAAGGAATTGTGAGGAACGGTGCCACCGTGGCGGACCTTGGCAAGTACTCGCTCCAGGTTGCCTTGGAATTGACAGAACTTTTGGGTGAACCAACGAGCGACAAGAAACTGCGATACGTGGGACGGAAGGCCATCGCTCGATATGGATGCTATGGCTGTCACAATATTTCCGGTTTTGAGGGTTGGCCGCCCATCGGACCGAGTTTGAGTCAGTTCGGATCCAAGCCAGTGGCGCTCTTGGACTTTGGGGCGGTGGCAGAAGGATTGCTCTCTACGCCAGAAGGACGGCACATCGTACAAAGGCGAAAAACACCCTTGGAAGATCGCCTCTCTTCTCTCGACTTCCTGGGTCGCGAAACGTGGTTGTGGCTGAAGCTCATTTCTCCTCGGGCATTTGATTTTAAGGCTATGGAAGGCAAGCCGATCCTGCAACATTCGCGGATGGGTCGATTTCCACTTTCCGGCGAGGAACGCCAGGCGGTCATGACGTTTATTCTGGGACTTGAAGGGCGACCAGTGCCCGCGAAGTATGACCCTTATTCCGCGTCCCGAAAGGCACTCGCCTTGGGTCGCGAGATCATCGAACGCCGGGCGTGCGATCGGTGCCATGCCCTCCGTCCGGAGCAATGGTTCTTTCGATTTTCGGAAGAAGATGTAGTGCGGGAAATGGGCGGGGATTATGACCCAATTGGAAGGCAAACAGAAGCCGAAAAAGCCAGTGCCATGCCACCGCGGCGCCCCCTGGGCTACGCCCTAGCTATGGGCCAAGCCGAGCGTGACGCCTCCGGGCAAATCATCGAAGACCGTGACGATTTTGACAATCCACTGTATTTTTTCATGCCCTGGCGGCCAGTTGCCTTTGGTGCTCACATTTGGCCGGTGGGTGAAGCGAGTATCCCTATTGCCTCGACGCAATTACTAGGGAAGCGAGACCAGGATGGAGGTGCGTTTGCCTTCATGTTATATCCCACGGTGGTCTCTCTCATCCAACAAATCCAATTGTCCATGGGACTAAAAGAAACGATGGGATGCCTGCCGCCTCCGCTTTATTACGAAGGCGTTATGGTTCAGCCTTCGTGGTTATCTCAGTATTTGAAGGAACCTTATCCCATCCGACCGGCCATTCCGTTGGCTATGCCACGCTATTGGTTGACGAATGAGGAGGTGCAAATCCTTGTTGACTATTTTAGCGCGCTGGCGGAAAAGACCGGTGAGTCGGATACAAGTTGGAAAACGACGGAAACTCAATTGATTCTTCGTGAGCAGCAGTGGCCAGGGCGGCTCGATGCGGCCTGGCACTTGATCCATGATACGAAAACGTATTGTGCGAAATGTCATATTTCTTCGGACAATATGGAAGATCGCCTGGCCCTGCCGACAGAGGCCCCGCGACTTGATGGAGTTTATCGACGCTTGCAACACGACTTTATCCGGGCATGGGTAGTCCAACCGAAGGCAATTCGGCCCTACACGGCCATGCCGGTCAACTTTCCCGAAAACGGTATCCCGCTGGATCGAAGCGTCTTCGATGCTGACAGTCGTGTTCAACTGGAAGCTGTGGTGGACCTCCTCCAGAACTACGATTGGTACCTCAAACAACGTGTGAGGCAGGAGTTGGGTCCCGCGCAATCTCAGTGAACAGCGGCGGCTTGAATTTCCCAGGATTGCTTTGTGGGTCGAAAAACAGACGCGATGTGCTTTTCAGTCGGACAATTATGTACAATGGACTGCACACGGGAAGTCCTGCTATCCTCATGCTGATTCCCACCGATTTGTTGCCTACCGGGCAAGAAAAAAGATTGTTTGTTTGGTGATTCCCTCACTTGCGATGAGATCGTACTAATGTCGTATCAGAGAAGCAAAGATGATAAACAAATTTCGAAGCACCCGTCGGGCATTTCTTAAGAGCAGTTTGTCACTGGCTGTCGGGACAGCCGCCGTAGGGTTAACGCGAAAAGCCACTTTCGGGATAACTGAGTCCGCTCGTGGCGAGGTCCGTGGCCGGTTTGTCTATGATGGCCAACCGCCCGAGCGAAAAAAGCTGAAAGTCGATAAAGATGTGGACTGTTGCGGAAAGTATGACATCCGTGATGAGTCCCTGATGGTCGGTCTGGAAAATGGGTTGGCGAATGTGTTTGTGTATGTTCGAACAAGGGGGATCCCCATCCCGCCGGATATGGCTGAACAAATACCGAAGAGGGTAGTGCTCGACAACCACGAGTGCATTTTCAAACCGCATTGCATGGCCATTTGGTACCCTGTCCAGGAGTTTTATATTGTCAACTCGGACCCGATTGCCCAGAATGTGGCGTTTAGCCCGTTGGGAGACCTGCCGGCTAACATCATCCTTGCCCCCGCGCCGGGTGATAATATCGATGCAGTCTGGAGGTTCCGCCGAAGTCAGACCGAGCCTGTGCTCATTGTTTGCAATTATCATCCTTGGGAAAGTGCCTACATTTTACCCCGGGATAATCCATTTTTTGCTATTAGCGATTTCCACGGTAACTTTGTTATCTCGAATGTGCCAGTAGGCGAGTGGGAATTTCAAATTTGGCAAGAGCGGGTCCGTCAATTGGATTTACCACAGGCCCCCCGAGGCCGCCTGGTGGTTAACGTCAAACCAGGGGTGAATGACCTGGGTGTGATCAAGGTCAGGCCAGAGCAGTTGAACGTCGTTTGAGGAGAATGCCTCCCAAGACTTGGTGGTGGCGTTCGACGTGGCTGGTAAATGTATGAACGCACATGACGGAGGCTAACCTGGATATTAGATATGGGGAGACATCTGTCCTTATCCGTGATCGTCGCTGTACTTGGAATACTCACATGCTCCTGCTCGCCTTCCCCACAGTTTCGATTGAATACCGAGGGGCGAGATCCGGCAACGATTTCACCGGCCCAGCGAGAAGCCATCTCGTCGCTGCTGACGGATTTTTTCGGTACACCAGACCAGCCAACCGTACCGCGGGGGGTGACGTTGTCATTGGATGACATAACGAAGGCTGCAGGGCCTGTGGGCCGTGACCTTAGAAAGGTGGAGCGAGGGCTTTACCGAAAATATTGCGCGGCGTGTCACGGAATTACCGGCGACGGTGCGGGCCCTTTCGCGCTTTTTTTCGACCCTTATCCGCGCGATTTTCGCAAAGGTGTGTTCAAGTATACGTCAACGGTATTGGGCGCCAAACCGACGACGGAAGACTTAGAAAAGATTCTGCGTAACGGCATGCCGGGTACGGGGATGCCCTCCTACAAACTGTTGCCTGATCGTGACATCCGTCGCCTGGTGGAGTATGTCAAGTATCTGAGTATGCGAGGGGAAACAGAGCTCTATCTCTTACGGCTTGTGCTCGACGAAAACGAACTGTTACCCCTCAACAAACAGTCAGTCCTCGAAGACGGGGTGCTGGCGGTGGCCGAATCCTGGCAATTGCCACAAAGTGATCCTGACGCGTGGGTGGTGAAACCTCGGCCTCCTATCTTAACGACCGATGGTTTGAAAGCCGCCGTTGAGCGGGGCCGGGAACTGTATCGAGACCGCCGGGCCAAATGTGCGACATGTCATGGTCCAGAGGGGCGTGGTGATGGCGAGCAATGGGATCTTTACGACGACTGGAACACACCCAAAAAGGGAGTAACAGAGCAACAGACCCGAGACTTGGCACGCCGTTTCACTTTGCCAATTCAGAGGTTGCGACCACGGAACTTCCACCAAGGGATTTTCCACGGGGGCGACGCACCCGAGGATATTTACTTGAGGATTTACTTGGGAATCAAAGGTACGCCCATGCCTGCGGCAGGGCCGGCGCCAGGTGTTCCAGGAGTGTTGACACCCGATGAGATTTGGGATTTGACGTTTTACGTCCTTTCGCTGGCGGGCAAATTACCTCAAGAGATTACCAAGAATCCGTCGGATGGCGCATCACCATAACGTTGCGGGTATGTGATGAAAGCACCTGATAGCTCGATCAATGTTCAAAAAACGTTTTCGTTGCCGGTCACAAACTGGACCTGCCGTCTGGTTTGGACCCTGTGGGGTGTTGCGCTGGTTTTGATGGCGCTGGGGCATACCGTGACTACTTACGGGGCCGGCATGGTCATCCCGGACTGGCCCACCACCTATGGACACCTGCCATTTCTCCTTCCGCCCAAAGAATGGTTCGAGCATTGGGATATATTCCTTGCCTACAGCCATCGACTCGTGGCCATCATCAGTGGGTTACTCTCCCTCGTTGTGGCGGCGGCTTTTTGGAGGACTCGCCAAAATCTCCATAAATGGTTAGCCACTGCGGCGGTCTTTTTAGTGTGTCTCCAAGTCGCTTTGGGGGGATTACGGGTCCTCACGGGTGATCTCCTCTTGGTCACCATCCACGCGTGTACAGGACCAGTGTATTTCGGTCTTGTAACAGTTCTCGCCGTCATTGCCGGTTCTCACAGGAAACGGCCTTCACTCGATGAGCCGTCGCCGGTCAAGACGCGCAAAAGGGCATCGGTGGTCTCGATCTTCGTGGCGAGCTTGGCGTACCTCCAACTCGTTCTTATTGCCCAACTCCGCCATGTGTCACCCCAACTGATACCAACGGCGCCGTTGGTCATTGTGTGGGCCCAGGTGATCATTTGGGGAATTCTCGGCGCTGTGATTCTGGGAATATGCCTTTTCCTGCCAGGGTCTTGTCGTGCTGCCCTGGGACGAATGGGCCTGTGGCTCATTTCGGGGCTTTATATGGTCAATGTATTGCTGGGGATTCTCGCGTGGATTGTGAACTTTAACCTGCCGCCACGGTTTGCCCATGGGGTACTCACCGTCGAATACACGGTAGTGCAAGCTGGTGCGGCACAGGCAGTGCTAACAACGGCCTTTGTTCTGGTCACTTCTCTTCTTTTTGCCACCAGCCTTGTCCTAGTTGTTTCGAACTGGCTGCGTGAATAGCTAACCTCCGCATAAAATGGGGCTTCACACGAAGATTTTTCGTGACAAAGGCCGAGGATGATGACGGGCAAAAAGTCGGCACAGACGGGGGGATGACCGGCACTCTGTGGTTCGTCTCTGGTGCAGGAAACGGTTGAATGACAGCCGGTGATCCTGCGGTATGAGTAAGAAGAGAGGATTAGAATCCCGGCTCGGAGCATTCCGAAGAGATGTGAGAAATAGTATCATAAAAAGGTAGCTTGCGTTTCCTTGGGTCCCAGATTAAGGAGCGAACCAGTGCGTGATGATCAATGGCAAGCGCTGTTGGAATTGGTTTCGCAGGGGTCAACGGTTCCACGTATCGGGCTCCTTGTTGACTCTCCGTGGGTCCCCGGCTGGTATGGAATCACCATTCGGGAGTATCTCGTCAGCGACCGCCTTTGGTTGCAGGCCAATTTGAAGGCAGTGGAAGAGTTTCCCGATGTGTGGTTTCTCCCTGGGTTCTGGTCGGAATACGGGATGTGCACGGAGCCTTCGGCGTTTGGTGGCCGATGTCGTTTTGGTGTCAACGACTTCCCCCATATCGAACCGATGATGAGGTCTTGGGAGGAAGTTCGAAGTCTCACGCCGCCGGACTGCACACGGGACGGGCTGCTGCCTTTTGTTATTGAGAGATTGAAATTGACCGAAGATGAAATGGGCAAAAGGGGCCACCGTGTCCGTTTTGCCGTCAGCCGAGGACCGTTGAATATTGCGTCCTACCTCCTTGGCCAGTCGGAGTTCCTCTTGGGGCTGAAGGCTGAAAAGGAGCTCGCCCATCAACTGCTGCGGATGGTAACGGACTTCATCAAACAGTGGGTGCGGTACCAAAAAGAAGTATTTCCCAGCATTGATGGATTATTGATCCTTGATGATCTCATCGGGTTCATTGGTCCGAAGGACTTTGAGGAGTTTGTCATCCCCTACTTTACCGAGATATTCGCGGCCATTAATGTCCCCGTCCGCATGCTGCATAACGACGCCTATGGTTTGATCACGGCCCGTCATCTTGAAAAGATGGGGGCCAACATATTCCATTTTTCGTGCGACCATACCTTTCAGCAGGTGCGGGAGCTGTGCGGTCCCAATGTGGTCTTGATGGGGAATATCAAGCCCCGTGATGTCCTAGCCCTTGGCACCGTGGACGATCTTCGGCGGGAGATTCAGGAAGCCTGGCACACGGCCGGAGACCGGACACGCATTCTTTGGTCAGCGGGTGGGGCAGTGCCGCCGAACGTGTCCAGTGAAAAGATCCGCGTATTCTGCGAAGAATTGAGGAAGCTTGCAGGTGCCAGTTCGGTGTAGGTCGCCAAAACGACAATAACCCAAGAGGGTACCTCTGAGCGTCCAACGGGATTGGGCAAACTGGGTATGCTGAGACAGCAATTCGCTCATTGGTGGAAAACCTGGCTCATGGGGTGGGTATTGATTGGTGGCGCGGGCCAGGCTTTCTGCCAAATGATTGGCAGTTCCATTGGACCGGAGTATCACCTTTCGAACGATGTGCGTGTCAATGAGGTTGAGACGGCTGTCCGCGGTAAGCTTGCCCAGATTCGCGCTGCCATGGAAGGTGGTGAGGCCTTAAGTGCTGTGGAGATGATCCGGGAGGTGATCAACCAGTCGGGCACTCGGCTTGTCAATATCACCGGTGAACTGAAGGGGGTACCGCCGCGGTTTGTTTCGGTCCGGGAATACTGCCAACTCCTCTTGACGCGGATGCCTCCGGATGCGTTGGCGAGCTACCGACGTCAGGTCGATCCTACGTGCCGGGTTTGGTTAGACAGTGGCTTGCGCGATCGGGACCCGAAACCACTGCAACGTTTGGTTGATTGGGAGCTGGCCAGCAGTTTTGCGGATACAGCCTTGTGGTTTCTTGGGGAATGGGCCATTCAGGACGGGAATCCCGCTCTAGCCCGAAGTCTTTGGCGGCAACTTCTCCCTACTGGTCGGTACTTGTGGGAAATGCCCACCTGGCGTGCCGTGCCGGATAGCGACTATTCGGCGGCAGCCGTGCGGGCTAGATTGATCCTCTGTACAATCCTGGAAGGTCGCCTTGATGAAGCGCGCCAGGAGCTTACCGAGTTCGCTACGCTCCATGGGGGCGAGCGCGGCCGGTTTGCTGGCCAAGAGATCGAATATACGGTTGCCCTCCAAAGGCTCTTGGAAGAGGCAGCTCATTGGCCTCCGTCACGTGAGAGTTCGGATTGGCCGACATTGGCTCGAAGTTTCGAACGGGCAGCAGAAACGGCCGGGCCGTTCGATCCAATTCGCCTTGCGTGGCGGGCAAAACTGCCTCCGCTTCCCAAAGTTCATGTCACCCTTTGGTCCGACACACCTTCTCCCGAAATGATTCGGGAAAAGACCCGCCCTTTGCCTTATCATCCCATTGTCAAACAGGGTAGGGTATTTGTCCCAGTTGCAGACGGAATCCTGGGCTATGAGCTTGCTACCGGCAAGCCGCTTTGGGGGGCAAGCGACCCTCGCATTTTTGCCAGCGATCTTTTCGCGGGTCGGGAAATCCTTGTTCCGGTGAACACCATTGGGACTCTGAATTGGAGCGCTACGACGGATGATCACTACCTATTCGCCCGAGTGGGTTCGCCCGTGACGATCATGCCCACACTTCTTACCGATGCTATTGCTCAGAGGAGCGCGCTCGTTTGCTTGGCCTGCGATGAGGAGGGGAAGCTTCGCTGGCAATGTGAGCCGCCTGACCAGACTTGGGCCTTTGATGGTTCACCTGTTGTGATTGAGGACCGTGTTTACGCGGTCATGCGACGGAGTGACGTTCCGAGTCATCTTTACTTGGCGTGTCTCTCCGCGGATCAGGGGAATTTATTATGGCGGCAATTCCTTTGCGCGGCTAATACGCCAGGGCGAGGCTTTCTTTATGAGATGACACATATTCTGCCGACCGTCGGGGAAGGGATGATCTATCTCTCAACGAACATGGGGGCGGTGGCCGCGGTGTCTGCCACGACAGGTGACATTCGCTGGGTCACATGCTATCCGAGGATCGATCAGGGTGATTTGAGCACCTACGAGGGCTATCGCTACCGCGAACCAAATCCGGCCGTCTATTGGAATGGGCTCTTGTTCCTCGCTCCCACCGATAGCCGACAAATTTTCGCCCTCGATGCGTTCTCGGGAATGATTGTCTGGGTCTGCCAGGCGCCCACTGAGCGTATTCGGCATCTTTTGGGTGTGGTGGGAAATCGACTGATTGCTACAGGAGATCGAGTCTATTGGATCGAGGCCACCGGTCCCAAAGCAGGACAGGTTGTCGCGCTTTGGCCAGAGGGCGCGGAATCCCTGGGATATGGTCGGGGACTTATTGCGGAAGAGGCTTTGTATTGGCCAACCCTGGATGCGATTTACATTATAGACGCCCTCGGTGCTCAGCCGAGAAAAATCTTCCCGCTACGCCCGTGGCACTGTGAAGGGGGGAACCTCCTTTGGGCGGACGGGTATTTGCTAGTGGCATCATCCACTGAGCTAGCTGTATTTCAAACAAGCAGACCTCATGTCAAGACCGAGATTCGTTCCCCGTAAGGTTGTTTGTTAAGATGATGGAACAGGGGTGTGGGTTGAAAAGAAAACGCTCGTATCAAGGCAAGGACAATCTTATGACTTGGAAGAAAATCGTCCTAAACTTTTCGCGCGGTCCAGTAATTCTCCCCGTTCTGGGAGGGATCAAATTACCTCGCGCGACTGTTGGGCATCGAGAATTCCGATTATGTCGCTCCTGGTCTTTCGTGGTTGTTGTGGCAGTTCTGGTTTTATGGGCTTGCCGTGGGCTGGACGCTGGGGAAGTTTTGTTTCGATGGGACTTTGAGCCCCAGGGGGTGGACAGTGTTGGCGAGCGGATATCGACCATGCCCGATGGTTTTCAACCAGGGCAAGGAGACGGCTTGGAGATTGCAAAGACGGCCGACCGGGGGTGGGCGTTACATGTTTCGATCCCCGCTGGAGCGCCGGGGCATCGGAATATCCGATATATGATCCCGGCGGATCGAGTTCGTGGAAAGCGGTTGAAAGTTTCTGCAAATATCAAGGCACAAGGTATTAGCCAACCGCCCAATCCGTGGAACGGCATCAAGTGCATGCTTCAAATCGTTTCGCCGGGCGAAACGCAATGGCCCCAACAAAACATGCCGGGAGGTGACTTCGATTGGCGGCGTGCCAGTTTTTTGGCAGTCATTCCAGATGATGTGGAGCGGGTTTTTCTGATCTTAGGTCTTGAGAACGTATCGGGCGACGCCTGGTTCGATGATGTAGTCATCGAGGACTTGGGGGCCGAAAGGTACCGGCAGCCGCGACAAGTCAGCCTGTCTTCATGGGACATCGGTTGCCGCGATTACGCGGTGCAATGATTGGACCGCGTGTTACAGATGAGGACCTTCTTGAATTTGGACAGGTTTGGAAGGCCAATCACGTGCGTTGGCAACTGATTTGGGGTGGCTTCCCACGAAGCCCTGCCGATAGCGCCAGTTTGAAGGAGTACCGTGACTGGCTAGAGACGGCGCTTCGCCGGTTGGATGAGGCGTTGCCTGTCTGCCGCAAGGCTGGGATTTTGGTAACCGTGGATCTGCATACGCCGCCCGGTGGCAGGGATAGTTCCTCCGCGTGCCGGATGTTTCAGGTACGGGAGTTTCAGGAGGCGTTCATCCAGATTTGGGAGGAAATCGCACGACGTTACAAGGATAGCAACGTGGTATGGGGATACGATTTGGTCAATGAGCCGGTCGAGGGAGCCATCCCGGCGGGCCTGCTCAATTGGCAGGAACTGGCTACCGAAACGGCCCGGCGTGTTCGAGCCATCGACGATCACCACGCCATTATCATTGAGCCGGCGCCATGGGGAAGTCCGTCATCGCTTGATTTACTGGAGCCGCTCGATGTTCCAGGGGTCGTCTATAGCGTCCATATGTACATCCCGCATAGCTTCACCCATCAGGGTGTGTACAACAACCCCATGGGAATCGTTTATCCCGGAATGATCGATGGGCGCTGGTACGACCGAGAAACACTCAAAAAGGCACTCAGCCCAGTTGTGAAGTTTCAGCGGGATTTCAATGTGCACATCTATATCGGCGAATTTAGTGCCATTCGGTGGGCCCCCGGCAACAGTGCTTACCAATACCTGAAAGACTGCATTGACATATTTGAAGAAAACGGTTGGGATTGGGCCTACCACGCATTTCGTGAGTGGGATGGCTGGAGCGTAGAACATGGGCCCGATCCCCAAGACCGCCGTCGAACACCTGAGTTAACTGACCGGGCGAAACTCTTGCGAAGTTGGTACAGCAAAAACGTGGCACCTTCGTTTTCAGCCACTCCCGAGACAAACCCCAAGTGATTGGTTAACGGCACGTAGGTTTCCGCAAGATATGAGTGCGCTCACCTTATTGGCGATGGACATTCGGAGATTCACCACGCATGTCAGATGACGATCGTAAATCGTTGGGATTCTTGGCGGAGGCTTACCAAAAGCTATGCGCCGAAATGGGCAAGGTTATTGTGGGCCAGGAGACCGTCATCGAGCAATTGATGATCGGTCTGTTTGCTCGTGGCCATTGCCTGTTGGTTGGTGTTCCGGGATTGGCCAAGACGTTGATGATCCGTACCTTGGCATCGTGTTTGTCGCTACGATTCAATCGTATCCAATTTACGCCCGACTTAATGCCCTCAGATATTACGGGCACAGAGGTAATCCAGGAGGACAAGGCCACCGGGGTTAGGGAATTGCGATTTCTGCCGGGCCCTATTTTTGCCAATTTGGTGCTGGCCGACGAGATCAATCGTACGCCTCCCAAGACCCAGGCGGCATTGCTCGAGGCGATGCAGGAATATCAGGTTACAGTGGGGGGCAAGCGTCACCCCTTAGAACCGCCTTTTTATGTCCTAGCGACTCAAAATCCGATCGAGCAGGAAGGAACCTATCCCCTTCCAGAGGCCCAACTGGACCGGTTCATGATGAATATTCAGATCGACTATCCCACGGAAGATGAGGAAATGGATATCGTCCTGCGTACCACATCGGACATATCCATGACGGTGGAGTCGGTTTTGACGGGCGAAGATGTGCTCAAACTTCAGCGAGTGGTGCGTCGCATCGCGGTGCCGGAGCACGTTGCCCGATATGCCGTCAAAATCACGCGCTGGAGTCGTCCGCAAGTTCCTGATGGTCCGAAATTCGTGAAAGATTATGTCACGTGGGGCGGGGGGCCGCGGGCCACGCAGTGCCTGGTTTTGGCCGCCAAGGCACGAGCCGCCTTGCATGCGCGTCCCGCCATTGATATCGAGGACATACGGGCCGTGGTCCTACCAGTACTGCGGCATCGGATCATCCTAAGTTTCAATGCCGTGGCAGAAGGTCTGAAACCAGACGATATCATTTGCCGTCTCCTGGATTCCATCGGTAACCCTGAGGATTCTTTGATCGCCCGTGGGATACTCCGCAAGCTTTCTTGAACCACAAGTCTTGGCTGGCATCAACGGACTTGTCCTTCGTGCCCGTGGCATAGTTGAGGGGCACGTCACGGGCTTGCACCGTAGTCCGTTTCATGGATTTTCGGTGGAATTTGCCGAACACCGCGAATATTCACCGGGCGATGACCTTCGCTATGTAGATTGGAAGGTCTTTGGTCGAACCGACAAGTTTTACATCAAACAATTTGAACAGGAGACCAACCTCTCGTGCTATCTGCTGGTGGATTCCAGCGAGAGCATGAAGTTCCAAAGCAAAGGTAGCCCACTCAGTAAGTGGGCGTATGCCCAGTGTGCTGCGGCTGCTTTGGCGTATATCTTGCTAAATCAGCAAGATCGGGTGGGGCTGACCATCTTTTCTGAGAAGGTTCTCACCCACCTCAAGCCCGAGGCCGGCATGCCCCAGTGGAGCAATATCATCAGTGTCCTTGAGCAGTTCCAGCCGCTGGGTAAGACGGGATTGGGTGGTGTTTTAAGCGAGATTGCAGAACGAGCCAAGCAGCGGGGCATGGTAATTGTGCTCAGCGATTTCTTCACAGATCTTTCCGAGGTCGAGAAGGGGCTCAAGCATCTCCGCTACCAGCGGCATGATGTCATCGTTTTTCAGATTGTCGATCGCCAGGAGGTGACGTTCGATATCGAGAAACCTGTTGTGTTAAGAGGGCTTGAAGGTGGGGCAACGCTGGCGGTTGATCCGGCATGGTTACGCCGTGCGTATCAAACAAGGTTTCGTCAATTTTGCCTTCAGTTACAGAAGATATGTCACGATAGCGGCGTGGATTATGTGTTTGTAGAAACGGTCAACAGATTTGACAAGGTTTTGCGGGAATTCGTGTCGTTTAGGGCCCGATGTGGGCGGAGATAGTATGTTCATTACTTAGAGCCTATTCCATTATCTCCCCTCGCCCGTTCGGCGGGAGAAGGGGTTGGGGGTGAGGGTGGCTCGAATCGCTGCGGGTTTTCTCGATCGACTCCGACGATGGCTCGCCCTCATCCCAGCCCTCTCCCGGAGGGAGAAGGGGACTTTTTGGGATAGACTCTTAATCCCGGCGCGCGATGAGAGAACTATGCTTCAGGGCGGTCTGGTAACTTTGGGGTTCGCATTTCTCCAACCTGCGATGTTGGGTTGGGCTGTTGCCGCCCTTATTCCTATTCTCATCCACTTGTGGCGCCGACACCGGTATCACGATCTCGAGTGGGCAGCAGCCGATTTCGTTTTGGCGGCACTGAGAACGGAGCGACGGCAAATCCTCCTTCGACAATACCTTCTGCTGTTATTGAGAGTTTTGGGAATACTCTTAGTGGTCTTTGCGGCTGCTCGCCCGACGTTTCAGAAGCCCATGGTGGCACAAACTTATCATGAAACCACGGGTTGGGTTTTCGTCATTGATGATTCTCTTTCCATGCAATACACACGAGATGACGGGACCCTCTTCGAGGCCGCGCTCGAAAGGATTCGAAACATCGTCCAGTCAACCCCAGATGGCGATGCTTTTCTGCTTTTAAGAGGGGCAACACCTGTGCGATGGGCGGTGCGGCAGGCCGCTTACAACAAGGGTGATTTCCTCGCGGAATTGAACCGCTTGCGCTGCCGCGACACGGCGGCGGATTGGCGCACAGCACTTCAGTTTGTGGAACAACGGCTGAGGGAATTAACCCAGGAGGAACCAAGGCTGGGTCGCTTTGTAGTCGTGCTCGTGACGGATGGTCAAGAGACAAATTGGCGAAAGTTGCAGGACACACCCCGTGCTTCGGAAACCTCAAAAGCCGAGGACGATAAGGGGGCTGATGGTAATGGGCAGATTACCAATCTCGCCGAGTTTTTCGTTCTCCTGTTGGGGGTTGAGCAACCCTCCAACACGGCGATAACCGAGTTGAATGCATATCCCGCGAACGTGATTGTGGGCCAGGAGACTGCATTCAGCGGTAGTGTGACACATTATGGGCCTTCCGAGACGCGTCCCAAACGGCTTGAGTGGTTCATCGATGACAAAAAGATCGCCGATCAGGTCTTGAACTGGACTAGCGCAACGGAGGCATTTTTCAGTTGGACTTATCAGTTTGACACGCCGGGCGATCATGTGGTTATGGTCCAACTGTCTGCGGATCAACTACCTGCGGACAATCAGCGTCGTGTCGTTGTTAGCGTTAAACAGGAACGGTCGGTTCTATGTGTGGATGGGCGACCATCGCCGTTGCCTTTTCAAGGGGCTACCGGTTACCTCCGCGTGGCTCTTGGCGTTCAAAGGGCGGCAAGCGGACGTGTGTCTCAACGCATCGATATTATCCCGGAGGGCCGACTTGCGGAGGTCCGCCTGGAGGAGTACGAGTCGGTTTTTCTTTGTGATGTTTCGCGACTGACATTAGGCGAGGCCCAAGCACTCCGCGAATTCGTCGAATCAGGTGGGGGGCTTATCATTTTTCTGGGACCGCGGGTCAACATTCAGGCGTACCATGAAAGCCTGGGGAAATCGGCCTTCGGCAGCGTCAATTTGTTGCCCGGACAATTGCGAGAGCCAGTGTCAATCCAAAAAAGCGAAATCGATCCCCTCGGGTTTCGCCATCCGATTGTGCAGGTGTTTCAGGGACGATGGGCATCGTCACTCTTAATGGTTCCGATTCGCACATATGTACCATTGCAGTTGTCTCGCGAAGAAGACGTCGAGGTTGCGCTTCGACTCACTAATGGTGATCCTCTCATTGTGACCGAATCGATCGGGCTTGGCCGTGTGGTCGTGGTGACAACATCGGCAGATTTGAGCTGGACATCCTTACCCCTGTGGACCTCGTATGTGCCACTGATTCAGGAGATTCAAAACTATGCTACAAGTGGTCGCACGGCTTCCCAAACCGTGGTTGCGGGCGAAGCCATTGGCCAGCTCTTGCCGAGGAGTTGGCAAATCGACAGGCATAGGTTGTCTCTCGAGCCCCCCTGGGGAGAACGAGTGGAGGAGAGCCTACAACTAACTGGCCAATACCTGCGGTGGTCGTACGCCAATACCGAGCACAGTGGCATCTATCGTGCCGAGGCTCGCTTAAAATCGGGAAACACGCAAACTACGGTCTTCGTAGCGAATCCGCCGGTTGCGGAATCCGATATTCGGCCATGGAACTTTGTTGGTTTCGTAGAACGGGTGCTGCCCCAAGCGAAGTATGTGTCGGAGCTAGAGTCGCTGAGAATCACCCCCACGAATGTCAGTTCGGCCTTGCGGGCATCACCTCTCTCCCGATGGCTCCTTTGCTTTGTCCTTGTTGTGCTCTTGGGAGAATTGTATTTGGGCCGTCATACACCGGGTACTTGAGCGCAAGTCTAGGAGTTTGATGTCACGGTATTTCGTGAAATGTCGTGCGTGATTGTGTCCAATGTCTGATTGGATTAACCGATTGGGTCATACCTTAATGCCACATCGTTTCACCGACGGGACAAGCCAGTCTGTGCGGGTCGCCGGGGATTGGCCATGGCCTGTTTGGATAACCATCGTTCTCATAGCTCTCATCTTTTTCTTGATTTATCGTTTCTACAAAAAAACACGCGGTGACTTGAGCTGGAAACAGCGTCATCTTCTCTTTGCTTTGAGGTGCATCACTAGTGCCATCGTTTTCCTGATGCTTGCCCAATGGATCTTAGTGACGGAACAACTGGGCATGCCGATCCTGGCCATTATTTTGGACGACTCGTTAAGCATGCGAATAAGGGACGTGGATCGGCAACCTAAACAAGGAGGGGAGAAGGCAAACACTGGGGATCCTTTTGACCGGGAACGCTGGAATCAGGCCGTTGACGTGCTCTGCGGTGGGCCCTCGCCGCTACTCGATGAGTTGGCACAGGACTATCGCCTCAAGGTTTATCTACTCGATGGAAAAACTGAGCTGAAAGGGCCGGTTTCCGATATTGCGAGTACCTTACGCGTGATGAAGCCGGAGCGTGCCACGACCCCTCTGGGGAAGGCAATTCATGAAGTGATTGATCAACTCCGTGGGCAACCGCCGGTTGGCGTGATCGTTCTTACCGACGGGGTGGTCAACGAAGGCCCAGGCCTTGAGGATGCCGCTAAACGGGCAAGTCAGGAGCTAGTTCCCCTCTACTTTGTGGGCTTTGGGGCGGAGAAAGGCTCGCCGGATTTGAGTGTGCAGAGCTGGGTCATGGAAGATACCGTGTTTTTGGGCGATCATGTTTCCCTTCAGGCACAGTTGGTTGCAAAAAACACGGCTGCCAAGGAGGCGCGGGTTCGTCTTACCGATATTACGCATCAGCAGATCCTGGAAGAGGAAAGGGTCCCTATCTCCGCAGAAACAACGGTTTTCACCATGATCTTCAAGGCCGAACAGGCCGGAGAAATCGAATTACGTTTGGAGTGTTTGCCGATCCAGGATGAAATTGATCTGCGGAATAACGCGTTGAGCAGAAGAATCCTGGTAAAGAAAGATACCATACGTATCCTCATGGTTGAGGAGGTGCCGCGTTTTGAATATCGATTCCTTAGAAATGCCTTGATACGCGAGCCAGGCTTTGATTTAACGACCGTCCTTCTGGGAGCCGATCCGGAATACGTGGAGGAAATGAAAGGGGCCATGTTGGCGGTTCCAACCTCCCGCGACGAGTTGTGGTCCTACGATGTTATCATCTTGGGAGACGTGGCCCCCA
>Ga0116168_1001351_pt1 | contig 18868 bp, 13 predicted proteins | sample AD_UKC129_MetaG_FD_89795 | JGI IMG/M metagenome (GOLD analysis project Ga0116168, IMG submission 89795) | Active sludge microbial communities of municipal wastewater-treating anaerobic digesters from Canada - AD_UKC129_MetaG | ecosystem: Engineered > Bioreactor > Anaerobic > Digestate | place...
TAGAATTAGGAATGACTTCTCGTCAGGCGGTAGAATTTATCTGGTTGGTAGGGGTTATCTCCGGTATTAGTGCTCTTTTTCTTCCCATGTTAAGTTTTAATTTTAGTGTCCTGATTATACTTCAGGTATTAGGTATATATATTCTAATCGTATTGTTAATGAATGCCCCTAAAAGTACAAATGGTAAATAATCTCCAGAAATCAGGTTTGATATGAAAAAGACAAAAAAATTTACTAAAAAAATTATTCAAGAAGACACCTCAAATAAATTTCATTTTTTTCAAAATGGTCTGGAACTTAATGAAAAAATTCTTGATATACCTCTAATATACTTTTTTACCACCCTTATTATTACTTTTCTGTTATCCGCTGTTATTTTATTGCTAACTTATTTCAATATATTAGATGCATTCAAGCCCTGGTTTTTGTCTCATTTTGATGTGTTAAACTTTACAAGATATCCCAAAGGTAGTATAGATATTGGTATCGTATTCGCATCTCTTGTGTCTGTCGCTGGGCTTGCTATCATTCATCCAATTTTTGGGATATGTGGTATTTCATTAATCCGTTGTTGGCTTGATGGGTATACCTATCCAACAGATAATACCTATTTTGTCTGGGCGATTATTTTAGTTTCATTATCCTACATTATCAGGACCTTCTTACTAAGAGAAAAAATCAGATTAGACATTCACACGATTACTCTTCTTTCATTTATTTTTATTCTTATTCTATTACTACCTGTTTCATGGCAAATTGGAAAAACTTATCGCCATCTTATTTTATGGGCATCTTATGCTTTACTGTTTTTATCAGCATACGGAAGTATTAAGACAACTTCACAAAAGAATATCCTTACATGGGTAATTTTGTTAACCCTTGGTTTGCAAACATGGTATGCCTTTTACCATTTCCAATATGTCTTACCTTTTTTGAGAAAAAGTCTTTTAATGGACCCGTCTTTACGTATCAAGTTTTTTGGAACAGCAGAACTTTCTAAAGAACTAATTTATCGTTTTAATATCAATCGTGCCTTTGGAACAATGCTTTTTCCGAATGCGTTGGGTGGTTTTATCATCCTGCTTTTGCCTATTGTTATTTACTGGTCTTTTTATTATATTTATATGCTTTACAATGAATGGCAAATTTCTAATAAAGAACCTATTAAGAAGAAAGAGGAACGCAGTGTTTTAATACAAACGGCTATTATCTGGTTTCTTTCGACCATAATTATTTATGCTACAGAACTTTTTCCATTAACGTATACTTTTGAAGAGAATTCAAATATTGATGTCTATTTAACTGCGGGTTTCGCATCACTGATGAGTTTAATTCCGTCAGGGTTATTTGCGTGGATATGCCTTAAAAAAGGACACCCGGCGGGGAAATATTTTATTTTTTCTATTATTTTTTCACTTTGTTCTTTCTTTTCTTTATTATCTTTATGGCTAACTTATTCAAGAGGTTCTTGGGTAAGCCTTTTCCTTTCAATATTTTTGTTGTTTATGCTATTTATTTACTTCCGATATTTTGATACACAAAGGAAACGAATTTTTCAATCTATAATTTTCCTATTTATAGCTGGTTTTTGCCTTTTATCTGTCTCCCTATTAGCAAGTATGGCATTTGCAGAAAACACACAACAGGACACAACAAATAAAGAAACTTTTTCTAATGAGAAAAATACTTACAACAATTTAGGAAATGAGAATAAAGCGGCAGAGGAAATAATGGAAAGTGGAGTGGGTGTTTCATGGGAGCATTTAAGTGACCCATCTTCTTTTCGATTGCGTTGGAGTTATTGGAAAGTAGGATTAAATATGTGGTTCCATAATTTCTTTACAGGTGTTGGATTGGGAAACTTTGCGCTTGCATATCCCCACTATCAATATATAGGTGCAGGAGATGTTAAAGAGTGTCATAATGGATACCTTCAAATATTATGTGAAACAGGTATTTTAGGTGGATTTTTCTTTTTATTTTTTATTTTAACTATTTTTTATAAAATAGCACGATGTGTAAAAGAAAATAGAAATTATTATGCTATTGTGTGGAGTATTGGGATTTTAGCCTTTCTTATCCATGCTGGTCTGGATATACATTTTTCACATCCATCCCTTGTTACTTATTTCATTATAGGATTGGCGGTATTTTTAAATGAAACACAAACTGAAAAAATGAATGTTGATAGTCCTCTTCCTCAAAAAATCAATTCGCTTCCTGTAACAATTATTACCTCTCTGGCATGCTCTATTCTTCTTATCGCTTCTACCTTTCCCTATGCTCGGGATTTAGTTCGTAGTCGAATGTCTTTCCTTAATGTAGGTAAAGATACCGAAATTCCGCTTGTTTTAAAGTCTATAAATTATGTATTTACCGATGTGTTAAACTTTGCTCTCAATAAAACAGATAAACAACCAAAAATGTCCGCTACCATTCTTAAATACTTTTTTGTTGATTTGAACAAACTTAGAATGTTCGGTAATTTATATGTTCCGGAGGGACCAGGTAGTAATAAGGCAAAACTTTTACCCGAAGGAAACCCCGTTCCCGATAACGCTGTTTTACTTGTCAAAGAACCCTGGCTACTTATAAATAGAATTCGTAATTCAAGTGTTCATTATGCAGATTATCTAAAACAGGTAGATAATATCTTCCCCTATCAAGAGGATATTCCTAATTATCTTAGTGAAATAAACAAGTTGTTATTTCTGTATTCATCCCCTGAGACTGACCTTGAAATTGTCAACAATTCGCGTAAAGAAATGCTCTATTGGGCTAATGAAGCAATAAGAAGAAGTCCACATAATGGGGACCTATATTATAACTACGGGAAAGCACTTTGGTTTGCAGGAGCAAAAGATTGTAATAACCCGGACGAACAAAATTCTTACATAAAACTTGCTATTGATAATTTTGAGAAAAGTGCATCAATATGGAAAAATGTACCGTTTTATTGGGATGAATACATTGCCCATATGAAAGATGCTATTGGTTTTTTTGAAAAAAATAACTCTCCTGATGAAATAGAAATAATTCGCAAAAAAATAGATGAAGCAAGTCAATATGTAAGTGAATTAAAAGAAAAACGAGCCCAATTAAATATCTGGTAAGAACGGGAAAGTTAGAATGAGTATTGTTCATTTTTTACAAAAAAGAGTTGATAAAATTAGGAATATCCTAAAACAATACAACTGTGATGCTTTTATAAGTCTTTGCCCCATTTATAATCGTTATTTTTCAGGCTTTACAGGTTCCACATCCGCCTTGTTAGTTACACTTGAAAAAAGCTATTTCCTTACGGATTTTCGTTATGAGGAACAAGTTGGAAAAGAAGTCTTTAACTTTACAGTTATTATTGTCTCAGGAGAATTAGTAAATAATCTTTTCCAATTAATCAATTCCTTAAAAATACAAAAAATCGCTATTCATACAGAAAAAATAAGTTTACAATTAGCAGAAAAACTAAAAGAAAATTGTAAGGTGGAACTTGTTGGAATAAATGACGCTCTTTCTCAATTGCGAATGGTGAAGGAAGGTTTTGAAATAGAAACCATTCGAAATGCATGTAAAATAACAGAAACCAGTATATATAATTGTATGTCAGCACTTAAAGAAGGGGTTACAGAACGGGAAATAGCTTCTCGGATAGATTATGAATTTCGATTGCAGGGTGCTGATGGTTCTGCTTTTGACACAATTGTTTTATTTGGTAAAAATTCATCTCTGCCTCATGGCAAACCAGGTGATAAAAAACTCTCGATTGGTGATATTGTCTTAATTGATTGTGGTTGTATTTATAAAGGTTATTGTTCAGACTTAACGAGAACATTTGTATTGGGTGTCATACCCGGAACATGGTTTATAGATATGTATGAAACAGTATTATCGGCTCAACTTTCTGCTTTATCGGTTCTATGTCCGGGTAAATATTCAAATGAAATTGATAATATAGCCCGTAGTTATATATCTGGAAAAGGTTTTGGAAAATACTTTGGACATGGTTTAGGACATGGCGTTGGAATGGAAATTCATGAACCACCACGGTTAAACACTGATAGTTCCTCTATATTAAAAGAAGGTTTTATTATTACGATCGAGCCAGGTATTTATATACCTGATAAAGGCGGTGTTCGTATAGAAGATACTGTTTTAATAACAAATGACGGATACGAACGGCTAACCACTTCGAATAAAGATTTAATAGTTCTTCCTGTTTAATTTTTCTATTTAATATATCCAAAACTTCTGGCAGGTAAAAAGATTGTATTATCATCGGTATTTATTATTTTACAAAAAGCGACACACTTTTCTTGTTTGTTTTCATAAATATAAACATGTTTTTGTTTGTTTTTGTCTTTAAACTCTATTTTTTGTTGTTTATTAGATAGGTTTGCCCAAAATAGATTGTCCCCAATTTTTGTGATTTTAATGAAAACAGGATTTGTAGTAATAACCGGGTAAATTTTATCTCCTGGATGTGTATTGTTCGTAAAAATTTTCAAAGCATAATAAATAGGAAATAACTGCCAATTTTTATCCGCATAACCCCATAGGCCTATCCTCATAGGTTCTTTTAGCCCCGGATACCTTACTTCCTGTAAACACCATATACTAAAACCTGATACTCCTTGATTTAACCCATCTATCATTGCTGAATATGTATAAAGTGCGCCATCATATTCTTGCATAATAGGATTAATGGATGGAGGTTGAAATCTATGGTCTGTTATACCAAATTCAGTAACAACAAAAGGTTTTTTGCTATTAAGTTTGCTATTTTTTACTAATTCTAAACGGGTTTTAAATAATTCGTTTGTGAAATAAGAGCTGCTAAAATGACAATAAAAATGCGATGCCCATAAATTTACTATATGGCTATAATCCTTATTCTCCAGACAGGCCTCCAACCAATCGGTGCCCATAGCATCATCACTGCCGATTATTTTAAGTTTAATATTATTTTTTTTGAATTCCTCCTTCAACAACTTATGAATTTCAATAAATTTGTTCAGTCTATTGTCATATGTTTTGAAGAAATAATTCGGTTCATTTGTTAGAGTAAAATATTTTATATTGTCAAATTTTTTTATTTTAATAAGGTAATTCAGAAGTGCAATTATAGTATTCACTCTTTTTTCTATGTTCTCCCATGTATCTTTCATACCCCAATCAACACATGTTATATTAACCTTTGTATTCAAATCTTTATATTCTTGTAAAGTCCTGCATAAACTTTGCATTCCGTCGCTTTCAAATGTAAATGTTTTCCCATCATCTGAAGGATTCCAATCTTTGAACCAGGTAAATGTTCGAACCCAATGAGGTTTTAATTCACTAAGCCTATCTTTACGAATTTTTATGGCTTCTTCATTTACACCGTCCTGTGAATTATTCTTATCATAAAATCTTCCATCGTCCTCTGCACCAAATCCAATCAAAGGGAACTTTATCGGTTTTTTACTAATATTTAGATGGATTATATCCTCATTACAAACATTTGCAGCAGAAAGACAGGAAAAAATTGGTTCCGTACTTTCAATTTTTCCTTGATTATGTATATATATGGATACTCTTACTTTTTTTGTTTTGGGGGGCGTCTTTGCATATAACTTTATAGGGATATAATGTTGTGTAGGTTCGGTAAGTCTCTCTTCGACATATTCTATCCTTTTTCCTTCATTATCTATAAAACTTATACTAAGTCCTCCCCCTATAGAATTTTCATGCCAGAGTAAACGCATCCGAGCGTTAGCATGAACAAACTGTCCTTCCTCTACTGGGAAATCACAATAATAATGATGCCATTTATTATCTTTATCGCTTTCTACTACTTCTAATTCGTAAATCTTTTCTTTATCAGAAGTAGTAATTATTTTCTTTTTAATTGAAGAATCCGAAGTAAGCCATTGTAGTTCATTTGTTCCAATCTCGTTGGCATTACTGAAAATGAAATGAGCAATAAATACAAGTGAGAATATGTAGGGCATTTGATTATAAATTCTATTTGTTATTTTCTATTTTCCCACGAGTAAACAGGTCATATAGAACAGGTATAACAATTAAGGTTAGCACACCACTAAAAGCAATACCGCCGATACTTGCAATACCTAAATCTGTTCTTATTTCACTTCCCAAACCTTTCCCGGTTGCTATCGGAATCATACCAGCAACTGCGGCTAATGTAATCATAAGTATAGGTCTAAATTGTTCACCAGCAGATTGTATCATAGCCTTATGTCTTGAAACACCAGATGCTACAAGTTGATTAAGTCGGTCAATTATTAGAATGGCATTGTTTACTACAATACCGGATAGCATAACAAGACCAAGTAAGACAAACATAGAAATTGAATAACCTGTTAGGTATAAAGATAGAACAACACCTATTAATCCTAAAGGTAAGGTTACTAATATAAAAAATGGTTGTTTGAAAGATTCAAGAATGGCTGCCAATACAAGAATAATAAGGACGATAGCAATAATACCTGCTCTTGCAAATTCCTGTTGTGCTTCTACCATTACTTCATTTTCACCAAAGAAATAATAATCGTATCCCTGAGGTAAATTTCCATATTTCTTTATCACATCTGTCAATTCTGCAACGGCAGTTCCTAATGGTTTACGAGGTGCAAGTCCAGCAAATAACTTTTCTATTTTCCGTTTATCTTTTCTTAAAACATTTACAGGTGCTGTTTTTTCTTCTATTTTGGCAACAGTTGTTAAATTAATAGGTTTTCCGGGTGCACCAGGTAACAAGAAATTTTCTACCTGCTGTTTCCCTTCTATTTCGTCGAATTTAACAACGATATCATAATTCCTTCCTTGCTGTTTATAAACTCCTGCTGTTATACCTTCAAGATTTCCACGAAGAAGCATACCTAAAATTACAGGAGGGAAATTTATATCCGAAAGCAAAGGTTTGTCTGGATAAATCTTCAATTCGGGTCTTCCGCCACGAATACTTGTATCAATATCTTTTAATCCTTCTAAACTTTTTGCTTGCGTTTCTAATCTTTTAACAATTTTTTGTATTTCTTCTCTATCTTCCCCAAAAATTTCTAATTCAATAGGGATAGATTGTCCACCTATTGCAGTTGGACTTCCCACACTATATTTGCAATCGGGATAATTCTCTAACAATTTTCTTACTTTATCTTTTATTTTGTCAATAGGCATATCAGGTCGTTCTGGTTTCTCATTAAAGACAAGTAGTATTTGTGCGACATAAACACCTTCCGATGTTTGCCCCATTATCCCCTGTATTTTACCTACAGAAGAAAGCACATGTTTTAAATAAGGCAAGTCTTTTACTCTTTCCTCCACTTCTTTAACTCTCTTTATTGTATTTTTCAAACTATAATGCGTGGGATATTCTAATCTGATAAAAAGAGTTCCTCTGTCTGGTTCCTCAAAGAACCCGAATCCTATTTTTTGAATTAGATTAAAGGTAAGGATAAATATAACAACAATACCGAAAGTAAATAAAAGGGAAGTCAATCGTCTATGTTCAAAGAATTTCAAGACCCCTATATAACCATTTTTCATAAAATCTAAAAACATATTAAATATTTGTTCAAACTTATAAATAATACCTCTTTTTTTCGTAGATTTTAACAAAATAGAAGCGAGCAATGGTGTCATTGTAAATGATATGAACAGTGAAACGGCTGTAACTATAATCATTGTCCATGCAAAAGGTGCCAAGAACAGACCTACTTGGGAACCCATAGTAGCGATGGGAAATAACACTACAAGATTTGTTCCGGCACTTGCCAGTACGGCAATAAATACACGACTTGCACCTTTAATCGCTGATTCTTTGGGTTCCTGACTTTTTTGAAATTCTGTCATTATACTCTCTAATACTACAATTGAGTTTGTAACAAGTATCCCTACAGACAGCCCTAATGAAATAAGTGTGCTTATATTTAAACTGTAGCCTAAAAGACTAATAAAGAAAAGTCCTACGACTATTGTTAAAGGCATTGTAATACCAACAATAAAAGTAAGCCGAAAATTATACAAGAAGAAGAAAAGTATTAATGCTGTAAGAATAATCCCTTGAATAATATCACCTGTAGTACTATCCACAGTTGCTTTAATAAAACTTCCCTCATCATTTACCCATACCAATTCCATTCCTACGGGCAAAGAAGATTGTATATTTCCAATAGCGGAACGAACAGACTCAACAACTCTTACTGTATTCGCTTCTGCCCTTTTGACAATACGAATGTATATACATGATTTTCCATCAAGAAATGCAGATTGTCTTATTTCTTTAGAACTAAAAACTACCTTACCAATATCTTTAATATAACATCTTGAACCCTCTTTTGATATTATAGGCAAAGTTTCTAGCTGTTCTATCTGGTGGTATTCTGCATCATATTTTACAGAATATTCCGTCTCTCCCTCTCTTACCCTACCTGAAGGGATTAGTCGAACTCCTTTTTGAATTGCTTCTACAATATCTAAAGAAGTCAAACCTCTTGAAGCCAGTTTATCTCTATCTAATAGGACATGAACTTCTTTTTTTGCACCACCGACAAGTTCAACATTAGCAACTCCTTCAATTGTTGTTAACTTATCCTTCAATTGGTTATCAGCGTAATCATATAATTCGTCTATTGGAATATCTCCTGTGAGGGCTAAATCTATTATAGGGACCGCATTAATATCGAATTTTAATACTTTAGGCTTTTCTGTCCCTTCAGGGAAATCATTTTGTATCAGGTCTAATTTTTCTCGGACATCATACGCAGCGACATCCACATCCACATTAAGTTGAAATTCAAGGAAGGTTTGACACACATTTTCCATACAGTTTGATGTAACATGCTTTAACCCATCTATGGTAAAAACAGCATCTTCAATTCGCCGTGCTATATCGGTTTCAATTTCTTCAGGACTTGCTCCGGGATATACGGTTACAACGGTTACATAAGGAACATCTACTTTAGGGAAAAATTCAAGTCCCATTCTGTAATAGGCTTCTATTCCTAAAAAGGTAAGGCCAATAAATAAACATGTAACTGCAACAGGTCGTCGAACAGATAGTTCTATTAAATTCATATTTATCTCTCCTCTAACACCTGCACAGTCTGACTATCTTTAATAAACGATTGTCCCATGCTTACAACTTTATCTCCTTCGTTTATTTCACCTTCAATGATTTCTATCCAACCATCTGTCTCAAAACCTGTATTTACTATTACTTTTTGAGATTTGCTATCCACAATCTTATACAAATATCTTTCCTTACCTTGTGTAATCACACAGACTTTTGGAACGCCTAAGTTTTCTCTTTGTTCTAACAATACTTCTATTTTAGCCATAACTCCAGGTATAATCTTTTCATCTTTTTTATCCAAAATCGCTTTTATTTCAAATGTCCGCAAATTGGGTAATACTGTAGGACTTTTATAATTGACCGTAAGTGTATCAATTTTTTCTTCTTGCACATACAATTCTAATTGTGTCTCTTTTTCCTTTATATAAGGATAATATTCTGCAGGTAAAAATGCGGAGACCTCTAATACTTCTGGGTTATCTATCTTTACAACGGGTCTTCCTCCACCTATAAATTCATTTTTTTGTACGAATTTATAACTTATTTTCCCGGAAATAGGTGCATAGACTAATGAATCTGAAAGTGTCTTTTCCGCAATTTTAAGGGCATGTTCTGCTTTTTTTAATTGTTCGTTTACTAATTGACAAACTGCTTCTGCATGTTCTAATCCTGCTTTTGAAGCCTTATATCTTGTTTCCTGAAGTTCAAATGTATCTTTCGATACAGCCTTTTTCTCTAAAAGATGTTGAAATCTCTCGTAGTCTATTTGTGCTTTATCAAATTGTGCTTTCATATTGGCAAGATTGGCATCCGCTTCACGAATGGCGCATTTTGCAACATTCAAATCTTGTTTTGCAATTTCATACGCTTGTTCTACTTTTAATTTATCTACTTGAAACAAAGGTGTCTCGTTTGCTACAACGGTATCCCCTTCATCTACAAACAAGTCTGTAAGCACTCCATCAATTCGTGCTGATACAATAGCATGTTCTTTTGAATCAATAGTTCCCTGAACATCAATTGTTTTTTTAAACAATTTCTTTTGAACAGCTTCTACTTTTACAGGGAAAGCCTCTTCAGAATTAGACCCTTTTTCAGCTGAAACAATTTGTTTACCACAACTCATATTGAATAAAAAGAGTGGTATGATAACAAGTAATCTATAATGTATCTTCTTTTTATTTTTTACCATCTTTAGACTTCTCCTTTTCATTTTCGTTATAGATTAAACTTCCTGAATATGTTTTTCCGGTAGAATTCCATAACACAGCTATTGCTATCTGTTCTTGAATTCTGGCGTTAATAAGATTAATTTCCGCAATGCTTAATTCGTTCTGTACTGTTACAATATCTACTTCAGCAACCATACCTTCATTCCACTTTTCATTAGTTTCTCTATATTTCTCTTTATAATAAGTGTAGGCTTGCTCTGCTAATTTAAGGTCTTCTTTTGCCTTTTCCCAATTGGCTTTGGCTCTAATTACCCCAGCCATTAAAGATAAGGAAGTCTCTTCTCTTTCTAAAAATGCCTTTTCTCGTTTTTCCCTTGCTATCCGATACTGTTGTATATTTGCAAAGCCATTAAATAGTGTTAATATTCCATGTAATCCGGATAACACAGATTGAGAATATAAGGTATAAGAATTGGAGGTATATTGCCACTGGGTAAAGCCACCTATCAAAGGTAAAAAGTTAGTAATTGCAAGTTTTATTTCATCTTCACTAATTTCTACTTTACGGTCTTCTATCAAAATACGAGGGTGGTTTTTTAGTGCAATATAAATCATTTCTTCTGTATTGTTCGCAGGAATTGGAATGTCTACCTGCTTTGATAATTTGATTTTTTGAAGGGGTGAAATTCCCAATACGGTATTAAATTGGGCTTTTACTGTTTCTATCTCTTGTTGACATTGTTTCAAATCTCTTTCTCTTGACTGTTTTAACAAATAGACCTGCTCTTTTTGTGATTGAGTAAGCATTCCTTCTTCGTAAAAAGCGTTCACTTGTTCTGTTAGTTTATTGGCATTATCTAATTGCAGTTGTAAAGTTTTTTCTATGTTCTCCAATGCTAATATCTGGAAATATAAAGCGGTTGTTTGAAGGGCTATCATCTGACAGGTGTAATCTTTGACAAGATTAGTTATATTTACGCCTTTATTTCGCAGGTCATATAAAAACCATGTAGCAGGGGCAAAAATAGGTAGTTGTAATTGAATTGTATCCATTCGAATAGTTTGGTCCTGCATGGCTGTTGATAGTGGACCAAAATTAACCATAGGTTTGCGGTCGTAATTAACAATCTGAAATTCTGAGCTAATTTGTGGTAAAAAATTGGAAAAAGCGATATTTTTCTCCAATTTTGCTATTTTTTGTTCTATCTCTGATATTTTTACCTGTGCATTATTCTGCAATGCTATTTGAATACATTCATCTAAAGTCAATTCTTGTTCTGCTTTAACTTTTTCGGGAGTCTGCTCTTCTATTTTTTGTTTAAATTCGTTAAGGGATTCTTCTCGATATTTTTCAGGATTAACATGGGCACAAGAAGTTAAGATACCCATTGCTATAAATATAGTTGTTAATAAAAATTTGTGTATGTATATTTTTTCTTTAAAATTCATATATATTAGTTATTCCTCTTTTAAGTCTAAACCTTTCAATATCAGACTGGTAATATGTTCTTGTAGTTGCGACAAAAATTTTTGTGTATATTTTTCTGCTATATTTAATGCTAATTTAATACCGGGTTCGGCAAAAACATAGAAAGAAATTTCGCCCAGAATGGAAAAAGCCCAAAATCTACATTTCGCTAATGTATTTGCAGGGTTACATCTCATTAATACTTCAACTAAAGCATTTAACTCTGGAATAAATGTTTGGAATATAACATTCTCATATTTGGGAGGTGGTTCTACCAAACTTCTGAGGAGTAATCTCGAATACCATGCTGGATACTTATCAGACAAATAGTTCTGAGCTCTTTCCCCAATCAATTTTCTAATTATTTCTATACATTGTTCTTTTGAAGAATAATCCACGCTTTCATCTTGCAATATTTTTTGAGCAAGTGGACAGCGGACCTGCCACGCTACATATCGAAGAGATTCCATATATAAATTTTCTTTTGAACCGAAATAGTAATTAATAGAGGCAATATTTACATTTGATTTTTCTGCAATTTCACGAATAGAAACGCCATCAATACCAGAATTTGCAAATAGTTGACCGGCTGTTTCAATCAATTCAAGTCTTTTTCCTGTCCAATCGCGATTTATTTCTAACATATTTTAATAAAAATCCTATTTTAACAAATCTATTATAACACATACATTTGATTAAATCAAACGATTGTTTAACTATTTTTTATAGAAGTGAAATTTATAAATCTTTTGTATCTTTTTAGAAATGATGGGTATAACCTAATACGAGAGAAAATCCACCTGTGCTAAGTTCAGTACCTTTACCTAAATGAGAAAGCAAATCTCCCCTGCCAGTATCTTTCATCGTATTTTTTAAACCAAGAACACCTGAAATACTTACTTCATCATTATCGGTTATTTTTCTTGCTATTCCTAATGTAATATGGTCTTCACATAACACAGGAACTAATCCTGCTAAAAATACATGGTCTTCTGTAATTGGAGAGTTTCCATGACTGTAACCACTCATAATTCTCGTCTTTTCATTTAATCGATATTCCAATCCTATTTTTGTGCAAAATTGATTTACCCAATTAAAACCACCGTCTAATAGGTTTCTGCCGTAGGCTGGAATTCCTTCCCAATTCAACCATTTAAAATCCAGACTCAGGGTTAATTTATCCGTAAAATCATAGGCAACACCTGCATTTAATATCTGAGGCTGGTCTAATGGGTATTTTAATAAGTCTCTGTATTTATTAAATTTTTCGGTCCAATGGCGGGATGTATATGTTGCTCCTATTGAAAATTTATCCCATTTTTTATAAACACTTATATTAAATCCCGCACCTAATGAATCATCCCATTCAAAATCACCTCGAGTAGGTAATAAACTCAATGTGATATGGTCTGATTTAAATCGTGATATGGAGCCATGAAGTCCAAAACCTATAGACCAATCGTTATCAAATTTATATGCATAAGCAACTACAAGACGAGCGTGTTGATAAAACAATCTACGGTCTGCATTAAAAGGTCTCAATAACAAATTTCTTGAACTCTGGTAATCTACACCTGTTCCGCTCGGGACATATAAACCAAACCCCAATGTCCCTGTTTCTAAAGGTATAATCATTCCACCGGAAGCAATATTAAATAACCCATCTCCATCCAAATCCTCAAAACGATTTCCTAAAATACCCCTTGGTTGCATTTCCATATCGGTTTTTACTACATACCAGTTAACATCTAATCTTTTATCTAATTCCACCATACTTGCAGGGTTCATATAGCACCAATAGGCACTTCTTGGACTGGCTATTCCACTGGAAGCTCTCCCCAATTGAAAGGCATCGTTTCCTAATACAAATACCCCTTCATTGGCTGATAAATCATTCATAATAATGAATAATGAAGCGGTAATTATTGAAATGATAATCAATGAACACTGAAAGCATTTTTTTGATAACTTTATCATAGCGTACTACCTTTTATTGAAAGTATTGTATTTATTGTATTATTTTTATTAATATATTTATTTTATTCTATGTTATATATAGTTATTATTTTTTAAGAATAAGATTATACGATTATACAAATCTATAATATCAATAATCAAAATAAATAATGAGAGATTATTAATTAAAAAATTGTGGGATTTAATTACTACTTTTTCTTCTTAATTTCTTTAATTAAGATACTTAATAGGAACCACAGAATTAAGAACCATCCTGCTACAGAAGAGCCAATTAATACAGATATTAAAAGTATTCTTAACTCTTGCGTCATTCTTGTTCTTTCTTAATAATATGCCAATTTTTTTTATGTGGGACTAAAATGGGAACCTTTTCTTCAACCTCAGGGGGTTTTCCACTTTCTTTTTGTTCGCTGGATATATCTTTTGTATCTATTGGATTATTATTTATCTTTTCTAAATTTTCCCTAATCTTTTTATTCTCTTCTTCTAACATGTTAATTTTATTTTTTAATTGTGTATTCTCTTTTATTAATTCCTCTAATCGTTGTTCTATTTTTTTTATACCCAAATCCTTATTTTCATTTTCTTCTTTAGGGGTTATTGAATCTTCTTTGATTTCTTCTTCATTTTTTTCTACATAAGTTAATAATAAATCATCAAACCATGCACAGCCTGTTCCTTCTATGGCACACCTAATTACACAAAAATCTGTTCCTTTCGGTATTTTTGTTTTTATATTTAATTTCTTCCACTCATTAGTTCCTGAAAGAATTTCTGATTTTTTACTTTCAATAATTCGAGCGGGATTTTGTGTCCAGAATTGCAAAAGGAAATAGGCTTTATAAATATTGTCTGTCTTAATCCAACCTTCTAAATACATATCTTTATTTTCAGAAGCATTAACGGGTATTCTCTGGCTCCAATTATTTACTGGCTCTTTCTGATAGTTATTGGTATTAGTCAAAAAAATTGAATTTTCATCTGTATGATATATTTTCTTATCTATTTTTCCAAAAGAGCCATCCTGGGGCTGGATAAATAATGCCCAGTATGAAACAGATGATTTAATTTCTTCTTCAAAACCTGGGTTTTTAATTAAATTTTCTGCATAGACAATAATATTCAAAAGAAGAAAATAAAATGAAAATAAAATTATTTTTTTGCTTTTATTATTTTTTTGGTTCATTATTCATTTTCTGTTAATGACCACTTAAACCTTGCATTCTAAGTTTGAGGTCTTTGGGGGAAGTAGCGTAAGTTAAAGCTGTTTCTGTAGAGATTCTCTTCTGAGACCATAGGTCAAACAAAGCCTGGTCGAATGTTTGCATACCATATTGGTCTTTTCCTTCCTGAATGAGAGACACGATGTCACGGAAAGGTTTGCCCTGTTCGATAAAGTCCCGAACGGCTCTTGTGCCTATCAATATTTCTGCAGCAACACATCTTCCCGTCCCGCTTGCCATTGGCACTATTCTTTGAGAAATAACACCCCGTAGAACACTCGCTAACTGTTTTCGGACAAATAAATGTTGATGGGGTTCAAAAAATTCTATGATACGGTTTAGCGTTTCGACAGCATCAACGGTATGCAATGTAGATAAAACGAGATGTCCTGTTTCTGCGGAAGATAACGCTGTTCTTACTGTTTCTGTATCACGCATTTCTCCTATCAATATTACATCGGGGTCCTGGCGAAGTGCGGCTCTTAAAGCATTTGCAAAGGAAAGTGTATCATGCCCTATCTCTCTTTGCGTTATGATACTCTGTTTATCTCTATGAACAAATTCCAAGGGGTCTTCAATAGTAACAACATGGTCAGAACGCGTGTTGTTTATCTCATCTATCATTGCTGCAAGCGTAGTTGATTTGCCACTTCCTGTAGGTCCTGTAATAAGAATTAAACCATTTTTTAGTTTACATAATTTTTTTAATATAGGCGGTAAATTTAATTCATCTATCGTTAATACTTTCAAGGGAATTAGTCGCATAACAATACGGATATGTCCATCATCACGACAAATATTTACACGGAACCGTGCTTTATTTTCAAAATAAAATGAAATATCAAGTTCAAAAACTTTTTCATATTTACTAACATCTGGAGGAGATGCTATTTCATGAAGATATACTTTTAAATCTTCATCAGAAAGAATATTTTCCTCGTCTATTCTCTTTAATACTCCATCAATTCTTAATATAGGTGGGTTATTGTATTTCAAGTGAATATCTGAAGCATTCATTTGTATTGCCATTTCCATGAGTTCTTTTAATGGAATTGTCATCATTCCCTCCTTGTGTTTATAAAGTTCTATTTTTTTATTATAGAATATCTTACTACAAAATATATATTAAACTTATTATTTTAGGAAAGTTTCATGTCCATCCGTATAATCATACATACATTTCCTTCACCGGAAGAAAATTTGTCTGCAGAGGAATTTCTTTTTTATCAGAAAAATCAAGGTGATGGAGAAGATATTCTTCGTATCTGGGAAAGTGAGGTTTATTTTGTCGTTTTAGGTAGTTCTCAATATGTAAATGAAGAAATTTTTTTGGATAGATGTAAGTTTTATGGTATAAAAATTCTGCGTAGATGTAGTGCAGGTGGTGCTGTTTTGCAAGGTCCTGGTTGCCTTAATTTTTCTCTTTTCTTAAACCTTGACAGATACCCTCAATTACGAAATATTCGTGATTCGTATCATTTTTTATTATCTAAATTAATTGCCACTTTATATCAAGAATGGGGATTAGAAACGGCTATTGAAGGGATTAGTGATTTGTGTTATATGGGAAAGAAAATTTCGGGTAATGCTCAAAGAAGGAATAGTAAAGTCCTATTGCATCATGGAACATTACTTTATCGTTTGGATTATGAGTTATTGGAAGATGTTTTAAAGATACCCAAGATACAACCCGAATATAGAGCAGGAAGAACACACAAAGATTTTGTTGGAACTTTACCTCTTTCCAAAGAAGAAATTACCGACTGCGTATTGAAAACATTTGCTTTAGATGGTTTTTATTCTACTTTTACAAATACAGAAATAAAGGGAATACAACAACTTGTAGATAGCAAATACAGTAAAGAAGATTGGAACTTTAAGAGGTAGAAATATATCCGTTTAATGGAAGTGAGGGATTGGCTGTAAAAGAGAAATCGGCTGAATATCCCTTTTTAAGTCGAAAATATCCTGCGGATGCAATCATGGCTCCATTGTCTAAACAATATTTAAATTCGGGTAAAAACACATCAATATCTAATTCTTCTTTCAATCTTTTTCTTAGAAGAGCATTGGCTGATACTCCTCCTGCAACTACCAATTTTTTTAATCCTGTTTTTTTTAGTGCATTCTTTGTTTTGGCTACCAAGACATCAATAGCACTCCATTGGAAACTTGCTGCAATATCAGAAATCCACTGCGTCGTTCTATCTTTTTCTGGGACTTCTCTCACTTTATATAAAACGGCGGTTTTTAATCCACTATAACTAAATTCTAATGATTCACTATTGGCAAGTCCCTGAGGAAAGGAACAATATTTGGGATTACCGTTTTCTGCACTTTTTTGTATTGAAGGTCCTCCCGGATATAGGAGACCTAATATGCGAGCAACTTTATCAAAACATTCCCCTACTGCATCATCTCTGGTATTTCCTATAATTTCATACTGATGAGGTAATTTACATTCAATTAATAATGTATGACCACCGCTTACAACAAGAGACAAAAAAGGATATTCGGGTTTGTGTTCAAGTAACATAGATGCGAAAATATGACCCTCAATATGATGGATAGGTATAATAGGTATTTTCCTGCTCCATGCAAATGACTTTGCAAAATTTACCCCTACCAACAAAGAACCCATAAGACCGGGACCTTGAGTAACTGCGACGGCATCCGGTTCATAATTAGTTTCCTCTAATACTTTCCTGATTAATCTGGAAATATGTATTAAGTGTTGGCGAGATGCGATTTCGGGAACAACTCCACCAAAGTCAGCATGAATAGGAACCTGACTTGCCAGATAATTTACAATAACTTCCTGACCTTCTTTAACAATAGCAACCCCTGTTTCATCACACGATGTTTCTATCCCCAGAACATATTTCATTCAAACATCTCCGAAACATGAACTAATTCAAATCCTTGTTCTTCAAATTTAGGAAGTTCTTCTTTCAGCACTTTTATAGTTAAATCTCTGAAATGACCTATCCCTATAGCTTTCCCTTTTTTCTTCGCTATCTTTTTTAGTATTTCGAGACTTTCTTTTATTTTAGATGTAGTATATTCATGGTCTAAAAATATATCTCTTTGTAAAGCCGGAACTCCTTCATCTTTCGCCACTTGATATGCTTTACTTCCTCCAACAACGACACTATCAACAAAAAACATTTTTTTTTCTTTGAGAACCTTCATAAAGGATTTTAATGGAACTTCTTTTAATGTAAACACACCTCCTGTATGATTATTTACACCTTTTGCATCTGGGATTTGTTCCAATGCGTTTTCTGTTTTTTCCTCAATTTCTTTTTCTGACATATTTACAAGTAATTCGCAAGGGAAAGACCCCTTTTTTACTCCTTGTTTTGTTTGCATGGGCATATGGAGCATTATTTCAAAGCCTTTCTCCTGGGCTTTTTTTGCTAATTCTTTATTATATCTTGTATCAGGAAGAATAGAAATATTTAATTTATTTAATAATTCTAATGCAGGGTCTTCTTCCGGATTACGATAGCCACCATCATCTAATATAATAGCGACTTTGGGTTTTTGTGTTTCTTTATCACCTACACTATTGTTTTCTTCATTACTTAAACTTTTCTCCTCTTGTATATTTTGATTGGGAAAGATTACAGGTTCAAAATATTCTTTAATAAATTTATTTACAGGATAATTAGTTGATAATGAAGTTTTTATTTCGGAGGTTGTTTCATGACTAAAATTTTCTGAAAACTTTTGAATACTTATAGTCAGTATATTTTTGCTATCAATATAAATACTATGTTCTAAAACATTTTTTTCTTTATCTACATTCGTTTTTATTTCTGAAGAAGGAAATTTTTTTGAAACAATTCCTTTTATATCTGCTAAAAGCATATTATCATCAATATCCGAGGGTAGGAATAATAAATACTTCTTATGAAACCACATATTACTACCATCTGAAATAGGTTCA
>Ga0116168_1001354_pt1 | contig 18860 bp, 17 predicted proteins | sample AD_UKC129_MetaG_FD_89795 | JGI IMG/M metagenome (GOLD analysis project Ga0116168, IMG submission 89795) | Active sludge microbial communities of municipal wastewater-treating anaerobic digesters from Canada - AD_UKC129_MetaG | ecosystem: Engineered > Bioreactor > Anaerobic > Digestate | place...
GTATTCCTTTGTTAACACAATTATATCTATTTACATATGCAAATTTAGCTTCACAGTCTGAAAAAATATTTACTCCTTGGAAAAAGGAAATGCTTGAAAAATTGTATAATCTTGCTTTAGAAAATTTGCAAAATTCAAACAAAATAGAAGATGAAATTCAACCAGATTTGTTAGAATTATCAGAAAAACTCAAACCTTTAATTCCAAATATTTCTGATAGAGATATTCATACATTCCTATTCAATATTAGAGATAATAGATATTTTAGTTCTTTTAATTACAATGAAATAGCACGACAAATCAAATTCTTTAATGAAAATGAGGACCAACTTTTTGCTATTGAAATAGAACCAAATAATGAATATTTTGATATTATTATTATTGGTAAATACAATAAATATCTTTTCCCATCAATTGCAGGGGTTTTAACACATTTTCAATACGATATTAGGGAAAGTTTATTAGTTAAAACAAAGGAAAATAATTTAATTGCAAAAATTTCTGTTAATTATCAAAAAAATAAGAAAAATGAAATAAATATTAACGATTTAAAGGAAGAATTTTTTGTCGAACTTCAAAATGTAATGAATGGAATAATTGATTTAAATTACCAATTATTCAATGAACAAAGTGCATTGAAAAAATTAGAAAAGAAAATTTTCAAGAAAAAAAGTTTTTTAGATATTTATATTACAGAAAATATCAAATATACTGTAATTGAAATTAATGCAGTTGATAAAAGAGGATTTTTATATAAAATATCTGATGCTATCGTAAATAGTGGTTTAAATATTTATTATGCTAAAACACAAACTATTGGTCATAATGTAGAATGTACAATTTTTGTTCTAACCGAAGAAGGCAAAAAAGTAAGTTCTATAAATTTTAACTTAATTCAAAACAATATTATCAGAGTATATAACGAGTTGTAATATGATTTTTATGAATAAAATTAAACCAATTGGCTTTTTTGTTAATGATCCATCACAAGTTAATTATTTATCAGAGATAAGAAAAATATTAATGTTTGAAAATTTCAAAATATTATTTTCTAAAAATGCGAATCAGAAAATTCCTTTTCTTATTGACAAAGGTGTAAAATACTTAATATTTTTTAGTAGCAAAGATTTAATTAAAGAGGAAATTTTAAGTTATAATTTGCCTTACTACATATTGAATACAAATTTATCTGCTTCAGAGTTTGCATACGAAATTGAGAAAAATATAAATTTTTTGGATTTAAATACCAATGATAAAGGTATAGGATATACTGATATATATTATGAGAAAGATTTTGAAGAATTATTAAAATCAAAAGAGATGCAAGAATTAAATATAGCAATAAGTAAGCAATTAGATATTTAATTTTAATTTGTTATCTTGCTCTTTTGGATGGAAATAATTATAGATAGTTTCTGCTTTGCTTTTTCCTACTACCGAAGACAATTCATCAATCGATTTGGTTTTTATATTTTCGACGCTTCCAAATTCTACAATCAATTTTTTAGAAATATTTTCACCAATTCCTTTAATATTTAATAATTCAGTGGTTATTGTTCTCTTTTCTCGTTTCAATCTATGGAATGTTATAGCAAATCTGTGCGCTTCATCTCTGATATGTTGCAATAATTTTAGTGATGACGAAGTTCTTGGTAATAATAATGTTTCATCAATATCTGGTAAAACTACTTCTTCTAATTTTTTGGCTAAACCTATAATATTATAATCTTTTATCTTTAATTCCTTCAAAGCTTTTATTGCATAATTCAATTGTCCTTTCCCACCGTCTATCATTATTAAATCTGGTATTGGTTTATTTTCTTCTAAATTTCGTTTATATCGTCTATAAACAGCTTCGTACATACTTTGGAAATCATTAGGTTTATTATTGTTAACGCTTTCAATAATAAACTTTCTATATTCACTTTTTTTGGGTTTTCCATTTTCAAAAACAACTAACGAAGCTACAATATCGCTACCTTGTAGATTTGATATATCAAAGCATTCAATATGGTATGGTAGTTTTTTAAGTCTCAAATCTCTTTGTAAGGAATACACACTATGAGTAATATGAGAATCTTTTTTAGTTTTAGTAATTTGTAATTCTTTAAGTTCTAATTCAGCATTTGTTTTGCACAATTTCAATAATTCTTTTAATTCATCAGAATCTGGATTTTTAATATTTATTTGCGAGTTATTTTTCTGCGATAACCAATCAGCAATATCATCCAGTTCATCATCAATATTTTCTAAAATAATTTCGCTTGGTATATCAACAGGTAAATTATAATATTGTAATAAAAGGGCTCTATATATTCCATCAATATTATCGCTAATTTCTAAAGTAAGACGAAGATTTTTACGATTAATGAGTTTGCCTTTTCTAACATTAAATACTGTTGCAATACAATCTTTATTTAAATAAGCAAATGCAAAAATATCTCTATCTTGAAAATCGGTAGTTATTATTTTTTGTTTTTGCGAGTAAACTTCTAATTCTTTAAGTTGATCTCGTAGTTCTGCCGCTTTTTCAAATTCAAGTTTTTGAGAATAAGTTTTCATTAATTCTTGAAGTTCTGAAATCAAGTCATCAACATAACCTTTTAATATTTTTTCAACTTTATTGATAATTAAATTATATTGTGTTTGTGAAATTAAGCCTTCGCAAGGGCCATCACATTTTTTTATATGGTAATCTAGACACACTTTAATCTTTCGGCTTTTAATTACATTCTCATCTATATAATATTTACAACTTCTAACTTTAAAAATAGAGCTTATTAATTTTAATGATGAACGCATTGAGCGAACATCAGTATACGGACCAAAATATTTAGAGCCATCATTAATGTAAGTTCTAGTTACATATACTCTTGGATAAGGTTCATTGGTTATAACTATATATGGATATGTTTTATCATCTTTTAGTAAAATATTGTAACGTGGTTTATATGTTTTGATTAGATTATTTTCAAGAACTAAAGCTTCTATTTCACTGTCAGTAACAATATAATCGATAGTTGTTATTTTTTGAACTAAAATTATTGTTTTAGGATTTTGTAAGTTTTTTTGGAAGTATTGTCTTACGCGATTTCGTAAATTTTTGGCTTTACCTACATAAATAATTTTGTTATTTTTATCTTTATATAAATAAACACCGGGATCTGTAGGTAAGTTATTTATGATAATTTGTAAATCTTCTTTCATAATTTTATAAAAAAAAAGGCCATCAATTGATGACCTGTAATCTCAAATTATTTAATTTCGCCAACTTTAGAAATATCATCAACTCTTTGGAAACCTTCTTGAAATTTCCAAGTATTGTTTTCTGTTTTGACCGAACGTACAACTTTTACGTTTACCCAAGTTGGTTTTTGTTTTTTTGCTTTATCACCGAATGATTGCTGTTTAGCCATTTTTCTAATAACTCCTTAAAATTAGACTACTAAATATAAATAAATTTATAAAAAAAAACAAAAATTTCTTTTCAATCTTATATAAAGTTTAAGTTTCTAATTCCCACCAAATTCCTAATTTATAATTTCTTCCATAGATTGGGAAGTTTGGCATTATTGTATAGTTATAATCTAATAAGTTATCAATTGTAAAGGTTAATGTGAATTTTTTAATAATATTAGCATTCAAAAACAAGTTTATGCAGAGTTTAGGGTCGGAAGTTAGAAAATAATTTTCATATCCATCAAAAATGTTAGTTTGATTAAAGTAGTCGTAATATACAAAATCAGTTTTGGTAAAATAATTTACTTCTATACCAGTTTTGAAATTAAGTTTTCCGTTATAAGCACTGTTGAAATATAATATGGTAAAATTATCTCTAATTTTAGGGGCAATATTTAAAGTAATGTCCTTATTTTTATAAATATTGAAAGAAAAATTATTGGATATCATAAAATTAGCAAATGATATCTGAGAATAATTGTTGAAATTCAGAATATTTAGATTATAGTTTTTAAGTGTTAATGTATCGTAAGGTAAATTATAATTTTTTGCCACCAAATGTTGATATTTATCTAATGTTAGATAGTCTGTTTGAAAGTTATTATAAAATTTATCAATTTGGAATTTGATATTTAGTGAAAAAACATTCGCAGAGTTATTTATAGGCTCATAATTGCTTATTTTACTATGGATTAAGTAATAAAATTTTGAGCTTTGATAATTTTGAATTTTGGAATAACCTATTTTAAATAATAATTTTTCAGGGTTATAAGCAAAATCTAATCCGTATGAAAAAGATGAATTATTTGTTTTATTATATTTTGAGAATATTGAAAAATTGAAAAAGTTGAAATTGCGTTTTAATAAAGCTGAAAGAGAATATTCATCATTCTTGTATTTGTTATCCAATTCAATTTGGTTATGCCTATAGTTAGCTTTGTAAAAAATTTCATAATCATCAATAAAATATTCCATTTCATTGGAGAGCGTAAACATTTTAAATTTTTCAGAGATTTTAGAGTTGTTATTCTTGTATTGAAGGTTTGAATTGTAATATAAAAAATTTGTTGAAGTATTTAAATTTTCAGTTTGAAATAAATATTTTGATGACAATATGTTATCATATGTGGTAGAGCTTAAACTCTTATAAATTATTGGTGATAAATTGTTATCATAAAAGATGGTTTTAAAATATTCAGGTTGAAAATTATTTGTTATTGTATTAACATCAATTCCACCATTCAATTCAAGTTTGGCTTGGTTATATTTATAGTTTAATTCTATTTGGTTGTAGTTATCAAATTTATAAATAAAAATAGGATTTATTTTCCAATAATTGGAATTATTCCTAATTGTGGTATTATCCGTCTCATTATTTTGTGAGGATAGATTGAAATTAAAATATAGTTTATCGTTAATCAAGGAAAAGAAACTTGTTTCAAGTTGTGCATCTTCGCCGCTTGATTGAGTGTATTTAACAATTGTTTTTGGTTTATACGGTAATAAATAGTTAGTTTTAAAATTTATAGCAGATAAGCTGTTATTATTACTATAAATGAAAGCTTTATATGTATCTAAAATTTCTATTTGATCTAAAGATGTAGATTGTAACATCAATATTTTAAAATTGTTGTGAATTGGATCGTTGACTTCTACACCATCTAACATATAAGTAATTAAATTATTAAAAACGCCATTAACATTTATACTATAAGGTTGGCCATAATTACCTAAATCTCCTATATATACATTATTTTTTTTAGATAATAAGTCACCAAGAAATTTGTAATTATGCGCATTCTTGTCAGAAATTTTAATATTAGTTGAAGAGTAAGAATTATTTTTCAATAAAGTAAAAATCGATGATGAGTCGCTTTGCGAGTATATTAAGGCAGAAAAGCTTAAGAAAATAAATATTTTTTTTAACATAGTGATATAAAGTTTGTTAATATTTTTTTAAATTTGTTTATAAAAATTATAAAATAAAATGAATATTTTAATTATTAGATTAAGTTCTTTTGGCGATATATTATTAACAACTCCATTGGTTAGAGTATTAAGAAAAAAATATCAAAACGCAAAAATTACTTACCTAACAAGAAAGCCTTTCACAGCGATTTTTAAGAATAATCCAAATATTGATTTAGTTATACCATACGAAAATTCAAAGCATAGCCAAATCAAACAAGAATTACAAAATAACAATTATAATATTATTATCGATTTACAAAATAATTTAAGAAGTAAAAGGCTGATTTTTGGATTAAATTGCAAAAAATATAAATATCAAAAAGATAATTTACGAAAATTTTTGCTTGTTAAATATAAAATTAACTTATTTAATGAAAAAATACTTTCTGTTGCGGAAAAATATATCAAATCTGTAGAAAATTTAAAACCTGATAGTAAAAGTTTGGAATTTTATCCAGATAAGATTGAACAAAAAGAAGATAAAACAAAAAAATGTATCGGTATTTGTCCCGGTTCAAAACATTTTACTAAATCGTGGCCAATAGAATATTATGTGGAAATTAGCAAAATATTAATTAATAAAGGTTATGATGTTATTGTTTTAGGGGGAAAAGATGATGAAGCAGTAGCAAAAGAAATATTGAACAAAGTTCCACAAATAATATGGGGAATTACTAATAATAATTTAAATGAATTATATTGGAATATGCATAACTGTGATTTAATTATATGTAATGATTCAGGACTTATGCATTTTGCTTGTACACTACCAAATAAAAAAATAATTGCAATATTTGGGCCTACTGTAAAGGAATTTGGATTTTCCCCTTATAATAATCCAAATGCTATAGTTTTGGAAAACAATAATATTAAATGTAGACCATGTACTCATATAGGTAATAAGAAATGTCCGAAAATTCATTTTAAATGTATGAAAGATATACAACCATCTTATGTTTTGAAAAAAATTGAGGAAATGATAAATGGAAATTCTATGGAAAATAATTTATAATATTTTTACTCCATTACTGTTTTTAGTTTTTAAGTTCATAGGCATTTTTAATAGTAAAATAAGGTATACTTTAAAAGTTAGGAAAAATTTATTTAAAGTTTTGGAAGATAAATTATTAAAAATTGATGCTTCAAAACCTACAATTTGGTTCCATTCGTCATCAATGGGAGAATTTGAGCAGACAAAACCATTGTTAGAAAAATATTATTCATCTAATGAATATAATATTGTAGTTACTTTTTTCTCGCCTTCAGGCTATGAAAATCAAAAGAATTATCAATTTGCGCATGTGATATCTTATTTACCATTAGATTTTTATTGCTTGTCAAAAAAATTTGTTGAGAAAATAAAACCATCAAAAGTTTTTTTTACCAGATACGATTTATGGCCAAATTTATTATGGATTTTACAAAAAAAGAATGTAAAAACTTACCTTATTGATGCTACTTTAAAGGATTCATCATTAAGATTGTTACCCATAATTAAAAGTTTTCATATATCAATATTTAAAGTTTTTGATATGATTTTTACAATTTCAGAAAATGATAAAAAAAATATTCTGAATTTTGAGGTTGATAGTAATAAAATTATTGTAGCTGGAGATACTAGATATGATCGTGTGTATAATAAATCTCTTGATGCTAAAAATACGAAATTGCTAGATGATAAGGTAATCAATAATAAAAAAATAATAATATTTGGTAGTTCTTGGCTAGCTGATCAAAATCATTATTTAGAAGGATTAAAAAAATTGCTTAATGAAGAAGAAAATTTATTAGCGATTATAGTTCCACATGAACCAACAAAAGAACATATTAAAGAAATTACTGAAAAATTAGACCATAAATATATTTTATATTCGAATATTTCTGAATATATTGATGAGAGAATTATTATTATAGATAAGATAGGTTTATTACTAACATTATACCAATACGCAAATATTGCTTTTGTTGGAGGAAGTTTTGAGCAAGGAATTCATAACGTTTTGGAACCAGCGGTTTATAAAATACCAGTAATTTACGGTCCCAAAATTGAAAATTCACAAGAAGCAAAACTTTTAATTAAGGAAGGAGTAGGTTTTATTTTTAATAATAATGAAGAATTCTATTTCCTAGTAAAAGATTTATTAGATGATAATGATAAACGTGAACAAATTTTAGAAAAATTAAAAGAAATATTTAGTGCTAATATTGGAGCTGCTGAAAGGATTTATAATTATTTATTAAAACTTAATTGATTGTTATCACAAACTTAATATTCAAGCTATTGACAAATTGAATATTATTATATAAATTTAACTTAGAAAATAAATAGGGAATTAGAATGAAATTTAAGATATTAGCACTTATTTCGTTATTTACAATTAGTATTTTTGCGCAAAATAATTTGCCAAATTCCAAAGAAGCAACATTTGTAGAAGTATACTCTCCTACAGAAGTAACGGTTAGAGCTAAAGGTATAGCCAAGGATGTAGAAAATGCTGAAAATGATGCAAAGAAATCAGCTGTTTACTTTATTCTTTATAATTATCAAGATAAAATTTTACAATCAGATGCTGAAATTGAAGCCTTTAAGGGAATTGAAAATGAATTTTTTAAGATTGAAAATATTAATGAATTTATATCATTTATGGGAAATGATATATTATCACGTGTAAAAACATCATCAGGCGTTAAGATTGAAAAACTCATTAGAATTAATACTGGAAAACTTACAAAATATTTGCAAGATCAAGGTATTTTAGTTTCTAAAAGTAAATTACAAGAGGTTGCAGGTAATCCTTTTATAATGGTTATCCCTGAAGTAAAAAAAGGTGAAAATCCAATAGACAAATTACAACAAGATCCATTGGTCAAGAAAGGTGCTGAAGTTATTGAGGCATTTCTAACAACTAATAAATACGAGGTACAAGTACCTGAGCAAATGGATATAATTAATGATTATGTACAATCTCAAAGTGATCTTAAAAATGTTGAAGATGATATTTCATATAAATTAGCTTTATCTATAGGTGCAGATGTTTATATTACATACAATGTTAATATTGATTATAATAATTTAGGTAAACAAGCTGCTGTGGCTGCAAGAGCATATGAAACAACTACTGGTAGACTATTGGGAACTGAAACAGGATACAGTCCAAGAAGACCGGGGGTTATTGATGCTGCTGTAGTTGAAGAAGCTATGACTGATGCAGCAGGGAAAGTTTTACAAAGAATTAGTGCTTATTGGAAAGATGATATATCCAATGGTAAACAGTTTAAAGTTGTCTTGAAAATTTCTGCTGCTTTGGATGAAGATGCAAAAGAAGATTTAGATGATGATATTATTAAGGTAATTAAAGAAGCAGGCTCAAAATATAAAGCTTTAGCATCTGGAGATAATACTAAAGATTTTATAATTTGGTCGAAAAAATTTAATGATGGCAATGAATTATATACCTTTTTGAGAAATAAATTCAAAGAAGTCAATAATGTTAAGCCATCAAAAATTAATGTGAATAGAAAACTTGTTATTATTGAACTAAAAAATAAATAATTAGTGAGAATGAGATGAAATTATATATTGGAATATTAATTACTTTAATTACTTTTAACCTTTTTGCTCAAGCTCCATCATGGGTTAAAAGTGGTAAGCATAACAGTTATCCCGAAGAATTTTATTGGTATGCCGTAGGACACGCACCTGCTGCTACTGGTGGAATTGATGCTGCAAAAAATAATGCTCGGATGGAAATTGCTTCCCAGTTGAAAGTTACTGTTAGTGGTAGTTTGTCTACAACTTTAACAGAAAAAATTTATGGGGAAAATTCTGATATTTCATCTACTGCAAAAAAAGATATTGAATCTGTGGTTGATAATATGGAATTGCCAGCTTTAAAAATTGTTGAAACATATTTTAGCAAAGTGGAAGATGAGTATTATGTTTTAGCTGTAATTAATAAAGAAGAATTTTTTACTTCTTTAGAAAATCAACTTTCTACTACTATTCGCACTGCTAAAGATAAATTAGAGAATGCTAAAAAATATATTAACAACGGTGATATAATTTCGGCACTTAATTCCTACAAAGAAGTCTTAAATTTATCAAATGAGATGTATCCTAAAATTTTATTTTATAATTCATTAGCTGAAAAAGGTATTTTATTACCTGAAGAAGTAAGATATGATAATGTATTGAAAGATGTTATGGACTTTTTAGGTAAAGTGAAAATAGAAATTATCTCTGGAGATAATCAAGAAGGTCAAATTGGAAAAATGGCGTCTGGGCCAATTATTTTAAGAGCAAAATATGAAAATATCCCATTGAGTGCTACACCTATCACATTTAAGGCTGGAAATACAATTATTGGGACAAAACCAACAAATGAAGAAGGGGTTGTTGAGTATAATTTTACCTTTAATGGTGATGGTTTAATTGATAATTCTAATGGTCAAATTGTTGCTTATATAACTTTTTCAAATATTCCTTCAAACATTAGAAAAAAATTAGAGAGCACATCGTTTGCTACTATAAAATATAAGGTTGTTAGAAACAGAATTATTACTTCAAAAATTGAAATACAAGGTGATTATCTTGATAAAGATAAATCGATAATCTACAATAAAGTTGTAAAATCCTTAGAAAATAATGGTGTAAATATAAATCAAACAACGCCTGGATATGCAACAAAAGTTGTAATTTCAGAAAGTCAAGTTAATGAAAATAAAACAAATTCTGGTAAACTGTATATAGTTAAATTAGATGTTAATATTAGTATTGTGGATTTATCAAATAATACTATAGTTGGTAGTGTAACTTATAATTTGAATGGTGCAGATAAAACAAAGGAAAAGGCTATTAATAGAGCATTGAATTCGCTTAAAATATCGAATAATGATATTGGTAAAATAATATCAGGCATTTAATATAAACTATTAAAAAACCAAAAAAATTTTTAAGAGCTGTCATATAAAGGCAGCTTTTTTATTGGGCTCAGACAGTATAAGCATTAGCCCCTTGCAGCTTATGCTAAGCTGCAAGGGGCAGCGGGCCGAAGGCCCGCAAAAATGATAAGCCCTAAAAATATTTTTCTCTTAAATATTGACAGCGGCTATCAAGACTGATTTGGTGTTAGATGAAAAATTATTATCTTACCAAAGCTACTATGTATTATTTCAAATTTTTACAAATATTGCTGCCATTCTTTATAATATAATTGTATTTATAATTATATCGTATTTATAATAATATCGTGAATACAAAAATATTTTTTAAAATGACATATATATCGCGTATATAATTATATTGTAATAGCGAATATATTATAAGACTTTTAAATTTGGAACCTACTTACAAAATTCTTCGTTAGTTATTATTTTGGTAAAAGTATAAAACTTGTAAGTAGATGATAATATGTAAGATATGGCTTAATGAATGAAAAATATTAGGCTTTAGCCTGCCCGTGCGCCGTACGGCGCACGGGCTTTATGCTTATACCGTCTGAGCTAAAGAAAATTAATCTTTAATAAAAGGAAAAACTATAAATATTTGTAAAAAAAATATTTATTGTTTAAATTTAAAAGCTAAAATTAAGGAATTGGTATGTTAGAAGATTTATCAAGTAAAATAGACAAAGTATTAAAAAAGATAACAGGCCAAGGGAAAATTACAGAAGATAATATTGCTGAAACATTGCGCGAAATAAGAAGAATATTATTGGATGCGGATGTTAATTATAAAGTTGCTAAGCAATTTGTTGAAGAAGTATCTCGAAAGGCGCTTGGTCAAGAAGTTTTGAAATCATTGTCACCTGCACAACAAATTACAAAAATTATTTATGATGAATTAACTCAACTTTTAGGTGGAACTACATCCGAGTTAATTTTATCTGATAAATTGAATGTTATATTGATTGTTGGTTTGCAAGGGTCTGGTAAAACAACGTTTAGTGCTAAGTTGGCTAATTACTTGAAAAAATCGAACAAGAAAGTTGGTTTAGTAGCTTGCGATATTTACAGACCGGCGGCTATTGAACAGTTGAAAGTTTTAGGGAAACAAATTGACGTACCGGTTTATGCTTCAGAAGAAAAAGATCCAGTAAAGATTGCAGCTGATGCGGTTGCACAATTTAAAGCTAATGGCATAAATAATATTATAATCGATACAGCTGGTAGATTACACGTTGATCAGCAGATGATGGATGAGGTTGTTGCGATAAAGGAAAAGGTATCGCCAAGCGAAATATTATTTGTTGTAGATTCGATGACAGGTCAGGATGCAGTAAATAGTGCAAAAGCATTTGTTGATGCAGTGGATTATACTGGTATTGTTTTAACAAAGTTAGATGGTGATACAAAGGGGGGTTGTGCCTTATCTATTCGTGCGGTTGTACAAAAACCAATAAAATTTATTTCTTTAGGTGAAAAGTTAAATACTATTGAAGTTTTTCATCCGGATAGATTAGCATCAAGAATATTAGGTAAGGGAGATGTAATAACGCTTGTTGAAAAAGTGCAGGCTGAAATTGATGAAGAGGAAGCAAAAAAATTAGAAAATAAACTAAAAAATAATAAATTTGATTTTGAAGATTTTTTGACTCAGATTAAGATGATAAAAAAGATGGGTTCTTTGTCTTCGTTAATGAAAATGATACCAGGTGTAAGTAATGCTTTAAATGGTGTGAATGTTGATGATAAGGCGTTGATAAGAATTGAAGCGATTATAAATTCTATGACAAAAGAGGAGAGAAAAAATCCAAAGATATTGAATGGAAGAAGAAGATTAAGGATTGCAAAAGGAAGCGGAACAAGTGTGCAAGAAGTAAATAAGTTAGTTAAGCAGTTTGAAGAGATGCAAAAGATGATGAAAATGTTTAGTAATAAAAGAATTGCTAACACTTTTATGAATAAAATGGGTTTGAAATTTTAGTTATAAAAAAAATTTGCATTAATCAAAAAAAAATATTATTTTGTAATGTTATTTTATAAATTTGTAAAATATTGGAGGTTATAAACTTGGCTGTAAAAATTAGATTAAGCAGAATGGGTAAAAAAAAGCAACCAATTTACAAAATTGTTGTTGCAGATGCAAGATCACCAAGAGATGGTAAATATATTGAAGCGGTAGGGATTTACAATCCAATCAAAAATCCAGCAATTATTAATATTAAAGAAGATAGAATTGATTATTGGTTAGGTGTTGGTGCGCAACCAACAGATACAGTTAGAAGTATTTTAAGAGGACAAGGTGTATTCTATAGAAAAGAATTAGAGAAAAAAGGCTTGAGCAACGAAGCAGTTAATGAAGAATTGGCAAAATGGCGTCAAGCTAAAGAAGCTAAAGCAGTAACTGTTAAAAAGAAAAAAAATAAAAAATCTGCATAGGACGGAGCACAACAATAATGTTGTAACTCCCAAATATATACTAAGTAATATTTAAAAAAAGGGAGTACCTTATGAAAGAATTTGCTGAATTTATGGCAAAAAACCTTGTTGATCAACCAGCTAAAGTTGTTGTTGAAGAAAAACAACCTGAAGACAACAAAGTTGTTTTTACTTTGAAAGTTGCTAAAGAAGATGTTGGTAAAGTTATAGGTAAACAAGGTAAAACAGCTCAAGCTATGAGAACATTATTAACGGCTATCGCAGCTAAAGAAGGCAAGAAAGCAGTATTAGAAATTTATCAGCCACAATAATAATGGCATGTATTATCCTATAGCTGTTATAACATCCATTCATGGTCTAAGAGGTTTCGTTAAGATTAAAGTAAATCCGATTATCGAGCAAAGTGTTAGAAACTTAAAGATAGTGTTTATAGAGATCTTCGGCGAGAAGCGTAAGTTTCTTGTCGAAGATTATTTAATAGATAATGAGCTATATGGGATAAAATTTAAAAATTTTGATTCGGCTAACGATTCAAATTACTTAATTGGTTCCCAAATCTTTATTGATGATGATGTAGTAAATAAAGATCCCGAGTTAGAGATATATTTTAAGGCTATAGGGTCACAAGTATATTTTGGTAAGAAAGCTGTAGGTACATTAACCGAAATTTTAAATATTAAGGATAATAATCTGTTAGCGGTCAATACATTTGATGGTGATGAGATATTAATCCCATTTAATAAAAATTTTATTAAGGATTTTGATTTACATAACCAAAGATTAACAATTAAAAATTATAAGCAGTTGTTAAATTGATAAGATTTGATGTTCTAACCGCAGTACCTGATTTTTTTTTATCGCCGCTAAATACTAGTATATTAAAAATCGCTAGTGAAAAAAATTTAGCCGAATATCATATACATAATCTAAGAGATTATTCAAATAATAAGCATAAACAAATTGATGACAAAATGTATGGTGGCGGCGCTGGAATGGTGCTAAAGCCAGAACCATTTTTCGAATGCATTAAAAAGCTTCGGAGCGAAAGAGATTACGACGCTATTATAATTACTGATCCTGGTGGTAAAATTTATGATCAAAAATTAGCTGTAGAATTGTCATTAAAAAAAAATATAATGATATTGAGTGGCCATTACAAAGGCATCGATAATAGAGTTAAAGATAAATTTGTCACTGATGAAATTTCTGTTGGAAATGTAATCTTGACTGGTGGTGAGATACCTGCATTGATGATTATTGATAGTGTTGTAAGGTTAATACCAGGTGTTCTTCATAATAGTGAGTCTGCGTTACATGATTCTTTCCAAGTAGGAAATAATATTGAAGCGCCATGCTATACACGGCCTGCTGAATACGATGGTATGAAAGTTCCTGAAGTACTACTTAAAGGTAACCATCAAGAAATTGAAAAATGGCGTCAGGAACAATCAGAACTTAGAACTAGAATATGGGAAAAAATAAATAGAATGGAGTTATAAAAATGGACAAAATACAAGAAATTACTAAAGAATTTGTAAGAACTGATTTAGACAACTTTAACGTTGGTGACAGAGTTCGTGTACACGTAAAAATTAAAGAAGGTGATAAAGAGAGAATTCAGCCATTCGAAGGAGATGTAATTAGTATTAGAGGTGCTGGATTAAGCAAAACATTTACAGTTAGAAAAATTTCTAATGGTGTAGGAGTTGAAAGAATATTTTTCTATAACTCACCAAAAATTGAAAAAGTTGAACTTGTACAAGCAGGGAAAGTAAGAAGAGCTAAATTGTTCTATCTTAGAAATCTCACAGGTAAAGCTGCTAAAATTAAAAGAAAATTATAAAAAGAAAGAGACACTTTACAGTGTCTCTTTTAAGTTTATATGAGGAGTTAATATGAAATTTTTCATTGTTAATATTCATTATAAAGTTGATTTTGAAAAAATAAAAGAATTTGTACAATTACATCGTTCACATTTGGATGATGGTTATAAGATTGATATGATTTTAATGTCAGGACCTTTCAATCCTAAAACAGGTGGAGTAGTAATTTGTAAAGCTGATGATATTGAAAAAGTTAAATCATTTTTTAAGTTAGATCCATATTATTTAAATAATTTAGCGGATTATACCTTTCAAGAATTTGAACCTGTTAAATATCATCCAATAGTTGAGAAATGGATAAATTCATAATAATATGAAAGATTCAAAAAATGCCCAAAATTGCATTCCATACTTTCGGCTGTAAATTAAATTATGCTGAAACATCTCATATTGCTGAAAAATTTAAATTAAAAGGTTATACTGTAGTTGAAGATGAAGAAATAGCAGATATTTATATAATTAATTCTTGTACAGTTACTAAAGATGCTGAAAAGGATTGTAGACAAAAAATTAGGCATTATTTAAGAAAAAATAGTAATGCTTTTATCGGCGTAATGGGATGCTATGCTCAAATAAGACCTGAAGAAATTGCAGCCATTGATGGAGTTGATATAATTGTTGGTAATGATGCAAAATATGACTTGCCAAATTTAATCACTACAACAAATAAATCTGGTTTCCCAATTATTTTAAATAAACCAACTGATGAATTAAATAACTTCGGTATTGCTTACAGTGCTGATGAGGATGATAGAACAAGGGCATTTTTAAAAGTTCAAGATGGTTGTGATTACACTTGTTCATATTGTACTATTCCTTTAGCTAGAGGTAAAAGCCGTAGTTTAGAACCTGATGAAGTTATTAAATTGGTCAATCATTTACTAGATAAAAATTATTTAGAAATTGTTCTAACCGGCGTAAATATTGGTGATTATTATTATAATGGTACTGATTTTTATAAACTATTAAGAATGATTGATGAAATTAAAAGAGATTTTAGAATCCGAATAAGTTCTATTGAGCCAAATCTTTTAACAGAAGATATTATTAAATTGGTTAATGATTCTGACCATTTTGCAAATCATTTCCATATTCCATTACAAAGTGGTTCTGATAAAATATTACGTAAAATGCAAAGAAGATATAATACTGGACATTTTGATAAAGTAGTTAATAATTTAGTAAAATATGTAGAAAATTTTGGTTTAGGAATAGATGTTATTGTTGGTTTTCCTGATGAATCAGATGAGGATTTTAATGATACTTATAACTTCTTGGAAAATATACCATTTTCATATTTACATGTTTTTACTTATTCTGAAAGACCAAATACAAAAGCAATAAATATTGAAAATAAAGTTGAAAAATCAATCAAAAAAGATAGAAATTTTAAACTCAAGAGATTGAGTGACTTTAAGAAAGAACTCTTCTATAACAATTCAATCAATACCACACAAAGAGTAATTTTTGAAACAACAAATAATGATGGTATAATGAAAGGTTATACCGATAATTATATCCGAGTGTTTACCAATTATGATCCTACAAAAGTAAATCAATTCTGTAATGTCAAAATTATTAGTAATGAAAATAATATTTGTAAAGTAGAAATATTTTAAAATTCAAATAATTTTGATTAATTTCATAGAAAAATAGGTAATTTTATGAAAAATTTAATTTTACTTTATATTGTATTTATTATAACGAATATTTATCCTTGTACAAATATAATTGTAACTAAAGGTGCAACCACAACAAATTCGAATTATTTAACTTATTCGGCAGATTCGTATTCATTGTACGGAGCTTTATATCATTATAAGGCAGCAGTTTATCCAAATGGGACAATGCTTGATATTTATGAATGGGATACAGGTAAATATTTAGGGAAAATTAAACAAGTAGAAAAGACTTACAACGTAATAGGTAATATGAATGAATTTCAACTTGTTATTGGTGAAACTACTTTTGGTGGAAGAGAGGAATTAAAAAATAACAAAGGTATTTTAGATTATGGTAGTTTAATATATATTACTTTGCAAAGAGCAAAAAATGCAAGAGAAGCAATTAAAATAATGACAGAGCTTGTTAATGAGTATGGCTACTATAGCACAGGTGAAAGTTTCTCTATTGTTGATCCTAATGAAGCATGGATTTTGGAAATGATAGGGAAGGGTGAAGGTGTTAAAGGAGCAGTATGGGTTGCTCAAAGAATACCAGATGGTTATATTTCTGCTCACGCAAATCAGGCTAGAATTACAAAAATAAATTTTAAAGATAAAGAAAATTTTTTATATGCTGAAGATGTAATAAAATTTGCTAGAGAAAAAGGTTATTTTAATGGAAAAGATGAGGAATTCAGTTTTTCAGATGTTTATAATCCTTTGGATTTTGGTGGTGTGAGATATTGTGAAGCAAGGGTGTGGTCTGTTTTTAGAAGAGTAAACAAAAGTATGGAAAAATATATAAGTTATATAAATTATCAATCAAAAGAACGGATGCCATTATATATAAAACCAGACAAAAAACTTTCAACAACAGATGTGATTTCTTTAATGAGAGATCATTATGAAGGTACTGAGTTAGATATGTCTTTTGGAGTAGGTGCTGGTTTATATTGTTCACCATATAGAAATAGGCCATTGGAATGGAAATATGGTGATACAACATATTTCCATGAAAGACCAATATCTACACAGCAAACAGGGTTTTCTTTTGTAGCTCAACTAAGAAGTTATTTACCTAATGAAGTCGGTGGTGTTTTATGGTTCGGTGTTGATGATACTTATATGACAGTTTATGTTCCTTTTTATCCATGTCATAATAAAGTACCAGAGGTATTTTGTGAGCATACTGCTAGTATGAGTAAATTCTCATGGAATTCTGCTTTTTGGGTTTTTAATGTTGTATCAAATTTTGTATATCCAAGATACTCAGCAATGATTAATGATGTTAAAATATATCAAAATAAGTTTGAAGGACAATTTTTGAATGATCAACAAGAAGTTGAAAAACATGCTCTTGAATTATTTAAGGTTTCTAAATTATCTGCAGTTGAATATTTAACAAACTATTCAAATTCTTTAGCGCAATATACTGTCGATGAATGGAAAAAATTATTTGAGTTTTTAGTTGTTAAATATATGGATGGTGCAGATAAAAATGAGTTTTTCCGACCAACATCAAAAGGTTATCCAGAATCAATTAGAAAATTAATAGTTCAAGAAAATCCTACTAGGTATAAAGTATCAACACAGCCTTGGGATTTAGAGGAAGCATATAACAGTTTGCAAAGAGAAATAAAAGATTTAATACAAGCTGGTGATTACGAGAAGGCAATTAAAAAAATTAAATCAGCAAAAGAATGGTCTTATAAAACTAATGAGCTAGATGAAATAATGAAAAAAATAGAAGAGAGATATAAACAAATTAAGGAAATAAATAATAATTTAATCGATTCAATAAAATGAGAAAAACTTTAATTTTTTTAACAATTGTCATTATTTTATTTTATTTCTTAGGAAAGCTTATAATAAAGGATGAAGTCGTAACGATTTCTAACAATGTAGGGAATTTAGAATTACCAAAAATAAATAAAAATGATATTACCGTAAGACATACATATTATACATTATGTTATGATGAAGAAAACGAAATTCCGAAATGGGTAGCGCACATATTAACCAAAGATAGAGTGGTAAGGGAAGTGGTGGGTCGTGAAAAATATTTCTATGAAGATCCGTTGCTCCCTACCAAATCAGCTTTGCCTGAAGATTACAAAGGTTCAGGTTATGATAGAGGACATATGTTGCCTGCTGGAGATATGAAGTGGGATAAAAGAGCAATGTATGAGACATTTTATATGAGTAATATAGTTCCGCAAGCAAAAAAAATGAATTCAGGAATATGGAATGAACTCGAGCAAAAAATAAGACAATGGGCAAAATTATATGATACACTTTATATAGTAACAGGACCAATATTAATCAAAAACAAATATTTTAAGATTGGAAAAGTTAATAAAGTTGCAGTACCTAATTATTTATTTAAAACAATACTTCGAAGGAAAGGAAACGAACTTGACGCAATTGCTTTTATAATCCCTAATAATGATTTTGTTGCAAATAAAAATTATAGAAACTTTATTTATCCTGTAGATAGTGTTGA
>Ga0116168_1001355_pt1 | contig 18858 bp, 16 predicted proteins | sample AD_UKC129_MetaG_FD_89795 | JGI IMG/M metagenome (GOLD analysis project Ga0116168, IMG submission 89795) | Active sludge microbial communities of municipal wastewater-treating anaerobic digesters from Canada - AD_UKC129_MetaG | ecosystem: Engineered > Bioreactor > Anaerobic > Digestate | place...
CTGCGCGCGACCCCGGCAGGGGCCGGCGCGACACCGCACGGCGAGCGAGACGAGCGGGACGAGCGGGGCGACCGATGATCCGATGCGACGCGCAGCGCGGCGAACGGCCGTCGGTCATCGCGGGTGCGCGGCTCACCGGAGTCGACCGGCTCGACCCGTTCGGCGACGACCTGGTCGACGTGCACCTCGCGGGCGGTCGCATCGTCGACCTCGCCCCCGCCGGCGCCCTGCCGCACCGCGGGCCGGTCGTCGACGCGCAGGGCGGCTGGGTCATCCCCGGGCTCTGGGACCACCACGTGCACACCGTGCAGTGGGCCCTTGTCGCGCAGCGCCAGCCGTTGCACGAGGCCCGCTCTGCCGCCGAGTCCGCCGCGATCATGGGCGCCGCGCCCGTGCTGGGCGACGGCCGCAGGGTCGGCACGGGCTTCCGTGACGCGCTGTGGGCCGATGCCCCGACCCTCGCCCTGCTCGACGAGCGCACCGGCGACGTGCCCACGTACCTCATCAACGCCGACGTGCACAGCGTGTGGTTGAACTCGGCCGCCTTCGCCCGCGAGGGGTATCCGATCGACGCCAGCGGCCTCGTGCGCGAAGAGCCCGCCTTCGAGATCTCCCGGCGGCTGAACGCCGCCGACCCGATCCTGGGCGACCGCCTCGTCGCCGACGCGCTCGACGCGGCCGCGGCCCGCGGGATTGTCGGGGTCGTCGATCTCGACATGGCGTGGAACGCGGATGCCTGGGCGCGCCGCCTCGCGGCGGGGTTCGACACCACCCGCATCCGCTTCGGCATCTACCCCGCGCAGCTCGACCGCGCCCTCGCCGAAGGGCTCGCGACCGGCGATGCGCTCGACCCCGATGGCCTCGTGCGGGTCGGATCGCTCAAAGTCATCACCGACGGCTCGCTCGGCACCCGCACCGCGGCGTGCTCGCACGCCTATCCCGGCGACCCGCACAACCACGGGGTGCTGACGGTGGCGCCCGACGCGCTCGTCGACATGATGACGCGTGCGACCGGGGGAGGCCTCTCGTGCGCCGTGCACGCGATCGGCGACCTCGCCAACTCGCACGCCCTCGACGCGTTCGCCCTCACCGGGGCGACCGGCACGATCGAGCACGCGCAACTCGTCGCGCACGCCGATATCCCCCGCTTCGCACGGCTCGGCGTGAGCGCGAGCGTGCAGCCCGAGCACGCGATCGACGACCGCGACATGACCGACAGCATCTGGGCGGGGCAGACCGCCCTCGCCTATCCGCTCCGCGCCCTCGCCGAGGCGGGTGCGAACCTGCTCTTCGGTTCGGATGCCCCCGTCGCCCCCCTCGACCCGTGGGCGGCGCTCGCCGCGGCCGTGCACCGCACGCGAGACGGCCGCGAGCCGTGGCATCCGGATCAGGCTGTCGACGCCGCGACGGCGCTCGCCGCGTCGACCGCGGCAGGTTCGCTCGCGCGCGCGACCCTCATGCCCGGCGACACCGCCGACCTCGTGGTCGTCGACCGCGATCCGCTCACCGCCGACGAACCGGCCCTGCGCGCCACCGAAGTGCAGGCGACTCTCTTGGCCGGGCGCCTCACGCACGCGCGCTGATCCCGCATCGCGCCGGAACGACGGATGCCCCGGGCGTGAGCCCGGGGCATCCGTTCCGTCAGCGACGAGACGTCGCTCGCGTTCAGGCGGCGAGGTGCGCCGAGAGGAACCAGCGGTCCTTCTCGAGGCCGCGCTTGATCTCGATCGCCACGTCCTGGCTCGACAGGTCGGTCTCGTCGAGGCCGTCGATCGCGGCCTGCACGTCGGCGATGATCGTGTCCATGTCGGTGACGATCGCCACGATCTCGTCCTGCCACTGAGCGAAGCCGGCCGGCACCGCGGTGGGCGCGATCTTCTCGGCGATCGCCGTGGTGCGCGCGTCGATCGGCAGGCCGAGGGCGACGATGCGCTCGGCGGCGAGGTCGGCGAAGGCCTGCGCGTTCGCGACGACCTGGTCGAGCAGCTCGTGCACCGAGATGAAGTTCGCGCCGCGCACGTTCCAGTGCGCCTGCTTGCCGTTGGTGGCCAGGGCCTGCAGACCCAGCACCACCGGGGTGAGGAACTGCACCGTGCTCGACGCCGCCTCGGGTCCGGTCGCGGTCATCGAAATGGTCTGCGTCTTGCTCATGATTCAGGCCTCCAGTCGTCGGGGGTTCCCCCACATCACGTGTAACGCTACTCAGCGCGGAGCATTCCGCAAGCAAGACAAGGCTCGGCTTACGGTGCGTCGGCTCGCTCCGGAACAGGCTGCCGGCGGGGCTATCGTCGAAGCCATGACGATCGCCGATGACGCCTCGATCCTGTCCCTTCCCACCGGCACGCCGCGCCTGCACGAAAGCGCGTTCGTCGCCTCGGGCGCGCGCCTGATCGGCGACGTGACCCTCGCCGAAGGTGCGAGCGTCTGGTACAACGCGGTGGTCCGCGGCGACAGCGCCCCCATCACCCTCGGCGCGGGCAGCAATCTGCAGGACAACGTCTCGGTGCACGTCGATGCGGGCTCGCCCGTCGTGATCGGCGAGAACGTGTCGGTCGGTCACAACGCCGTCGTGCACGGCTGCACGATCGGCGACGGATCGCTCATCGGTATGGGCAGCGTCGTGCTCTCGGGCGCGGTGATCGGCGCCGGATGCCTCGTCGCCGGCGGCGCCGTCGTGCTCGGCGGCACGATCGTGCCCGACGGCTCGCTCGTCGCGGGGGTGCCCGCGAAGGTGCGGCGCGAGCTCACGGACGAGGAGCGGGCGGACATCCTGCGCAACGCCGAGATCTACCGCGCGCACTCGGCGACGCACGCCCAGGCATCCGACGTGCGCTGAGCCGCGGAGCGGAGATTCCCCGAAAAGGGAGGTGGAGGGGCTGACGAGAATCGAACTCGCATCATCTGTTTGGAAGACAGAGGCTTTACCACTAAGCTACAGCCCCGCATCCGGCTTGCGAGCCGGACGGGATGCCGCCGAACACGGCATCCCGAAGAGTCTACAAGGTCGCGTCGGCTAGACTGACCACGGCCGTGATTCGGCGCTCGCTTGCGTGCGCGCCCGGGGCGTAGCTCAGCTTGGTAGAGCGCCCGCTTTGGGAGCGGGAGGCCGCAGGTTCAAATCCTGTCGCCCCGACCACCGGCCCCACAGACCCAGACCCCAGACCCCGGACGCGCCTCGGCGCGGCCGAACCAGAGGAGAACGAACAGGCATGGTCACCACCACCGTCGAGAAGCTCAGCCCGACCCGGGTGAAGCTGCACATCTCGGTCACCCCCGATGAGCTCAAGCCCGCGATCGCGCACGCGTACGAGCACATCGCGCAGGACATCCAGATCCCCGGCTTCCGCAAGGGCAAGGTGCCCGCCCCGATCATCGACCAGCGTGTCGGCCGTGGCGCCGTCATCGAGCACGCCGTCAGCGAGGGCCTCGACGGCTTCTTCCGCGAGGCCGTCACCGCGAACGAGGTGCGCACCGTCGGGCGCCCCGCCGCCGAGGTCATCGAGTGGCCGAACGAGAAGGACTTCTCCGGCGACCTCAAGGTCGAGGTCGAGGTCGACGTCCGTCCCGAGTTCGACCTGCCCGAGCTGAAGGACGTCACCGTCGAGATCGAGCCCGTCGCGACCGACGACGCGGCCATCGACGCCGAGCTCGACCGACTGCGCGGCCGCTTCGGCACGCTCGTGACCGTCGACCGCCCCGCGAAGACGGGCGACTTCGTCGAGCTGAACCTCGTCGCCACGATCGACGGCACCGAGATCGACCGCGCCGAGGGCGTGTCGTACGAGGTCGGCTCGGGCGAGCTGCTGCAGGGCATCGACGAGGCCATCGACTCGCTCACCGCCGGTGAAGACACCACCTTCCGCTCGACCCTCGTCGGCGGCGACCACGCCGGCGACGAGGCCGAGGTCTCGGTGAGCGTCACCGCCGTCAAGGAGCGCGAGCTGCCCGACGCCGACGACGACTTCGCCCAGATGGCGAGCGAGTTCGACACGATCGCCGAGCTGCGCGACAGCCTCGTCGAGCGTCTCGCCGAGCAGTCGGTGTACGTGCAGGGCGCCGCCGCGCGCGACAAGCTCGTCGACGCGCTCATCGCCGCCGTCGAGATCCCCGTGCCGGCCCAGCTCGTCGAAGACGAGGTGCACGCGCACCTCGAGGGCGAGGGTCGCCTCGAAGACGACGCGCACCGCGCCGAGGTCACCGAAGCGAGCGAGAAGCAGTTCCGCACCCAGATGATCCTCGACAAGCTCGCCGAGGCGCACGACGTGCAGGTCTCGCAGGACGAGCTCACGCAGTACCTCATCCAGTCGGCCGCGCAGTACGGCATGGCCCCGCAGGAGTTCGTCGACGCGCTTCAGCAGCAGAATCAGCTGCCCGCGCTCGTCGGTGAGGTCGCCCGCAACAAGGCCCTCGCGATCGCCCTCGGCAAGGTCACGGTCGTCGACACCGACGGCAAGCCGGTCGACCTGACGGGCTTCATCGCCCCCGAAGACGAGGCCGCGCTCGAAGAAGAGGTCGTCGAAGAGGCGCAGGAGATCGCCGACGCCGCTGCCGACGCCGAAGAGGCCGAGGCCGCCGCGGACGAGGCTCCCGCGAAGAAGGCTCCCGCCAAGAAGCCCGCCGCCAAGAAGCCGGCGGCGAAGAAGGCTCCCGCCAAGAAGGCCGACGCGGAGTAATCACCCGCACGGAACCGTTCGGATCGAAGGGTCGGATGCCTCGGCATCCGGCCCTTCGTCGTTCGGGCGACACGGCGCTCCGCCGACGGCGAACACGGGCGGACCGGTCGCCGGGCGTCGGTAGATTCGATGACGTAAGGAAACCCGCACATCAGGAGTGTCCATGGCTGAACCACTGCTCGCCACCAGCGTCTTCGACAGGCTGTTGAAAGACCGCATCATCTGGCTCGGGTCGGAGGTGCGCGACGAGAACGCGAACGAGATCTGCGCGAAGATCCTTCTGCTGGCCGCCGAAGACTCCGAGAAAGACATCTACCTCTACGTCAACTCGCCCGGCGGCTCGATCACGGCCGGCATGGCGATCTACGACACCATGCAGTTCGTGCCGAACGACATCGTCACCGTCGGCATCGGCATGGCCGCCTCGATGGGCCAGCTGCTGCTCACCGCCGGTACCAAGGGCAAGCGCTATATCACGCCGAACGCGCGCGTGCTGCTGCACCAGCCGCACGGCGGCTTCGGCGGCACCTCGAGCGACATCCAGACCCAGGCGCAGCTGATCGTGTCGATGAAGAACCGTCTCGCCGAGATCACCGCGGCGCAGACCGGCAAGACGGTCGAGCAGATCAACGCCGACGGCGACCGCGACCGCTGGTTCACCGCGCAGGAGGCGTTGGACTACGGCTTCGTCGATCACATCCGCGAATCGGCCGCCGACGTCGTCGGTGGCGGCGGCACCGACACTACGACCGCGAACTGACCCGAAGGAGCAGAACGAATGAACACCCCCACCTTCGGCATGCCGCAGAGCCGCTACATCCTCCCGCAGTTCGAGGAGCGCACGGCCTACGGCTACAAGCGCCAAGACCCGTACAACAAGCTCTTCGAAGACCGCGTGATCTTCCTCGGCGTGCAGGTCGACGACGCGTCGGCCGACGATGTCATGGCCCAGCTGCTCGTGCTCGAGTCGCAAGACCCCGACCGCGACATCATCATGTACATCAACTCGCCCGGTGGCTCGTTCACCGCGATGACGGCGATCTACGACACCATGCAGTACGTGTCGCCGCAGATCCAGACGGTCGTGCTCGGGCAGGCCGCCTCGGCGGCATCCGTGCTGCTGGCCGCGGGCGCACCCGGCAAGCGCCTGGCGCTGCCGAACGCGCGCATCCTCATCCACCAGCCCGCCGTCGGTGAGTCCGGGCACGGCCAGGCCTCCGACATCGAGATCCAGGCGGCCGAGATCCTGCGCATGCGCACGTGGCTCGAAGAGACCATGGCGCGGCACACCAACCGCACGCAGGAGCAGGTCAACAAAGACATCGACCGCGACAAGATCCTCTCGGCCGCCGAGGCGCTCGAGTACGGGATCGTCGACCAGGTGCTCACGTCGCGCAAGCGTCTGCCTGCCGCGATCACCTCGTGACCCGCGACTGAGCGACAGACGAGCCCCGCCGTGCACCGGAACCCGCGTTCCGACGGCGGGGCTTCGTCGTCTCCTCCACAAGCGGTGACTCAATCCGCCGATGTGTCGGCGGGCTCGGTTAGGCTCGGAGTGCATTCTGAGTGGTTCCTGAAGGAGGAGCGTCATGGCTCGTATCGGTGAGAGCGCCGACCTGTTCAAATGCTCCTTCTGCGGCAAGAGCCAGAAGCAGGTGCAGCAGCTGATCGCCGGCCCCGGCGTCTACATCTGCGACGAGTGCGTCGAGCTCTGCAACGAGATCATCGAAGAGCGCATGGCCGAATCGGGCGAAGGCGCCGTCGCCGACTTCGATCTGCCGAAGCCCCGTGAGATCTACGCGTTCCTCGAGGAATACGTGGTGGGTCAGGATGCCGCGAAGAAGGCCCTCGCCGTCGCCGTCTACAACCACTACAAGCGCGTTCGCGCTCACGGCACCCTGCAGCCCGCCGAGCAGCGCGCCGACGAGGTCGAGATCGCCAAGAGCAACATCCTGCTGCTCGGGCCCACCGGGTGCGGCAAGACCTACCTCGCCCAGACGCTCGCCAAGCGCCTCAACGTGCCGTTCGCGGTCGCCGACGCCACCGCCCTCACCGAGGCGGGGTACGTCGGTGAAGACGTCGAGAACATCCTGTTGAAGCTGCTGCAAGCCGCCGACTTCGATGTGAAGCGCGCCGAGACCGGCATCATCTACATCGACGAGGTCGACAAGATCGCCCGCAAGGCCGAGAACCCCTCGATCACCCGCGACGTGTCGGGTGAGGGCGTGCAGCAGGCGCTGCTGAAGATCCTCGAGGGCACCGTCGCCTCGGTGCCGCCGCAGGGCGGCCGCAAGCACCCGCACCAGGAGTTCATCCAGATCGACACGACGAACGTGCTGTTCATCGTGGCGGGGGCCTTCGCGGGGCTCGAAGACATCATCTCGTCGCGCGTCGGCAAGCACGGTGTCGGGTTCGGAGCGCCGCTGCAAGAGAAGGGCAAAGAGCTCGACCTGTTCAGCGAGGTCGAACCCGAAGACCTGCACAAGTTCGGCCTGATCCCCGAGTTCATCGGCCGCCTGCCCGTCGTCACCTCCGTCGCCCCCCTCGACCAGGAGGCGCTGATCGAGATCCTCACCGGACCCAAGAACGCGTTCGTCAAGCAGTATCAGCGCATGTTCGAGCTCGACGGCGCTGAACTCGAGTTCGAAGACGAGGCGCTCCGCGCGATCGCCGACCTGGCCGTCGCCCGCAAGACCGGCGCCCGGGGCCTGCGCGCGATCCTCGAAGACGTGCTCGGCCCGATCATGTTCGACATCCCGTCGACCGAAGACGTCGCGAAGGTCATCGTCACCCGCGCCGCCGTCACCGACGGCGCCGCGCCCACGCTCGTTCTGGAACGCAAGCGCAAGAGCGCCTGAGCGCGCCCCCGCGACTGCTGTCCCGGGCGGCAGCCTCTCTGGCCGTCAACCCTGGGTGCTCACCGGGCCCGACACCCGGGCCCATCGCATCCACGTTCCGCCCGCGTCCGGCCACGGCGGGTCGCTCGGCTCGAAACCCTGTCGCGCGTAGAACTCACCGGCGGCGACGTTCTCCGGCTCGTACTCGGTGAACAGAGCGCACCCGCGTGCCTCGGCGCGGGCCACCGCCGAGGCGATCAGACGGGGACCGATGCCCGTGTGCTGGGCGGCGGGAACGACGTAGAGCTTCCACATCACGAGGTCGTCGCCGACCGAGGCCACCTCGACCATGCCGACCACGCCCGCGTCGGACTCGGCGACGTCGATGTCGCCCCGGTCGATCGAGCCCGCGATCGCCTCGGCGCTCCAATACTCGTCCAGACCCCGCGTCACATAGCGTGCACCCTTGATCGCGCCGTAGGTCGCGGGCCACGTCGCGAGGCCCACGAATCGGACCGGATCGAGATCGTCCGCGGCGGCCCGGCGAACGACGACGCTCATTCCAGGCCGCGGCGCGTCAGCAGGGGAGCGATCTCGGCGTCGCGTCCGCGGAAGTCGCGGTAGGCCTCGAGCGGGTCTTTCGACCCGCCGACACCGAGAAGGCGCGTGCGGAAGCGGTCACCGTTCTCGCGGGTGAGTCCGCCGTTCTCGGCGAACCACTCGACCGTGTCGGCGTCGAGCACCTCGCTCCAGATGTACGAGTAGTACCCGGCGCTGTAGCCGCCCGAGAAGACGTGGGCGAAGTACGTCGACGAGTAGCGGGTCGGCACGAGCGGGTTGTCGAGGCCGATGTCGGCGAGGGCGGATGCCTCGAAGGCGGCGACGTCGGTGACGGCGGCGGCCTCGTCGGCGGTCAGGGAATGCCACGCCTGATCTATCCACGACGCCGCGAGGTACTCGCTCGTCGCGAAGCCCTGGTTGAAAGCCTCGGAGGCGTGCAGGCGCTCGACGACCGACGCGGGCAGCGGCTCGCCCGTCTCGATATGACGCGCGTAGGAGGCAAGCACCTCGGGCCAGAGGATCCACATCTCGTTGACCTGGCTCGGGAACTCCACGAAGTCGCGGAACACCGCCGTCCCGGCGAAGTGCGGGTAGGTGACGGTGGCGAACAGCCCGTGCAGCGCGTGGCCGAACTCGTGGAACAGCGTCGTCACCTCGTCGAGGGTGAGGAGCGTCGGCTGACCGGCCGCGGGGCGGGGCACGTTGAGGTTGTTCACGACGACCGGGGCGGTGCCGCGCAGAGCCGACTGCGAGACGATCGAGTTCATCCACGCGCCGCCCCGCTTGGTGTCGCGGGTGTAGAGGTCGAGCAGGAAGAGCCCGAGCGGTGAGCCGTCGGCCTCGTGCACCTCGAAGACCCGCACATCGGGGTGATAGCCGGGAAGGTCGGGCCGCTCGGTGAACGTCACGCCGTAGAGGTCGGTCGCGGCGCGGAACACGCCGTCTTGCAACACGCGCTCGGCCTCGAACCACGGACGCAGCGCGGCGCGGTCGAGGTCGTATTCCGCTTCGCGTACTTTCTCGGTGTAGAACGCCCAGTCGTGCGCTTCGAGCGAGAGGGCGTCGCCTTCGGTGTCCTTCATCTGCTGCAGTGCCTGCTGCTCGGCCCGTGCGTTGCGCGCCGCGGGCACGGCGAGGCGGCGCAGCAGATCGTGCACGGCTTCGGGGGAACCCGCGGTCTCGTCGCTCGTGATGTACGCGGCGTGGCTCGGGTAGCCGAGCAGGGCCGCGCGCTCGGCGCGCAGGCGCACGATCTCGAGCAACACCTCGCGGTTGTCGTGCTCGCCGCCGCGCGAACCGCGGCTGCGCGAGGCGTCGAGCAGGCGACGGCGGCTCTCGCGGTTCGTCAGGCTCGACAGGTACGGATGCCCCGTGAAGAGCGTCAGCGTGACGACGTAGCGGCCGGCGAGGCCCCGGTCGGCGGCGTTCTGCGCTGCGGCCGACAGCTCGCCGTCGGTGAGTCCGTCGAGCTCGGCGGCATCGTCGAACACGACGGCCAGGTCGTTGGTGTCGGCCAGTAGGTTCTTCTCGAACGTCGTCGTCAGCACCGACAGACGCTGGTTGAGGTCGGTCAGCCGCGCCTTCTGGGCGTCGTCGAGCGCGGCACCGGCGTGGGTCATCTCGCGGTAGTGGCGCTCGACCAGGTAGCGCTGCTCGGCGTCGAGGTCGAGCTCGTCGAGGCTGTCGTGCAGCGTCTTGATGCGCCAGTAGAGTGCGCTGTCGAGCTGCACCGCATCGTGGTGTGCCGCCATGAGCGGCGCGAGGGTCTCTTCGATCTGCTGGATCTCCGCCGTGGCATCCGCCGACGACACCGTGTAGAAGGTGCGGGCGACGCGCCCCAGCAGATCGCCCGAGCTCTCGAGCGCGACCAGCGTGTTCTCGAAGGTCGGCATCGATCGTGCACGGGTGATCGCATCGATCTCGCGCCGGTGCTCGGCGAAGGCCACCTCGAACGCGGGCAGGTAATGCTGCGGTTCGATCTCGCGATAGTCGGGCAGGCCGTAGGGGAGGGTCGAGAGCGCGAGCAGGGGGTTCGCCGAGGCATCCGTCATGCGTTCAGCCTACGGCGGAGTCGATGCCAACATCTGATTGCAAAGAAATCCTTGCAATAGATGTGATGCAAAGATATCTTTGTACTCATGACTCCGTCCGACGACACGCACCGCTCCCTCGACGCGGGCGCTCTCAAGGCGTTGGCGCACCCGATGCGGGTGCGCATCTTCGACATCCTCAGCCAGTACGGCCCGCAGACGGCCAGCTCGCTCGCCGAACGCCTGGGTGAGTCGACCGGTGCCACCAGCTACCACCTGCGGGCTCTCGCCGGCCACGGGCTCATCCGTGAGATCGAAGGTCGCGGCACCGCGCGCGAGCGGTGGTGGGAGCGACCGCGAGGCTCGGTGACCATCTCGAGCCCCGAAGCGATGCGCACCCCCTCGGGCCGCGCGGCCTCGCAGATCGTCGTCACCGAGACCTACCGGCAGCGTCACGAGCAGCTCATGCGCTTCATCGACCACTCGATGCGCTCGGACGACGAGCAGCCGCCGGCAGAACTCTCGACGGCGAACACCCGCCTCACCCGTGCGCAGTTCGACGAGGTGTCGGCCGACATCATGGCCGTCATCACCGCCGCCGTGCAGAAGTACCGCGATCAAGAGGGCGACGACGTGCGTCCGTACCTCATTCGCCTCGACATGTTCCCGATCGACGAACCGCGAGCGAGAGAAGGCAGCTGATGGCGCTCCTCGACAGCACCCGCATCCGGCGTGGGCCGACACCGGCCGAACGCGTCGCCCTCACCCTCGCCGCGTGGATCTCGGTCGCCGTGGCCGATCGTATGGCGCGGCGCGAGCGCCGGCTGACCCGGGCCTGCACCGCACCGGGAATCGACGGCGAGCTCGCCGCGAACCGTGACCGCGAGCGGGCGCGCGCCTACCTCCTCGGCATCCGCTGACGGCGACTCAGCCGAACTCGTCCTCGTCGTCGTGGCGCACGACGACCTCGCCCGTCGCGGTCTGCTCGACGATCATGCCGGTGTCGAGCTCGGCGATGGGCCGGCCCTCGAGAAAGGTGAGCGTCCACCGCGGGCGCGGCTGACCGAGGTCGTCGTCCGGCAGCGCGCGATCGACGGCCGCGATTTGCGGGCGCAGGCTCGCGGGAACCGCCGCGGGCGGCTCGTCACCGCTCGTCCAGCGGGTGCCGAGCTGCATGTCAGGCCTCCGCCCCGGGCTGCGCGGCGAGTTCCACGGTGTCGACGACGAGAGCGTCGGCGCCACCGATCACCTCGAGGCTCTCGATGCGACCGACCGCCTTGAGATCGCCCTCGGCGAGCGTGAGCGCGGCGGCCGTGGCATCCGGCGCCCGCAGCACGAGGCGCGCGACCGGCGTCTTCTGCGAGGCCTTCGCCTCGGTCTTCGCGCGACGGATGCCGATGAGCGCCTCGCTCGCCGCCGTCAGCACCGCCGGGTCGCCGTCGATGCCGAGCGGTTCGGGCCAGGTGGCGGTGTGGATCGAACCCTCCTCGAACCACGACCAGGCCTCTTCGGTCGCGAACGCGAGGACCGGTGCGAGCAGGCGCAGCAGGGTCGACAGGGCGAGGCGCAGTGCGAGCGCGGCGGATGCCTGGCCGGTGTCGGCCTGGTTGTACGCGCGCTCCTTGACGAGCTCGAGGTAGTCGTCGCAGAACGTCCAGAAGAAGGCTTCGGTCAGTTCGAGCGCGCGCGCGTGGTCGTAGTTCTCGAACGCGGCGGTCGCCTCGCGCACGACACGGTCGAGCATCGTGAGCATCGACGCGTCGAGCGCGTGGGTGATCCGGGCGCCCTCCGGCACCGGGAACGACAGGACGAACTTCGCGGCGTTGAGCACCTTGATCGCGAGGCGCCGGCCGATCTTCACCTGCGTCGGGTTCTGCGGATCGAACGCGGCGTCGGCGCCCAGCCGGCTCGACGCCGACCAGTACCGCACCGCGTCGGTGCCGTGCGCCTCGAGGATGTCGGCGGGGGTGACGACGTTACCCTTCGACTTCGACATCTTCTTGCGGTCGGGGTCGACGATGAAGCCCGAGATCGCCGCGTCGGTCCAGGGCGCCCGGTCGTCTTCGAGCGCCGAGCGCACCATGGTCGAGAAGAGCCAGGTGCGGATGATGTCCTGCCCCTGCGGGCGCAGGTCGAACGGCGCGACGAGGTTCCAGAGTTCGTCGTCGCGCTGCCAGCCGCCGGCCAGCTGCGGGGTGAGCGACGACGTCGCCCACGTGTCGAAGATGTCTTTCTCGCCCTCGAAGCCGCCCGGCACGCCGCGCTGGTCCTCTCGGTAGCCCGGGGGCACATCGATCGTCGGGTCGACGGGAAGGGTCGCGACGTCGGCGGTCAGCACGCCGCCCTCTGCCCGCTCGCCGTTCTCATCGAGCGCGTACCACACCGGGATCGGCACCCCGAAAAAGCGCTGGCGCGAGATCAACCAGTCGCCGGTCAGACCGTTCGTCCAGTTCTCGTAGCGCACGCGCATGAAGTCGGGATGCCACGCCATGCCGCGGCCGAGCGCGATGAGCTTCTCGCGGAACGCCTCGTCGCGCGCGCCGTTGCGCAGGTACCACTGCCGCGTCGAGACGATCTCGAGCGCGCGGTCACCCTTCTCGTAGAACTTCACCGGGTGGGTGAACGGCTTCGACACCTCGAGCAGCTCGCCCGAAGCCTCGAGAAGCTCGACCATCTTCTTCTTGGCGCTGAAGACCGTAAGGCCCGCGATCTCGGCGTAGGCCGCCTGCGCGGCATCCGTCACGAGAGCGTCGGGCGCATCGGCGAGGATGCGGCCGTCCTGCCCGAGGATCGTGCGGTTGGGCAGGTCGAGCTCGCGCCACCAGATGATGTCGGTGACGTCGCCGAAGGTGCAGACCATCGCGATGCCCGAGCCCTTGTCCTGCTGGGCGAGGGGGTGCGCGAGCACCGGCACCTCGACGTCGAAGATCGGGGTGCGGACGGTCTTACCGAAGTACGGCTGGTAACGCTCGTCGCCCGGGTTCGCCACGAGCGCCACACAGGCGGCGAGAAGCTCGGGCCGCGTCGTCTCGATGTGGATGTCGCCCGAGCCGTCGGTCTTGTGGAACGCCAGGCGGTGGTAGCTCGCCTGCTGGTCGCGGTCTTCGAGCTCGGCCTGCGCGATCGCCGAGCGGAAGTCGATGTCCCAGAGGGTCGGCGCCATCGCCTGGTAGGCCTCGCCGCGCTCGAGGTTTCGCAAGAAGGCGAGCTGGCTCGTGCGGATCGTGTCGTCGGAGATCGTGCGATACGTCTGCGTCCAGTCGACCGAGAGTCCGAGCTGGCGGAACACCGCCTCGAACTGCTTCTCGTCTTCGATCGTCAGCTCTTCGCACAGGTCGATGAAGTTGCGGCGGCTGATCGGCACCTGGTCGGCCGGCTTGAGGCTCTTCGCGTCGCCGTGGAACGGGGGTGTGAAGTCGGGGTCGTAGGGCAGTGAGGTGTCGCAGCGCACGCCGTAGTAGTTCTGCACGCGGCGCTCGGTCGGCAGGCCGTTGTCGTCCCACCCCATCGGGTAGAACACCGTCTTGCCGCGCATGCGCTCGAACCGCGCCTTCACGTCGGTGTGCGTGTAGCTGAAGACGTGCCCGATGTGCAGCGACCCCGAGGCCGTCGGCGGGGGAGTGTCGACCGAGAAAACCCCGGCCTTGCCCTTCGCTGCGGCCGCTGCGCGGTCGAACAGGTAGGTGCCGTCTGCCGCCCACGCGGCATCCCACTTCTGCTCGAGGCCTTCCAGGGCGGGCTTGTCGGGAATCTGCGCGTCGGCCATGGGTGTCTCCTCGAGCGATATGGGCGGCACTGTGTGAGCGTGCCTGAGTGTGGGTTGTGCGCCCAGTCTATCCGGCGCGTGGTGAGCGTGTGGTGAGCGTGTGGTGAGCGTGTGGCGGGCGTGTGGTGGCGCGTGGCGAGCGGAGGGGATGCGCCGGCGGGAGGGCGCGGGGCACCGTGGTGGCCCTCCCTTCGTCGCATCCCCTCCCTTCGTGGTGGTACTCCGCTCGTGGCATCCCCTCCCGCCGTCTCGCCCCCGGAGCATGCACCGCCTCCTCCCCAGCCCGCGGATCGGCGGGGTTCTCCCCAAACGGCTCGCTTCCGACTCGCGGCAGGGGCAGGCGGGCAAGACTCTGCGCATGAGACAGGATGCCGAGGCCCGCCGAGCGGCGCTGGTTTCCGCCGTCGTGGCCGAGGGCGGTGTCGTGCGGCGCGTGCGAATGCGCGGTGCGGGGCACTCCGCACGAGACATCGCGGATGCCGTCGCCGCGGGCGCCCTCCGATCGCTCCGCCGCGTGTGGCTCGCCGCACCCGGCACCGATCCGCTGCTCGTGGCGGCGGCGCGCGACGGCGTCGTGCTGACGTGCGTCACCGAGGCGAGACGGCGCGGGCTGTGGGTGCTCGACGCGGGTACCGCCCACGTCGCTGCGCGCCCGCACGCCGGGCGCGTCACGGCCGCCGGCGCGGTCGTGCACTGGCACACCCCGCTCGTGCCGCGCGACCCCGACCAGGTGCACGACGGCCTGGTGAACACGCTCGTGCAGGTCGCGATCTGCCAGGCATCCGACGCGGCGCTCGCCGTCTGGGAGTCGGCGCTCAACAAGCGCCTCATCGCGTACGAGACGCTGGCCGCGCTTCCGCTGCCCGGGTCGGCGCGCCGCCTGCTCGAGATCGCGACACCGTTCTCCGACTCGGGCCTCGAAACCCTCGTGCCTCCGCGCCTGCGCTGGATCGGCGTGCGGATCGTGCCGCAGGCATGGATCAGTGGGCACCGCGTCGACTTCTTGATCGGCGAGCGGCTCGTGCTGCAGATAGACGGCGCGACGCACACCGGCGCGCAGCGCACGGCAGACATCCGTCACGATGCCGAGCTGATGCTGATGGGGTACCACGTGATCCGCGTCGGCTACGCGCAGGTGGTGCACGACTGGCCGGCCGTGCAGCAACTCATCATGCACGCCGTGGCCCAGGGTCTGCACCTGGTCGGCGCGCGCAGCCCGCGCTGACCGCCCTCGCTGTCGCGTGCGTGGCCTGTGTGACCCGGTGGCCGTTTCCGCGACGTCACCAGCGGAGGGGATGCGGCGGGCGGAGGCCGCGTGCGCCGGGGAGGCCCTCCCTCCGTGGCATCCCCTGCGCTCATGACATCGGGATGGGGCGCGCCGCGCGCCGTGGCGCGGCTCACCTCAACGCAGCCCCCGCCGCACTCAGCCCAGCGCAGCCCCCCGCCGTCCTCGACTCAGCGCAGCCCCGCCGTCCTCAGCGCCGCGCGGCCCACTCGGCGCGGGAGAGGGCGAAGGCGAGGTGCGGCATGTCGACGCCGCGATAGTGGGTCGTGAAGGTGCGGCGCACGGTCATGCCGAGCCGGATGGCGACGTTCATGGATGCCACGTTGGTCGAGCGCACCTTCGCGTAGAGATCGTCGATCGGTAGGGTATCGAACGCCCAGTCGCGGCACGCCGATGCCGCCTCGACCGCATAGCCGCGGTGCCAGTGCGCGCGCTCGAAGAGGTAGCCGACCTCGATCACCTCGTCGCGCTCGACCTGCTGCCGCGTGATGCCGCACTGGCCGATCATCGCGCCCGTCTCGCGCAGCACGACCGCCCACAGGCCGAACCCGTCGTCGGCGTAGCGCTGCTGCATGCGGCGCAGCCAGGCGAGCGACTCCGCGTCGTCGAAGGCTCCCTCGTAGGCCGTCATCGCGACCGGGTCGTGCAGGGTGGCGCGCAGGGCCGGCAGATCGGCATCCGTCAGCTCGCGCAGGTCGAGCCGGGGCGTCGACAGGATCATGACGCCACCCTGATTCCGAGCGCCTCGGCGAACTCGCGCGCGTGCATCGCCGCCTGGCGGTCGTCGATCGTCACACCGGCGAGCCCCGCGGGCGACGTGAACGACAGGGCGTCGAGGCCGCGCAGGTCGACGCCGCTCGCCTTCAGGCCGCGCGTGTCGACCTCGTCGCACCGGCAGTCCTCGAACGCGACGCGCAGCAGGCGCGCGTCGGGCAGGTCGAGGGCTCCGAACGTGCACCCGACGAAGAGCACGTCGGTGAGGGTCGCCGCGGCGAGGGCGAGGTAGTCGACACGGATGCCTCGCACCACCACCGAATCCCACGTCGCTCGAGCTGCCGAGAAGCTGCCGAGCCGCCCGCCGTCGACCTCGACCGACCGCCACGAGCCGTTCGCGGCCGACAGATCCGCGGCGCGGAGGTCGGCGATCGCGACGTCGGCGAGCGTCGCACCGGTGAGATCGAGCGCGTCGACGCTCGCCCCGTGAAGGCGCGACTCGGTGAGGCGCGCGTGCGCGGCATCCACTCTTCCCGAAAGCCCCTCGACCTCTGCCGCGACGACGTCGGCGCGGGGCGCCAGCCCGGCGTACGCCTCGAGAGTGGGCAGGTCGAGAGCCGCGATGCGCGGCCGGAGGTCTGTCGGTCGGGCCATGTCGCCAGGGTACGCGCGGCCGGTATGATGGCGTGATCAGCTGCGATCCGGCCATCACCGGGGAGCTCGCGGAAGAACGCCGCCCGGCACGCTCGGGTTCGCCACTAGAACCGCGCGGGGCAGGCCCGTCACAGCCGCAGGGGAGTGGCTCTCGCCCACACGGGAGAGCAAGCGGGGTGGTACCGCGGTCGACGCGAAAGCGCAGATCGTCCTCGCAGGACGCAACGCCAGACGCAACGCACCTGCTGGAGTGACAATGACCTACCCCCGACCGTCGACCGACGCGCAGAGCGCGTTCGGCCCCGCCGCCGACGTGGTGACCCCGAGCCCGCGCTTTCCCGACATCGAGGGCGAGGTGCTGTCGTTCTGGCAGGCCGACGACACCTTCCGCGCCTCGATCGCGCAGCGTGAGGGCGCTGAGGAGTGGGTCTTCTACGACGGGCCTCCCTTCGCCAACGGTCTGCCGCACTACGGGCACCTGCTCACGGGCTATGCGAAAGACCTCTTCCCGCGGTTCCAGACGATGCGCGGCAAGAAGGTCGACCGCGTCTTCGGGTGGGACACGCACGGCCTGCCCGCCGAACTCGAGGCGATGAAGCAGCTCGGCATCACCGAGAAGAGCGAGATCGAGCAGATGGGCATCGGCGCCTTCAACGCGAAGGCGAAGGAGTCGGTGCTCGAATACACCCAGCAGTGGGAGGACTACGTCACCCGCCAGGCACGCTGGGTCGACTTCGAGCGCGGCTACAAGACGCTCGACACCGGCTACATGGAGTCGGTGCTGTGGGCCTTCAAGAATCTGTGGGACAAGGGCCTCGCCTACGAGGGCTACCGCGTGCTTCCGTACTGCTGGCGCGACGAGACCCCCCTGTCGAACCACGAGCTGCGCATGGACGACGACGTCTACAAGATGCGCCAAGACCCGTCGGTGACGGTCACGTTCCCGCTCGTGGGCGTGAAGGCCGAGGCGCTCGGGCTCACCGGCGTGCGGGCACTCGCGTGGACGACGACCCCGTGGACCCTTCCGACGAACCTCGCGCTCGCCGTCGGCCCCGAGATCGAATACGTCGTCGTTCCCGGCGGGCCGCTCGGCGCCGCCGATGTTCCGGCCGGTGACGATGCCGAAGGCGCCGCCGCGCACCGCTACCTGCTGGCGCGCGACCTGCTCGCGAACCACACGAAAGACCTCGGTTACGAGAGCGCAGACGACATCGCCCATGCTGTCGAGCGCACGATCCTCGGCGCCGAGCTCGAAGACGTGCACTACGACCGGCTGTTCGACTATTACGCGGATGCCGAGGTGTGGGGCACCGGCACGGCGTGGCGCATCCTCGTCGACGACTACGTGACGACGACCGACGGCACGGGCATCGTGCACCAGGCGCCCGCCTACGGTGAAGACGACCAGCGGGTCACCGAGGCCGCCGGCATCCCGCTCATCATGAGCCTCGACGACGGCGGCACCTTCTTGCCGCAGGTGACCGACGTCGCCGGTCAATTGTGGATGGATGCCAACCGCCCGCTCATCCGGCTGCTCAAGGCCGACGGGCGGCTTCTGCGCGAGGCATCGTACGAGCACTCCTACCCGCACTGCTGGCGGTGCCGGAACCCCCTCATCTACAAGGCCGTCTCGAGCTGGTTCGTGCGGGTGACGGCGATCAAAGACCGTCTCCTCGAGCTGAACGAGCAGATCACGTGGGCGCCCGAGAACGTCAAGCACGGGCAGTTCGGTAAGTGGCTCGAAGGAGCGCGCGACTGGTCGATCAGCCGCAACCGCTTCTGGGGCTCGCCGATCCCGGTGTGGAAGAGCGACGACCCCGAGTACCCGCGGGTGGATGCCTACGGCTCGCTCGCCGAGCTCGAGGCCGACTTCGGCCGCCTGCCCCGGGACGAGGCCGGCGAGGTCGACCTGCACCGCCCGTATATCGACGACCTGACCCGCCCGAACCCCGACGACCCCACGGGGCGCTCGACGATGCGGCGCATCGAAGACGTCTTCGACGTGTGGTTCGACTCGGGCTCGATGCCCTACGCGCAGGTGCACTACCCGTTCGAGAACCGTGAGTGGTTCGACGAGCACGCGCCGGCCGATTTCATCGTCGAGTACATCGGGCAGACCCGCGGCTGGTTCTACGTCATGCACGTGCTCTCGGGGGCCCTGTTCGACCGCCCCGCGTTCACGGGCGTCGCCTGCCACGGCATCGTGCTCGGCAGCGACGGGCTGAAGATGTCGAAGTCGCTGCGCAACTACCCCGACGTGAGCGAGGTGTTCGACCGCGACGGGTCGGATGCCATGCGCTGGTTCCTGATGGCCTCGTCGGTGCTGCGCGGCGGCAAC
>Ga0116168_1001362_pt1 | contig 18789 bp, 10 predicted proteins | sample AD_UKC129_MetaG_FD_89795 | JGI IMG/M metagenome (GOLD analysis project Ga0116168, IMG submission 89795) | Active sludge microbial communities of municipal wastewater-treating anaerobic digesters from Canada - AD_UKC129_MetaG | ecosystem: Engineered > Bioreactor > Anaerobic > Digestate | place...
ACTGGGGTTGAGCGCAATCAGCGTGTTTCCACTGGCCGCATGGAGCGTTGTGGGCGGAGCCGCCGCCGCCGTCGCCTGCGTGCCAAGATTCCGGTCACCCGCAAGGAACATCGTCGGCTGCGTTTCCGTCGCGTCCACGCCAACAAAGTAGCTGAGAGTTGCGTTATTGAACACGGTCTGGCCCGCAATGGTGGTGCCGGTCGGCGTAAAGACGGTAGCCGGCGAGCGCTCATCCGACGGGCACGCGAGAATCTTCGGGGTGTTCACTTCGTTCGACATGGCGACGAAGGTTCGCCACAGATTGAGGCTGGTCGCGTTGATCAGGTCTCGAACGCCGCCCTCGGCCGAATTCACCTGCATCGGATAGCGGTCCTGATTGTCCTGCGCCCAGATGCGGAACGCCAGGCCGATCTGCTTCAACTGATTGGTGCAACTGACACGTTGCGCGCGCGCTTTCGCTCGTGCAAGTGCCGGGAGCAACATCGCCGCCAGGATGGCGATAATCGCAATCACAACGAGCAGTTCGATCAACGTGAACGCTCGCATCCTTTTACTGAGTCTCTTCATAACGTAACTTTTCGGTTTGGTTGTTGTTGGCAAACAGTCCGCGAACTCTAAAGAATCCGATCTCACTGTCAACCGGTATCTGCCCTTTCTCCTTAGCAACGCAGGTGCCACGACCAAAACCCCGTCGAAACCTCGATATTTCTCCTCAATCTGCGTCGCTCGATGCGGAATTTTCACGCATTCTGCGTGAACCTCACGCGCGGCTCATCGCTTTGCGGTGGACCCGCTCTCTGCTAGTCTCCGGCCATGCCGTTCGATTCCTTTCGCGATTGGATTCAGCATCTCAACTCGCTCGGCGAGTTGCGTCGTGTCTCGCAGCCGCTCGCTTCCGAGCTCGAAATCACGGCCGTGGCCGATCGCGAGATGAAATCGCCCGGCGGCGGGAAAGCGTTGCTGATCGAGAAACCGACTGTGAACGGGGAGGTGAGCCCGTTTCCCGTCGCGATCAACACGCTGGGTTCATGGCGGCGCATGGCCGCGAGCATGGGCGCGGCGAGCGTGGATGCGGCGGCGGCCGAGCTCGGTTCGTTGATCAAGGCCAGACCGCCCGCTTCATTCCGGGAAGCGCTCAAGCTGCTGTCCACCGCGCTGGATCTGCGCCATGCAAAGCCCAAAGTCGTTCGTGACGGGCCATGCAAGGAAGTCATCCACCGGTTTGACGCGCCGCCGAGGCGAGCGGAACCGTGGCCGGCGGCGCCACGAATCTCCGATGGGGAGACGTCGCTTTCGGTCCCGTTGCCCACGTTGTTGAACCTGCCGATCCTGCGCTGCTGGCCGCTGGACGCGGGCCGCTTCATCACGCTGCCGTGCGTGGTGACGAAGGATCCTGAGACGGGCGAGCGCAACGTGGGCATGTATCGGATGCAGGTTTACGACGACCGTTCCACGGGGATGCACTGGCAGTTGCAGAAGGTGGGCGCGCGTCACGGCAGGCGCTACTACGAAACCGGCACGCGCATGCCGGTGGCGGTGTTCCTCGGCGGCGATCCAGTGTTTACCTTTTGCGCAACAGCGCCGTTGCCGGACGGCCTCGACGAGTTTCTGCTGGCCGGTTATCTGCGGAAGAAATCCGTCGAACTCGTCAAATGCGAGACCAATGATCTCGAAGTGCCGGCCAACGCCGATTTCGTGATCGAGGGTTACGTGGATCCGCGCGAACCCCTGCGCGAGGAAGGGCCTTTTGGCGATCATACGGGGTATTACACCCTGCCGGAGCCCTATCCGGTGTTTCACATCACGGCGATCACGCATCGAAAGGATGCGATTTATCCGGCGACGATCGTGGGTCGGCCGCCGATGGAGGATTTCTACATCGGGAGCGCGTCGGTGAAGTTGTTCCTCCCGATATTCAAGATGAACTTCCCGGAGATTGTGGACATCGCGCTGCCCGCGGAGGGGGTGTTTCACAACCTGGTCTTCGTGAGCATTCGGAAGACGTATCCCATGCAGGCCTACAAGATCATGCACGGCCTCTGGGGCATGGGACAGATGATGTTCACCAAGTACATCGTGGTGGTGGACGAGGACGTGGACGTGCACAACACCAGAGAGGTGCTGTTCCGGTTGTGCGCCAACACCGACCCGCAGCGCGACAGCATCTTCACCAAAGGCCCCGCCGATGTGCTCGACCATGCCACGAGCGAAATCGCCGTTGGCAGCAAGCTCGGCATTGACGCGACGAAGAAGCTTCCGGGCGAAGGTTTCAAACGCCTCTGGCCCCCGCTCATCCGGATGGACGAAAGCGTGAGGGCGAAGGTGGAACAGCTTTTCGGCAGGTGAGCGATCGATAGCGTATTGCCGGCCGACAGCCTTGCCGCAAAGTGCTGTCGCCGAAACCCGCCGCTCCGTCATCCGCGGCGGGCGGCCTCGATCCTGGCGATGTCGATCTTCCCCATTTCCATCATCGCGGCGAAGGCGCGTTTGGCTTCATCGCCGCCGGCGGCCATGGCGTCCATCAGAACGCGCGGTGTGATCTGCCAGGAGATTCCCCATCGGTCCTTGCACCAGCCGCAGGCGCTTTCCTTGCCGCCGTTGCTGACAATGGCGTTCCAGTACCGATCGGTTTCCTCCTGGGTGTCCGTGCAAATCTGAAACGAGAATGCCTCGGAATGCGCAAACTCCGGCCCTCCGTTGAGACCGATGCAGGGAATGCCGAATACGGTGAATTCGACCATGAGGATGTCGCCCTGCTTGCCATTGGGATAATTCGCGGGCGCCTTGTAAATGGTTTTCACTTCGCTGTCGGGGAACGTGGCTGCGTAAAACCGCGCCGCGTCCAGGGCGTCTTTGTTGAACCAAAGGCAGATGGTGTTTTTGGGTCTTGTGCTTTTCATAGTCGTTAGTGGAGCGCCGGCCGGGTCCTGTCCAATCTGCGTGCAATACAATCACATCGGACGCAAGCGATCGCACAGGCTCACTTCTGCCGTTGCTGATCGCGAACGATGAAGGACACCTTCATGTTCAGGCGGTATTGGGTGATCCTGCCGTTCTCGACGATGGCCTGGAGGTCGCGGACGTAGATCGATTGCACGTCCTGGACGGTTTTCGTCACTTCGTTGAGACCTGTCTGCGCGGCGTCTTCCCAGCCCTTTGGCGATTGCGCGAGTATTTCGATGACTTTGACAACGGCCATAACACCTCCTTTGTCAGTGGCGTTTGAGCTGTCCATGGCTCCCCGCCTCGATCAAAGAACGGAACTCTTCGGGCAACTGGGCGCAAATGTCCTGAATCTCGCCGGGGGAAACGGCTTCGCCCAGCACTTCCATGACGACGCGGGCATGATAGACCGCTCCCGGCACGTCCACTCCTCCGCGTGCGGCGACCAGTTGAAAGAAATCGTCGAGGGACATGCGCTGCGCGTAGAGCTCGGGCATGATGGCGAGATAGATGCCGATCTCGCGCGGCAATTGCGACGCGAGGTCTCTGGCTTCCTCCATGGTCAATCGTTCGGCCAGCGTTTCCAGCGTAGAGCGGATGGCCGCTACGGCATCCCCCTTTGAACCCAGCCGCGCGCGATGCTGCACCTGTCCGACAAACGTGTCGTAGTTCATGTGTCAACGTCCGACTGTTCCGTCGGGGATCCACCGGGGTGAATCCGGCAATTGCGCCGGGTGGAAAGCCCCCTTCAATCCAGCATCTGCCGGGTTTCCGGAAACCATGCCGTGCAAGCTGCGGCCTCTGGAATTGCGCAACTCGTCCGGAGCGTCCCGCGATTTCCGTGAACAATGTGAAGAGGAAGAAGATGGATTCCGGGTCTGGCGCTTCGCTCTTACAAAGGCGGGCGTTCGTGCTTCCAGGGTGACGCCAGTTCGTAAGCGTGGGCAATCCGGAGAATGGTTTCCTCTCCGAACGGTTTGCCGAGCAGTTGCAGGCCGATCGGCAAGCGGGGCGACTTCGTGAAACCGCACGGGACGCTGATCCCGCAGATCCCGGCAAGGTTGCAGGAGATCGTGAAGATGTCCGTCAAATACATCTGCAATGGATCTTCGGACTTTTCGCCGATCTTGAACGCGGCCGTCGGCGTCGTCGGCGTCACCAGCGCGTCCACCTTTTCAAACGCCTTCAGGAAATCGTTGCGGATCAGCGTGCGCACCTTCTGCGCCCGCAGGTAGTAGGCGTCGTAGTAACCGCTGCTCAGCACGTAAGTGCCCAGGATGATCCGGCGTTTGACCTCCGTGCCGAAGCCCGAGCCGCGCGTGTTGCAATACATCTCGATCGGGTCCTCGCCGCTGACGCGCGCGCCGTAACGCACGCCGTCGAACCGCGCAAGGTTGGCCGAAGCTTCCGCAGTAGCGACAATATAATACGTCGCCACCGCGTAATCCGTGTGCGGCAGCGACACGTCCACGAGTTCGGCGCCGAGCTGTTCCAGTTGTTTCATTGCGGCCTGCACCGCGTCTTTCACTTCCGGATCCAGGCCGCCGACGAAATATTCCTTCGGTATGCCGATGCGCAGTCCACGGAGATCATCCGTGAGCGCGGCAGTGTAGCGGGGCACGGGTTGGGGCACGCTGGTCGAGTCGCGCGGATCCACGCCGGCGATGATTTCGAGCAGCAGGGCGGCGTCGCGGACGCACTTCGAGAAACAGCCGATCTGGTCCAGGGAGGACGCATACGCGACGAGGCCGTAGCGCGAGACGCGGCCATACGAGGGTTTGAGCCCGACGCAACCGCAAAACGCAGCCGGTTGCCGGATCGAACCGCCGGTGTCGGAGCCGAGGCTGGCGATGCATTCGTCCGCGGCGACGGCGGCGGCCGAACCTCCGGACGAACCGCCGGGAATGCGGGACGTGTCCCACGGATTCCGCGTGGGATGGAATGCGGAATTCTCGGTGGAACTGCCCATCGCGAATTCGTCCATGTTCAACCGTCCGAGAATGACGGCGCCCGCCGCGCGCAGCTTTTCGATGACGGTTGCGTCGTAGGGCGAGACGAAGTTGCCAAGGATTTTCGAGCCGCAAGTGAGCGGCTGTCCGGCCACGGCGATCACGTCCTTGACGGCGATAGGGATTCCCAGCAGCGGCCGATCCGCATTGGCCCCGCTGGAGGCCAGTGCGCGGTCGGCGGCGTCGGCCTGAGCGAGCGCGCCCTCGGTATTCCAACTGATGAACGCCTGGATGGAGTTTTCGACGCGCTCGATCCGGTCCAGACAGGCCTGGGTCACGGCACGCGAGGTAATCTCGCGTTTGGCGAGTTTGTCGCTGAGTTCCGAGATGGTCAGCCGATTCAACATTGGAGTCGCTGCGCACCCGGGCGCGGATGCGCGGGAAAAAGTGACGGAGCGCCTTTCAAAAGGCAAAACGAAACTGAAGATGGTGGGCGCGACAGGGGTCGAACCTGCACGGATTGCTCCACAGGATCCTAAGTCCTGCGCGTCTGCCAATTCCGCCACGCGCCCACGGCTGTTGACCGGCCAAGCATTGTCCGGAAGGGCGGCTTCAGCAAGCTCGCTGTTGTTTCGGGTTTTTCGAATCACGAGGGAAACCGCTCCAGCAGTCTCCGCCGGGTTTCACCCGGGTGGAATGGGCGGTTGGCTTTGCCGTCCGCCGGTTCCGCGCCGTGGCTGGCGGTACGGGGCAAGCACCCCGCTTGACACATCTTTTACTCTCGCGTTTGTGCGACTGAAATTTTGCCTGTTCTGCCTGCTGCAATGGAAGGGCCGGGACCTTCAGCCATGAAGCCATGGCGCCCCGGCGCGCGGGTGGTTTGTGTCGACGACCGGTTCAGTGCTCGAATCCGGGAGTGGACGCAGGAGTGTCCCCAATTGGAAAACATCTACACGATCGCTGCGGTCGTGAGGTGCCCCGAGGCCGAGACGGGCACGATGGGTTCCGCGCTGGTGCTGGCCGAACTGGAAAGTCTGAATGGCGACGTGGCGTATTCCGACTGGCGTTTCGAACCCTGGGAACCGGAATTCGATCCGGACGACGCCCTTTTTGACATCGAACCGAGGGATTGGTCGGTTGATGCCGGCCGCTGTGTGGCGGAGCTGACGAGGCTGTTCAGGGCGAGCATGAACCAGCGGATGATTGCGACGGGAAGGATCGATCTATCCGGTGCGCTGCTCGACTACTACCGCCAGCAACGGGCGGTTTCGGCCCGGCATGTCGGCGCGGCGACAGTGCGCCTGCTGTGCGCGGTGGCGGCGGGTTGCCGGCCGGCGGGCGTTGAGCCCGGCGAACTGGAGTCCGGAATCCTGATCGACGGCCTGATGGCCATGGCCGCGCATCCGGCGCAACCGCCGTCGAGGCCGCTGGCGGAGATTCTGAACGCGTGCGGTTTTCTTGGCAGCATCGAGCGGCGCGTGTTGCTGGCTGGTCCGGGACGTCGGACCACGGAGCGCCTGGAACGGCGATTCATCCGCCTGACCGCGAATGTGGTCAATCACGCCATCGCCGCCGGCCTGTTGCCGCCGGATGATCTTGTCGGTGGAGGCCAGTCCATTTCGAAGAACGGCTCGTCGTGCGGCTTTCGGCGCTTTTGAGCTGAAGTCAAGATGGTGCCGACGGAGGGGGTCGAACCCACACACTCTTGCGAGTACCAGATTTTGAGTCTAGCGCGTCTGCCAATTCCGCCACGTCGGCGACCGTGCCGGAGAATATATTTCGGACGCTCTTGAAGTAAACTGCATTTCTCGCCGCCCGCCCGAGCCGTGACCAGCGCCCGGCCAGGACCCGTGTCCGGGACAATTCCGCGCGCATATGCGACAAGAATTGTCCTGCCAAAATTGCCAGGTGTTTTGGCGCCTGATGTTTACGAGATTTCGCCTCTATGGGTGCGGGACAATTCTGCGCGCATATGCGACAAGAATTGTCCCGGCGACCGGGGCTCGACGGCGGGCGAGCGTGGGCGAGCGGTGGGGGAGGGCTTTGGCAGGTCCGGGTGCGTCCGGGTTTGCCAGGTGGCGCGTAGCGGAGGATACTCTGGCCGTCACCCATGAGTGCGTCGATACGCGGCCGTGGCGCCATCAGCAATCCGACCAATCGATTCGAGAAGATTTCGCTCGAGCGGGACGTCGACTGGAACCCGGAAGAAGATTCCCCGCCGCGGACGAGCTTCTACCGGGATCATTCCCGCACGATCATCACCTACAACGACAGCCCGGACATTCCTTTCAACGCCAGCCTCAATCCGTATCGCGGGTGCGAACACGGGTGCAGTTATTGTTACGCGCGCCCTACCCATGAGTACCTCGGGTTTTCGGCGGGGCTGGATTTCGAGACGAAGATCATGGTGAAGGAAGACGCGCCGGAGTTGCTCCGTCAGGAACTCTCGTCACCGGAATGGAAGCCGCAGGTGCTGGCGATGAGCGGGGTCACGGATTGTTATCAGCCGATCGAAAGGCGCCTGGGCCTGACACGCCGATGCCTCGCTGTGCTGGCCGAATTCCGCAATCCGGTGTCGATCATCACGAAGAACTTCCTTGTGACCCGCGACATTGACCTGCTGAAAGAACTGGCTACGCACCGGGCGGTCACCGTGCATTTGTCGATCAGCTCTTTGGATCCGGACCTGGCGCGGAAGCTGGAGCCGAGGGCGGCGTCGCCACGACAGCGCCTGGCGGCGGTGGAGGCGCTCGCGAAAGCCGGCGTGCCGGTTGGTGTGCTCGTGGCGCCGGTCATCCCCGCGCTGAACGAGCCGGAGATGGCGTCTGTTCTCGCGGCAGCGAAAGACGCCGGAGCCGGCTGGGCCGGCACCGAAGTGCTGCGCCTGCCGCTCACGGTCGCGCCGGTGTTCGAAGCATGGCTTGGTCGGCATTTGCCGGAGCGAAAGGAAAAGATCCTGAATCGAATTCGTTCGATTCGCGGGGGCAGGCTGAACGATCCGCGATTCGGCTCGCGAATGAGGGGCGAAGGAGTTTTCGCGGACCAGATTGCGCAGTTGTTCCGTGTGGCGCGGCGGCGGGCGGGGCTCGCGGAGCATGGTCCTGAGCTATCGGTGGCCGCGTTCCGGCGGCCGGGCGGATCCCAACTGGATCTGGGCATCTGAGGAGAGCGCGCCGCTAGCGAAACGGTGGGGCGAACCGCAGCGCTTCCGCCGGTTGATTCGCACCGCACACCGGCTCTCCCGCATGCAAATATAGGGTCCATAACCCATGTCCAGTATCTCGCGCGGATGTATGGTGGCGGAGTTATGGCGCGGGCGGGCGAATTGATTCGGCGGGTGGTCCAGGATCAGAGAGAAGGATGGTTTCTGGGACCGGACGGATGGACTGACAATCCGGATCTGGCGATCTCATTTGAGTCGGCAGAGGAGGCGGTGCGCGAGTGCGAGGTGCGCAAGCTCAGGAACGCGGACCTGGTGCTGTCCTTCGAAAGCGATCAGTTCAATATTCACCTGCCGGTTTGCTGAGCGCGATTGCGCGGACGCGCATGCGCCCTTTCCAGAAGGCCACGGCGCTATTTCGCGAACGCAGGGAACTCTTTGGCCCTTGTCTTTCTTTTTGCGACGCGCCTGACGACGTCATGAAACTCTGAAAGCGTGAACGGCTTGGAGAGGCAAAGCTTGTTCTCCTGCTCGAGAAACGCGCGGGTCTTGTCGTTGACGATGTCGCCGGTGATAAAGATGACCCGGTCGCTCAGGTGCGGGTGAGATTCACAAAGACGTTCATAGACCTGCCCGCCATTCAGGCCTGGCATTTTCCAGTCGCAAAGAATGACGTTGTAGTCCCTGCGATCCAGTTGAGCGAGCCCGGTCTGGCCGTCGGAGGCGATGTCCACTTCGTAGCCGCAGGAGCTGAGCGTTTCGCGGATCATCTGCAGGATCGGCTCTTCATCGTCAATGGCGAGCACGCGTTTGCCCTTTCCTTCGTTCGAGCGGGTGGGGGCGGACTGGGCGCCGTGCGGGAGCGATGAGAGGGCCGCTTCGTGGCTGACGGGCAGTTCGATGACGAACATGGCGCCTTTGCCGGGCCGGCTGTGCGGCGTGATGGTGCCGCCGTGTTCCTTGATGATACCGTAGCACAGGCTCAGGCCCAGGCCCGTGCCCTGGCCCACTTCCTTGGTGGTGAAGAACGGATCAAAGATGCGCGAGAGGTTCTCCGGCGGAATGCCCGGGCCGTTGTCTTCGATGACGACGCGGATCCAGTCCCCGCGGGTTTCGGTTGAGATCCGGATCCAGCCGGCGGGCTGGTGCGCTTCGATGGCCTGTCGGGCGTTGTTGAGGATGTTGACGAAGACCTGCTGCATCTGATGGGGATCGATCATGGCCCGGGGCAGGGCGGGGTCGAAGCGGGTGATCACCTCCACGTTGCTGGTGCGAAGCTGATACTGGAGGATTTCCAGCGCGGCTTCCAGCACACCGTTGACGCAGGCCGGTTTTCGCTCGGGCGCGCGGCGGCGGGCAAAGCTCAGGAGGGCCTGGACGATTTTCTGGCAGCGCGACGCGCACTTGTTGATCAGCTCGAGGTAGCGCTTGTGCTTCGGATCAACATCTGCGTTCTGCAGCAGTTCGGAGAAGCCCATGACGGACGTGAGTGGATTGTTCAGTTCGTGGGCGACGCCGGCGATGAACTCGCCGATACCCGAAAGCTTTTCGCTCTGGATGAGCTGCGCCTGGGTTGTCTTGAGCGTGTCCACCGTGGCTTCCAATTGTTCGCGAGAGTTCTTCAGGTTTTCGGTCATCTGATTGAACACGCGGGCCAGTTCGCCGCATTCGTCCCTGGAACGCACCTGCACCCGGCGCGAAAAGTCGCCCCGGCCGACGGCTTCGGCGCTGTCGCGCAGTTCGCGGAGAGGTCGTGTGACCCGGCCCACCAGGAAGCAGACCAGGGCGGAGCCGAGAAGAATCGCCACGCTGCTGACCAGGATGAGAGTATGCTGCGTCGATTGCAGCGTTCGCAGGGCCTGTTCGGAGGAATAGAAGAGGAGATAGTGGAAGGCGTCCGCGCCTGTCGAGGACCGGAAGGTGCCGCCGGAATAGAAATAGTGCTCGCCCGCGATGACCGTTTTGCGCAACGGAAGGTCGCCTGATCCGGGTTTGCCCGAGAGCTGCCGGAACAGTTCGGCGAAGCGCGCGCGGGGCTCAGGCAGGGCGAACCGGGAGGCAATGACCTGGTCGTCCGCCAGCAGAACGATCTGGCTGTGCGTGAGGCGGCTGAGCTTTTCGGCTACATCGTTGCTGATCTCCGATCCCAGCGTGAGCGCGCCGCTGAACGTGTTGTTGGCGTCGTAGACCGGAATCGAGACGACGTCGTACACGCGGTGGCCTGCTCGAATGGTGTCCACCACTTCCTCCCGGTTCAGGGCGCGGGAGATCAGCGCCCTGCTGGCGGTCTGAAAGGCGGCCGCGGAGGTAAGAGGCTCGCGCGCGGCGTGCGCCATCAACTGCTCGCCGGGCGCGTGAAAGAGAACGATGTCCACGCCCTGCTGGGCGAGGAGCGTCTTGAACTGCTCGAGCATCGTCGGGCCATGCAGGCTCGAGAGCGCTTCGCGGTAATACGGCTGCCTGGGCACGTCCCGGAAGCGCAGCAGGAGGTTTTCGGTGCGTTCCTTTTGAAGGATCTGGAAGCCGCTGTCCACCACGGCCAGCGTGCGCCGCGCGTCCGCTTCCACCTGGTTCGTGATGCGCTGATTGACAACCCACGCCATCGCCGCGACGAGCAGGATCATCACGCCGATGACCGGCACGAGAACCTTCGCCCGGAAACTCACGGCCATGAACGTGCGCAAACGTTTCATGCTGATTCTTCAATCTCCCGGCCGAATGGAGATGCCGGGCACTGTTTGATCGGTCCGTGCTTTCCGCGCCGCAGGCGGGTGTGAGCAGGAACCAGGCAAACCACACCACGGGCGGGGTGCCGTCGAATCCATCATGGCACCGCAATTCAGCATCCGATATGCCTCACACGGGTGCGGCCTCCGAGTGACGCCACGCAGTTCGCGAAGTTCCGTTCTCGTGCCTTTGAAGACGGTCCGGGTGCAACGGCTGCCTCGATTTGAGGCACGAGACACACGTCGTCGCCCGGGAGCCGGGGACGTCCCCAGGGCGAAAAATTCTTTGAATCCCACTTCCCCCAATTATCCTCCGGCTGATGCAAGCCAGTATGCCTCGAAGGACCAAGATCGTGGCCACTTTGGGACCCGCGACGGACTCTGCGGAGATGATCGGCAGGTTGCTCGACGCCGGAGTCGATGTTGTGCGCCTGAACATGTCGCACGCGCCGCACGACTGGGTGCGCCGCGTGGTCCGGGAGGTTCGGCGCGGCGCCGAAGCGCGCGACCGGTTCGTTGCGATCATGATGGACACCCAGGGGCCGGCGATCCGGACCGGCGAACTCCGCGTGCCGCTGGATCTGCAACCCGGGCAGAAGTTCACCCTCACCGTCCGCGGGGAGCGCAGCGAGGAAGAGCGGTCGGTTGACGTCAATTACGCCAACTTCGTGAACGACATCGACGTTGGCGACGTTGTGCTGATCGACAACGGCACGATTCAAATGAAGGTGCTGGGCAAGGCCGGCAACAAGGTCGAGTGCGAAGTGCTGACGAAGGGCAAACTGGGCAGCCGCCGGCATATCAACCTTCCCGGAGTCAAAGTCAGCCTGCCCGCTCTCACCGCGAAGGACATCAGCGACGTGCAGCTCGGTCTCGAGCTGGGCGTGGATCTTATCGCGCTTTCCTTTGTCCGCGAGGCCCGGGATCTCCTCCAGTTGAGAGAGCTGTTCTCCGGGCAGCGCGCTCAACCTCTGGTTATCGCGAAGATCGAGGACCAGCAGGCGGTGGAGAATTTCAATGAGATTGTTCGGGCCGCCGACGGAATCATGGTGGCGCGCGGCGACCTCGGCATTGAGATTCCGTATGAGGAACTGCCGATCGTGCAGCGCCGCGTAGTGAAAACGTGTCTGCATGTGGGCAAACCGGTCATCGTTGCCACGCACATGCTGGAGAGCATGATTGAGTCTCCCATGCCCACGCGGGCGGAGGTGACGGACGTGGCGAACGCGGTGTATGAGCAGGCCGACGCGATCATGCTCAGCGGCGAAACGAGCGTGGGGAAGTATCCGTTGAAGTGTATTGAGGTGTTTGATCGGATTGCCTCGCGCATTGAACGGAGCGGCGGCGCCAATTTTTACGAGCAGGCGGAACTGGTGAGCGCGCGGCAGAAGCTGGTGAAGAGCGCGGTGGTGATGGCGAACGAACTGCGGGCGGAGGCGATTCTGGTGATCACGCGCAGCGGAAACATGGCGCGCTACACGGCGTGGTGGCGGCCGAGATACTCAAAGATTTACGCGCTGTGCCCGAGCGCTTCGGTGGCGGCGGGGCTGGCATTGAGCTGGGGAGTGACGCCGTTTGTGGTGCCGTTCGATCTGATCAATCCGGAGAACACGATCGAAGCGGCATTGAAGATGTTGGTGGGCGACGGTCGTTTGCAACGCGGGATGACGGTGGTGGTGATCGGATCGGTTCTGGTGGGGGAACAGGTCGTGGACGCGGTGCAGATGCGGGTGGTGTAGGGGATTCAAATCCGAAATCCGAAGTTCGAAATCCGCAGTTCGAAGCCTGTGTGGGTCCTTCTGTTGCGATGCAGGAGAGGGGGAGGTTGTCTTGAAATTCCCTTGCGTGCGCGACGTTTTCGAGGTGGCGGGTTGACGTTGAAAGGTTGGGTCCGCGGGGCGGGAAAAGTTTTTCCGAAAAATGCAAAAAAGTTCTTGCGCGGGATTCGGTTTAGACTATTGTGTGCGCGTTCTTTGGGGCTGGAACGCGAAGAAAACAAAGCGTTGACAGCCGAGGCGGCATCAATAAGATTGTGGCCGCTAACTAACGAAGGTCTGAGAGGCCGAGTTAAGAGAGATTAAATCGGCTCTCGGGTTTTTTGTCCCTCGGGTGGGGATTTTGCAGAGGGATTGTGGAAGATTTTCCGGGTGGCGACACCCGCTGTTCATTGAAAATTGAATTGTGCGATAAGTGAGAGCCCCTTTGCCGGAGACCGGTTGGTTGGTTGAAGGCGAAGAGTTTTAAGATTGCAAATCGCCCGATGTCCGCATCGGGCGGGAATTGAACCAACGTTTTTTTAACGGAGAGTTTGATTCTGGCTCAGAACGAACGCTGGCGGCGTGGATAAGACATGCAAGTCGAACGCTGGCTGCGGGGTAGCAATATTCTGCAGCTGGAGTGGCGAAAGGGTGCGTAACACGTGGGTAATCTGCCGTGAAGTCTGGAATAACTTGCTGAAAGGCGAGCTAATACCGGATGTGAACATCGGGAGGCATCTTTCGGTGTTCAAAGTTGGGGACCGTAAGGCCTGACGCTTCACGATGAGCCCGCGGCCTATCAGCTAGTTGGTGAGGTAACGGCTCACCAAGGCTTAGACGGGTAGCTGGTCTGAGAGGACGACCAGCCACACTGGAACTGAGACACGGTCCAGACACCTACGGGTGGCAGCAGTCGAGAATTTTTCACAATGGGGGAAACCCTGATGGAGCGACGCCGCGTGGGGGATGAATGGCTTCGGCCCGTAAACCCCTGTCATTCGCGAACAAATCCTGCGGCCGAATACGTTGCAGGTTGATAGTAGCGAAAGAGGAAGGGACGGCTAACTCTGTGCCAGCAGCCGCGGTAATACAGAGGTCCCAAGCGTTGTTCGGATTCACTGGGCGTAAAGGGTGCGTAGGCGGTCGGGTAAGTCTGATGTGAAATCTCCGAGCTCAACTCGGAAACTGCATTGGATACTATCCGGCTCGAGGACTGGAGGGGGGACTGGAATTCTCGGTGTAGCAGTGAAATGCGTAGATATCGAGAGGAACACCAGTGGCGAAGGCGAGTCCCTGGACAGTTCCTGACGCTGAGGCACGAAAGCTAGGGGAGCAAACAGGATTAGATACCCTGGTAGTCCTAGCCGTAAACGGTGCGTATTTGCTGTAAGAGGAATCGACCCCTCTTGTGGCGTAGCAAACGCGTTAAATACGCCGCCTGGGAAGTACGGTCGCAAGATTAAAACTCAAAGAAATTGACGGGGGCCTGCACAAGCGGTGGAGTATGTGGCTTAATTCGATGCAACGCGAAGAACCTTACCTGGCCTTGACATGCAAGTAGTAGAACCCTGAAAGGGGGACGAGGTAGCAATACCAGCTTGCACAGGTGCTGCATGGCTGTCGTCAGCTCGTGTCGTGAGATGTTGGGTTAAGTCCCGCAACGAGCGCAACCCCTGTGTCCTGTTGCCACCCGGCCGAGAGGCTGGAGCACTCTGGACAGACTGCCTCGCTTCAACGAGGAGGAAGGTGGGGATGACGTCAAGTCAGTATGGCCCTTACGGCCAGGGCTGCACACGTACTACAATGCCCGGCACAGAGGGAAGCAAGACCGTAAGGTGGAGCAAATCCCCAAAAACCGGGCCCAGTTCAGATTGTCGTCTGCAACTCGACGGCATGAAGCCGGAATCGCTAGTAATGGCGCATCAGCTACGGCGCCGTGAATACGTTCCCAGGCCTTGTACACACCGCCCGTCACATCATGAAAGCCGTTTGTACCCGAAGTCGCCCCTCAAAAGGTGCCGAAGGTATGGATGGTGATTGGGATGAAGTCGTAACAAGGTAGCCGTAGGGGAACCTGCGGCTGGATCACCTCCTTTCTAAGGAGAAAACACGGGTCCGGGATCAAAACCGGATTCCCGAGGTCGATCTGGGATTTCAAATTTCAGGTTTGAAATTTCAGAATGGCGCTCCTTATCGCACAATTCAGTTCTTCAATGAACAGCCTGTTCTTTGGCAAGTGGAAGAGATCGAACTCGACCGTTGATTTGAAATTTCGGATCTGAGAGTTGAAATTTGGGGCGGGGCTGTAGCTCAGTTGGTAGAGCGGTAGCTTTGCAAGCTATAGGTCGGGAGTTCGAATCTCCTCAGCTCCACCAGCCTTCGCTCGCAGCGAAGCAGAGCGAAGCTGCCGCGCCGGAGCGTGCGATGGCCGGCGGTTGAGCGCGCACCGTGACAGAGCGCTGCGAGCTTCGGCTCGGCAGGCCGGATTTGCGGGCGTGTAGCTCAGTTGGTTAGAGCACGCGCTTGATAAGCGCGGGGTCACTGGTTCAAGTCCAGTCACGCCCACCATTTCGGATTGGGAGGCCCAGGTCCGAAAGCCCGGAGGCGCGCCACTTGTGGAATGATTTTACCGGAACGATGCCGGGCGGGTGTAAACAGCTCGTCCGGCGGAGATTCGGGAAGTTCTTTGACAACTACACATAGGTAAATTCAAGGGCAAATACAGTTCGCTGAGTTTCTATTGATCCCGCGAGGGATTGATAGGTTAACTTTGTGATCAAGCTACTAAGGGCTTATGGTGGATGCCTTGGTGCCAGGAGGCGATGAAGGACGTAGCAAGCTGCGATAAGCCACGGTCAGCCGCAAGCAGGCGTTATCAGCCGTGGATCTCCGAATGGGACAACCCAACCGGTCTAACAGCCGGTTATCATTGGATGAATGCATAGTCCAATGAGGCAACACGCGGTGAAGTGAAACATCTCAGTAACCGCAGGAAAAGAAAACGAAGTGATTCCGTCAGTAGTGGCGAGCGAAAGCGGAACAGCCTAAACCGGGAGGACTTGTCTTCCCGGGGTTGCGGGACCTCGATGTGGGAGTGGGAGAGTTAGCAGAACGATCTGGAAAGTTCGGCCATAGACCGTGACAGCCGGGTATGCGAAAACTCGAACACCCCTAGGGGTATCCCAAGTAATGCGGTGCACGTGAAACTCTGCATGAATCCGTCCCGACCACGGGATAAGGCTAAATACTACCTGGCAACCGATAGTGAACAAGTACCGTGAGGGAAAGGTGAAAAGAACCCCTGCTAGGGGAGTGAAAGAGTACCTGAAACCATATGCCTACAATGTGTCGGAGTCCCGCTTCGGCGGGATGACGGCTTGCCTTTTGCATAATGAGTCTGCGAGTTATTGTCAGTGGCGAGCCTAAGGTGTTATGCACCGGAGGCGAAGGGAAACCGAGTGCCAATAGCGCGACCAAGTCGCTGGCAATAGACCCGAAGCGGAGGTGATCTACTCTTGAGCAGGTTGAAGCCCAGGTAACACTGGGTGGAGGACCGAACTCGTGAATGTTGAAAAATTCTGAGATGACTTGAGAGTAGGAGCGAAAGACTAATCAAACCCCGTGATAGCTGGTTCTCTCCGAAATCGCTTGAGGGCGAGTCTTATGGAAGTACCCGGCGGAGGTAGAGCACTGAATGGCTTAGGGGCCCCACCAGGCTGCCAAAACCAATCAAACTCCGAATGCCGCCGGTCTCAGTATCATAGGAGTTAGGCCGTAGGTGATAAGATTTACGGCCGAGAGGGCAACAGCCCAGACCATCAGCTAAGGTGCCCAAATGTGGTTAAGTGGAAAGGATGTGACGTTGCTTAGACAGTGAGGATGTTGGCTTAGAGGCAGCCATCATTTAAACAGTGCGTAATAGCTGACTCATCGAGCGATGTCGCGCCGAAAATGATTGGCGATTAAACCACATACCGAAGCTATGGATTCGTTTCCGGTTCGCCGGAGACGAGTGGTAGGAGAGCGTAATCAATGCTGCGAAGCAGAACGGAAACGGACTGTGGAGCGTTGATTAGTGAGAATGCAGACACGAGTAGCGATAAACCAGATGAGAATTCTGGTCGCCGTAAACCCAAGGTTTCCTGGGCCAGGTTCGTCCTCCCAGGGTTAGCCGGGAGCTAAGACAAGGCCGTAAGGCGTAGTCGATGCACAGCAGGTTAAATATTCCTGCGCCGGCCGGGGTTAAGGCTGCGGATGACGCATGGGAACACATCAACTAGACAATCGAATGTCGAGCCTAGCCTTCGGGCGAAGCGCATTGGTGGGTTCCTGTGCCGAGAAAAGTCTGCAGTTGTTCCCCCGGTCGCCCGTACCGTAAACCGACACAGGTGGGTGAGTGTAAATGCACTCAGGCGCGCGAGAGAGACCTCTCTAAGGAACTCGGCACATTAGCCCCGTAACTTCGGGAGAAGGGGTGCCTGAAACCGCTGCAGCGATGTGGCGGCGTAAGGTCTCAGTAAATTGCGTTTAGCGACTGTTTAACAAAAACACAGCACTCTGCCAAGTCGTCAAGACGACGTATAGGGTGTGACACGTGACCAATGCGGAAAGATTAAACTATGGGGTCAGCCGCAAGGCGAAGCTCCGTAGCCAAGTCCCCGTGAATGTCGGCCGTAACTATAACGGTCCTAAGGTAGCGAAATTCCTTGTCGGGTAAGTTCCGACCTGCACGAATCGTGTAACGACTGAACGACTGTCTCGGAGAGGATCTCGGCGAAACTGTAATGGCGGTGAAGATGCCGCCTGCCCGCAGTAGGACGGGAAGACCCTATGCACCTTTACTGTAAGCTCGTATTGTGTTCTGGTTAATTATGCGTAGCGTAGGTGGGAGACTTTGAAGCGGGGGCTTCGGTTCCCGTGGAGTCGCAATGTGAAACACCACTCTTAGCTAACTAGGATTCTAACCCCATGCTGTCAGCCAGCTGGGGGACAGTGCGTGCGGGTCAGTTTGACTGGGGCGGTTTCCTCCCAAAGAGTAACGGAGGAGCGCGAAGCTTGGCTCAGCACGGTTGGCAACCGTGCGTCGAGCGTATGGGTAGAAGCCAGGTTAACTGTGAGACCCACAAGTCGAGCAGGTGCGAAAGCAGGCCCAAATGATCCGACGGTTTAATGTGGAATTGCCGTCGCTCATCGGACAAAAGGTACGCTAGGGATAACAGGCTGATCGAGTCCAAGAGTTCATATCGACGACTCGGTTTGGCACCTCGATGTCGGCTCATCGCATCCTGGGGCTGGAGAAGGTCCCAAGGGTCCGGCTGTTCGCCGGTTAAAGCGGTACGCGAGCTGGGTTCAGAACGTCGTGAGACAGTTCGGTCCTTATCCACTGTGGGCGGAGGAAACTTGAGGGGTTCTAACCCTAGTACGAGAGGACCGGGTTAGACGCACTTCTGGTGTGGCAGTTGTTCCGTCAGGGGCACCGCTGCGTAGCCATGTGCGGAAGAGATAAGCGCTGAAAGCATCTAAGTGCCAAGCTCCTCCCAAGATAAGGTTTCCCCGGACCGCAAGGTCCCTGAAGACCACGGGCAGACTACCCGTTTGATAGGCTGGACGTGTAAGAGCTGTGAGGCTTTTAGCCGACCAGTACTAATCGGTCGTGAGGCTTGATCGCTTTTTCCTTCCCGCATCCCGCGAACTCCGGTTCGCGGCGCGGAGAAGAAAGCGATTTAAAAACTCAGGGAACTGTGCCCGCGAATCCCCTGTGTGTAGTTTTCAGAGAACCCCCGAATCCCGTTTCGGACACGTTCTTTCTCAGTGATCTGAGATTTCAAATCGGAAGTTGAGATTTGAAATTTGAGATTTCTTGGTGGCCATAAAGCTGTGGTCCGACCCGTTCCCATTCCGAACACGGCCGTCAAACACAGTCTTGCCGATGGTAGTGGTTGTATAGCTTCCGCGAGAGTAGGTTGCCGCCAGTCTTTATTCAAAAAAGCCGAAACCCATCTGGTTTCGGCTTTTTTGTTGCCTTGGGTCACTTCGCCTCAGCCGTTCAGTGTCGGATCCGCCTGGGATGATGCTCCCCAAAGCAATCGGGCTTTTCCGGGCAGACGCCGCTGTCAGCCGATCCAGCCGGAGTTGTCACCGGGCAGTTCAAAACCAGCCACTTGTGGGCGGTTCAAAACCAGCCACCCTGAGGTGGTTGAGTTCATATCAGTTTTGGTCGTTGCATCAAGTGCTTTCGCCTCACGGCCAGCCAG
>Ga0116168_1001378_pt1 | contig 18640 bp, 20 predicted proteins | sample AD_UKC129_MetaG_FD_89795 | JGI IMG/M metagenome (GOLD analysis project Ga0116168, IMG submission 89795) | Active sludge microbial communities of municipal wastewater-treating anaerobic digesters from Canada - AD_UKC129_MetaG | ecosystem: Engineered > Bioreactor > Anaerobic > Digestate | place...
ACAGGAGGCGGAGTCATCCAGGAGAGTCTATGAACTGGGCTGGGGGGGGTGAAAAAAGGAAAGTTATATATTTGCTGCTGCCTCCTTAATTTTTCTGACAGTTCTCTGCGGGAGTCATCTACCAGAGGTTATGTTTTTTGATCCCGTAGACCCTTATTGCAAGGACTATGGTTTCGGTTATTATCACGAGACATGCAACGATGTATATGTTCATGAATGCCGATACTGCAAGGAGCATTATCAGGTGCACAATTGAACCTATTATCACACTGCCGTTGGCGTACCTCTGCTGTCCAAGAACGGCGAGGAATGGGTAGCCCAGGAGTATCGAGGGTATTACCACCATGAGGGCCACGGCAAGTAACCTGAGGACGTTGACACTTGGCATGTACTGCGGGCCAAAGAGTATTCCTATTATGGTGGGCGCGAAGAGGATTATCCCGCCACAGAGGATGGTGTTGAGGATGAGGGAGTAGCGCAGGACCTTCCTGTGGAATGCCCTGTTACGTGTCTTGGCCATGTAGGGATAGGTTACCTGCATCAGGGGGCTGTAGAGGCCCTGAGCAGCAGTGTAGAGTTTCTCAGCAGCGGAGTAGTACCCCACTGCGGTGTTACCCGCGAATAAACCCAGGAAGAATGAGTTACTGCTGGTGTAGATCGAAACAGAGACCCTTGACAGGAAGAACTGGGTGCTGTCCCTGAAGGTCTCGTAAACCGTCCTCAGGGGTGGTAGATGGAACCTTACATTGAAGCGGGTCCTTATAATCCACTGAGAAATCACACCGGCGGTCAGGGTCCCCATGGACTGGAGAAGGGGTACGTAGAGGTAATCGGACGGACGTCTTATGAATATGAATATGGCTGCAAGGAATATGAGGTTCGTGAGGACATTAAGGACGGTTATGTACTTCATCCGCTCCATGCCCTGATAGAACCAGGTCGGGAAGATCACATTCCCGATAACAAGTCCAAATGCAAAGGTATAGACCTGCCAGTTAACCGAGAAACGGGGGATGTTAAGGATGACGAGCAGGAGTATGCAGAAACTCAGGGTTGCAAGGATCCCCTTGATTAACATGACGGAACTGAATATCTCGGATACACGGTGCGGGTCCTCCCTGTTCACCGATATCTCCCTCACAGCAGAAAGGTTGAAACCGTAATCGGTGATGATGATGAAGTAGGTGTTGAATGCGATGGCAAAGTTCACAAGGCCATAGTTGTAGACACCCAGAACCCTGGTGAGGTACGGGAGGGTGATGAAGGGTATTATGTAGACAAGCACCTGGAGGGTTGAAAGTGAGAGGAAGTTCTCGGCGAGAACCCTGTACTCCTCTGACCTGATAAGTCCCATGAGATCCCGGATACTCATCGAAATAAACTCCTGATTACCTAAAATTCGGGTCTGGATATCCTGTCCTGGAATTCCCTTATGTAGAGGTTGACGTTTTCAGGTTCCTGCATGGTCCGGTATACCATTTCAAGGACCGGCAGCTCAAGACCCTCTGTCAGCTCCCTTATGGCCCTTATGGACCTGAGGCTCTCTATGGTTATGGTGGAGTCCTCGCTGAGTCTCATCTTCTTACCCAGCATGAGCCCCAGGGTGCGGTTACGGCTCTTATCGGTTGTTGATGTGAGGAGAAAGTCTCCAAATCCACAGAACCTGTCATGGAGTTCACCGTACCCCATCTCATTGAGTATCAGGTTCATCTCCCTGAAGCATAGGGTCAGGAGGGAGTGGCGGTGATTCTCGCCTGTTATCTGTCCGTCGAGTATACCCATGGCCACGGCGTAGACGTTCTTGAGTATCCCGCAGAATTCAACACCCTCAACGTTCTCTGAGTGGTCGAGGATTATGCGGGGAGACTTCAGAAGCCCTGCAATTTCCCTCGCATATCTGGTGCTGGCACCCACTGTTATCCCGGAAGTCATGCCCCTTATGAGTTCGTCGGCGAAGTTGGGACCGGATATGCTGAATACTGTCCTGGACCCTGTTTCCTCCCTTATAACAGAGCTCATGGTTTTGAGGCCTGGGTGCTCTATTCCCTTTATGCAGGATACTATCTTCTTATCCTCAAGGCTGCTGTTCATTGACCTTACGATGCTCCTGAGGTTCCCTGATGGCACGGCCATGAATACGTACTCGGATTCCTCCAGCACGGAACCGTCCATGAGTGTCGCCTCTATGTTATCCCTCAGTTTCACTCCAGGATGATAAGCGCTGTTTTCGCGCATCCTGTTGATGTTCTCCACAACTTCGGACCTCCGGGCCATGAGGCGGACCCTCTCAGCATTCCATGATAGGACCTGTGCTATCGCTGTTCCGAAGCTCCCTGCTCCAATGACCGTGACCATCATTTATGGTTCTCCATGAAATATTTTCTGGCTTCCACGAGGTCCTCAGGGAAGTCCACCTCTATGCAGAACCTTTCGCCTATGTTGAGTGGTCTGAAGGTTTCCCCTTTCTCTATGAGAATTTCGACTCCCCTCTCAAAGTAGTCCTGATCCTGGCATTCCCTGAGGGCATTCCTCAACATGGGAATGGTTTCTCTGGAGACCTGATTTATTCCCACAGCCTCCCCCAGGGGGTCCGTGACATTCTTGGACAGTTCCCTTATGAATCCCTGACTGTCGAGGCTGTATTTAACCTCTTCCTCCCCCACCTTCTTGTTGTCAACGCAGATGAGGTTTTCGCCCGGCTTCTCACCTATCATTTTGAGGATGGATGGGTCGAAGACCACGTCCCCGTTCATCCAGATCACATCCTCATCCATGTCCTCCAGCCCTATTAGAAGGCTTTTGGAGGTGTTTGTTTCGCTGTAGCGATGGTTGTAGACGAATTCAAGGTCGGGGTACCTCTCCTCTATGAGATGGCCCCTGTAGCCCAGCACGACCCTCACGTTTTCTGTTGACGTTATCTGTGCTATATTTTCGAGCTGTTGATCCATTATCGTTTTTCCATCTCCGAGTTCCACGAGTGCCTTGGGTATTCCATGCCCAAGTCTGCTTCCGGTTCCTGCAGCAAGAATAATAACCCTAATAAGAATCACCTTTAAATGTAGATAAGAACAATTCTAGACCAGATTTATGTTGCATACTATTTAATTGTAATTGGTAACCGGGCCCCGGAAAAGGAGGTTTATAAGATTGAGGATACTTCATGTAACACCATACTTCAAACCCTCATGGGAGGCAGGTGGTCCTCCCCGTTCAGTCTATGACCTGGCATCGAGGCAGGTGTCTGCTGGACATGAGGTCACGGTCTACACAACAGATGGGTTCAAGAGGCGACTTGACGTCGAGGTTAACAGGCCCCTCGCTGTTGATGGCATAAGGACCTACTATTTCAGGGACCTTTCAATGTACCTGGCAGGGAATATGAACCTCCCGGTACCACTTAAACTCCCATATGTTGCCTGGAGGGAGATCCGGGAATTTGATGTTGTTCATATCCATGAGCACAGAACCTTCCTTGCAGCCGTTGTAGCCACACTGGCATCACGTGCAGGTGTACCCTACATTGTACAGCCCCACGGCTCCGTCCCGACCATGTCGAGGGCTACCCTCAAGGAAGTATTCGATTTCATTGCAGGTAACAGGATAATGTACGGGGCGTCCCGGATAGTAGCAACATCCACTGTGGAGTCAGGTTTCTACCGGAAGGTTTACCCTAAACTCGACGCTGAGGCCATAGTGAAGGTACCTAACCCGGTCGATATCCCTCACAGACCATCCAGGGGGCTCTTCAGGAAGAAATGGGGTCTTGAAGATGCGCGGATCATACTCTACCTGGGCAGGATCCATGAAAGAAAGGGTCTCGACATACTCCTCAGGGCCTTCAGGGACATGGATGAAGACACAGTTCTGGTCATAACGGGACCTGATGACCACTACCTGGAAAGGCTCATGGGCCTCATAGATGAACTGGGAATCGGTGAAAGGGTTCTCCTGACAGGTCCCCTCTATGAAATGGATAAACTTGAGGCCTATGTGGACGCCGATGTGTTTGTGCTGCCATCGGCATCAAAGTATGAATCCTTTGGGAACTCCGCTGCAGAGGCCATTGCCTGCGGCACCCCGGCTGTCGTAACTTCAAGTTGCGGGATATCTGAGTGGATGGATCCCGGTGATGGCATCATAGCGAGGCCCTCAGCCAGGGACCTGAGGGATGCCATAATCAGGGTCCTGAAGGAACGCGACTCCTTCAATCCATCGGCAGAGAAGTTTGACCTTGAATCAATATCAGAGACATTTGAGGACATTTACCTGGAGGTCACCCATAAGGCTTCCAGACACTGAAACCGGTGGAGCACCTATGCAGAGGTTTATATGGGTCCAGCCAATTAATGATATGCACTGATGGAAGTTGATTGAAGTTATTTGGTGCAAGGGGTATCGATCATGTCATATGATAGAAGGTTCATTTCAGTTGTTGCCATCTTCTCGGTCTTCATGGCCGTTATCCTTGTCCTTATCCAGAGCAGTATAGGGATCTATTACTGGGACATTTTCCTGTATGTTAACAATGCCATGAAAATGGCCCACCTTGGACCCGGCGACGCCCTCTACCTAGCACCATTCTTCCCTGCGGTACTGGCCTTACTTTTCAGAGTCGGGTTCACAGGTGACATTCTTCCCTGCGGTGCTGGCCTTCCTTTTCAGACTAGGATTCGGAGGTGAAATAACTGTATTTGCAGCGGCATTCTATGTTGCAGGTATCATCGGGATGTACCTCCTCCTCCAGCTGAGATTCAGTGAAATGGAGAGCCTTGCAGGGGCCCTGTCATTCGCATCCTTCAGCCTGGTCCTTTCATGGGCAGCCACAGGGGCCCTGGATGTCCCGGCCATCTCCCTCTCTATATGGGCCGTTTACCTTGCACTCATCGCAAGGAGGCGTGACAGCCGATTCTACTACCTTGCATTTCCGGTTGCAATGGCAGCATTTCTCACAAGATATACATCGGGTCTATGCTGCTCCCACTTGCAGTGATAATACTCACTGACCCATCCCTCAGGTTAAAGCTGCCAGACATAGGCAGGGGAATTGGCCTTGGGGTCCTCCTCTACATCCCATTCGGGTACTTTTTTACAGAAACATCGGAACACCCCTACCCTTCACAAAACAGGTTTCATCCACAGTCACCGGTTCAGCCACATCCATAAATCCTGGCTACAGCACAGACAGCCTCTACTACCTCAAGCACCTTCCAGAGTACATCTCAGCAATGCCTTCACAGGATTACCTCAGGGTACTGAACCCCTCACTTTCAGGACAGACACCAATCGCCTTCATAATACTGGCCCTCATATCAGCAGGTTTACTGATTATTATATGGAGGAACAGGGACCTCATATCAACCGATAACCTCAGGGGAAAGATTATATTCATTGTAATATCTGCAGCACTCATATTCACCTTTGGAAGGATATCCTTTGCACTTAGCGAGGTCCTCATATTCCTCTGGGCACTTTCAATCCTCTGGATAAGGGGGAACACTGATAACATTGAGATGAACCTTGCGATGGCTGCCTGGGTCCTGGCCTACCTCTACATGCACAGCTTTCACCCTGTAAAGGCTGACAGGTACATCATAACAGTCCTGCCAGCCCTCGCCTACGCCATATCCCTTTCACTGAACAATATATCTGCTTTGATGAGATCCAGGAGGGCATCGACGGTTCTGTCCATTGCAGTCACCCTTCTGATGGTCTCTTCGGCAATCCATTACACTGCAGGGATGCCCCAGGAATATGGGATAGTTAAGGGTGAGAGGGAGGCGGCCGCCTGGCTCATGAACCATGACCCCTCCTACAGGGACAGGGTCATAGCTGCTGACAGGGGCCCCGCCTTCACATGGTACCTTGGAGACTATGTCTTCACAAGGATAATCCACCCACAGCGTAGGGAGTTAAGCCTCAAGTACTTCTATGAAGTGAACCCTGACTACTATATATTCTGGACGGGTAAAACAGAGTTGCCTGAAGGTTACAGGGTCATATATTCAAGGGATGGGGTTCCATTGCCAGGAAGATTCAGTAGATATGCCGGGATCCTTCCCCTCCGGTACAGGATTCAGTGGATGTTGAGGTGATTCTCTCTGGCGAGGGATGGATTCGCTTAACAGATTGAAACTATTTATATGGCGAGTTCAATAACTAGTTTGAGTTAAACTAGGATATACTCTGAATCGTATATTGTGGGAAGGAAATCTTTATTCATTCATATCATGAATAATGTTACCAGGAAAACCCTTATTCTTACAGGAAATCATCCAAAATAGGGAGTGATGCTAATATGGAAACTCAGAGAATACTCGTGACCGGTGGCGCCGGATTCATAGGTACAAACCTTGTCAATGAACTGAGGAACAGGGGCCATGAGGTCCTTGCGGTTGACCTCATGCACACAGAACGCGAGGACTACATGAGGGCCGATGTCAGGGAGTACAGGCAGGTTGAGAGGATCTTTGAGGAAGATAAATTCGACTACGTATACCACCTGGCCGCAGAGTACGGGAGATGGAACGGTGAGGACTACTATGAGAACCTCTGGAAGACCAACGTCATAGGTACAAAGCACATGCTGAGGATGCAGGAGAAGCTTGGCTTCAGGATGATATTCTTCTCCTCAGCAGAGGTCTACGGGGACTACAGTGGTTTGATGAGTGAGGATGTGATGGTCAAAAACCCCATAAGCGACACCTACCAGATGAATGACTACGCCATAACCAAGTGGGCCGGTGAACTCATGTGCATGAACTCTGCAGAGATGTTCGGCACAGAGACCGTCCGTGTGAGGCCGGTGAACTGTTACGGCCCCCATGAGAAGTACTCACCCTACAAGGGCTTCATACCCATATTCATCTACCATGCACTACACAGGAAGCCCTACACCGTCTATAAGGGCCATAAGAGGATAATCGACTACGTGGAGGACTCCGTGAGGACCTTCGCCAATATCGTGGATAACTTCATCCCTGGGGAGGTCTACAATGTCGGCGGGCGAACCGAGTGGGAGCATGACATCAAGGAGTACTCAGACATGGTCCTTGAGGCTGTGGGGATAGATGACTCCATAGTCACCTACAGGGAGTCAGAGCCCTTCACCACAAAGGTGAAGACCATGGACTTCTCAAAGGCCATAAGGGACCTCAAACATGACCCACAGGTACCCCCCGAGGAGGGTATCAGGCGTACAGTCGAGTGGATGAAGTGGTACTACAGGATAGAGGACTGAAAATGAGGATAGTCGCGGTCATCCCTGCCTTCAACGAGGAGGTTGCCATAGGTTCAGTTGTGCTCCTCACAGGGGAACACGTTGATGAGGTTATCGTTGTTGATGATGGGTCGGCTGACAGGACAGCCCACGTGGCTGAGATGGCAGGCGCAAGGGTTATAAGGCACCACAGGAACCTGGGAAAGGGTGCAGCCCTCAAAACAGGGTTTGAGGCTGCAGATGCAGATGTAATAGTCACCCTTGACGCTGATGCACAGCACAACCCTGCAGAGATACCTAAACTCGTGGAGCCCATACTGAGGGGGGAGGCCGACGTTGTGAACGGGAGCCGCTACCTCCATGGGAGGGACGAGAACACCCCCCGCTACCGCAGGGTGGGCCAGAAGATACTTGACAGGGCCACCAACATATCAACGGGCCTGGACATAACCGATACCCAGAGCGGCTTCAGGGCCTTCTCATCAGCCAGCATACCCCACTTCAGGTTCAGGGACCCGGGCTTCGTGGTTGAAAGCGAGATGCTTGCAGACGCCGCCGAGGCCGGCCTCAGGATAGTGGAGGTGGAGGTCGGAGTGAGGTATGATGTGGATGGGTCCACCAGGAACCCCATAAGCCACGGTGTATCGGTGCTCCTTAGGATCATAGGGGACCTTGAACTCAAGCGCCCCCTCTACTACTTCACACTCCCGGGCCTCATAATAGGGATTACAGGGGCAATCCTAAGTTTAATGTTCATAAGGGACTACATAACGGGTTTAAGTGTGAACATGGGTCCCACCATCGTGGCGGTGATGCTCACACTCTTCGGGACCTTCTTCATATTCACAGGCATCATCCTCGACTCCATGAGGAGGATGATCATCCACTATGGAAGGTGACTGCAGAATCTACTGATGGAAGGTGATTGATTATGGATGAATTCAGGGCTTATGATGGTAAATGTGTTCTTGTAACAGGTGGAGCTGGATGCGTTGGAAGCAATCTCACAGGGAACCTTGCAAAGGCAGGGGCCAATGTGATCATACTGGATAATCTCTCATCAAGCTATGAGTGGAACATCCCGGAATATGAGAACATAGAATTCGTTAAGGGCGACATACTCGACGATGAGGTCCTTAAACGGGTATTCAAGGAGAGGCCGGACTACGTCTTCCACCTCGCAGCCCACTTTGCAAACCAGAACAGTGTTGACAACCCGGAGAAGGACCTCCTGGTCAACGGGCTGGGCATACTGAAGGTCCTTGAGTATGCACAGCTTGTGGGTGTTGAGCGCTTCGTTTACTCATCATCAGGGTGCGGTGTCTACGGCCTGGACTCAAAGATACCCTTTGAGGAACACGACATCTCAATATCACTGCACACCCCCTACCAGGTCACCAAGCTCCTCGGTGAACTGTACACCAACTACTTCCACAACCTCTACGAGATGCCCATAGTCAATGCAAGGTTCTTCAACGTCTTCGGCCCGGGTGAGGTCCCAGGGAAGTACCGTAACGTCATCCCCAACTTCTTCTACTGGGCCATGAACCAGCAACCATTACCCATAACCGGGGACGGCTCAGAGACCAGGGACTGGACCTTCGTGGAGGACATAGTCAGGGGCCTCATGGCCATGGGTGTCAGAAGGGAGGCCATAGGCGAGGCCATCAACCTTGGCTCAGGGACCGAGCACCAGGTCATAGAGATGGCGGGTATCATAAACGAGCTCACAGAAAACCCTGCAGGCGTGGTCTACAGGCCGAGGAGGGACTGGGACGCCAAGACAAGGCTCCTGTCATCAATCGATAAGGCCAGAAGACTCCTGGACTACGAGCCACAGGTATCCTTCAGGGAGGGACTTGAGAGGACCCACAGGTGGTTCACAGAGAACTGGGAGCTCATAAGGAAGAGCGCAGAGTTCTAATCAAAAACCTTCTTTTTCTGATCGCATATGAGGATACTGGTTGTACAGGAATCGGACTGGATAGAGAGGAACCCCCACCAGCAGCACCACCTCTTTGACAGGTTATCTGCGAGGGGTCATGAGGTGAGGGTCATAGACTACCCCATAGACTGGAGGAAGGAGGAGGGGGGAAGCATCCTGAACCCCCGCCGGGTCTACCTGGGGGTCCAGAAGGTCCGGGAGGACGCCGGTGTGGATGTTATAAGGCCCGCCCACCTCAGGGTCCCGGTACTGGATTACCTCTCAATACCCTTCACCCATGGGAGGGAGATAAGGAGGCAGATAAGGGAGTTCAGACCAGACCTTGTGGTCGGATTTGGTCTCATAAACTCCTTCATAGCATCAATCGAAGCAGGGAGGCAGGGCATACCCTTCGTATATTACCTCATCGACGTACTCTACACCCTGATACCAGAGAGGGCCTTTCAGGGTCTGGGGAAGCTGCTCATGAGGAAGACCATCGAGAGGTCAGACCTTGTCCTCACCATCAACAGGAAGCTCGACCAGCTGGCAGCTGAACTGGGGGCCAGGAGGACGGAGGTCATAGACGCGGGCATAGACCTTGCAGAATTCGACCCGGACCTTGACGGTTCACGCATAAGGGAGAGGTACGGTGTCGGGGATGATGACATCCTCCTCTTCTTCATGGGATTCCTCTACAACTTCTCCGGTCTCAGGGAACTTGCAGCAGCAATGGCAGAGAGGCGTGGGGAATACCCGAACATCAAGCTTATGGTTGTAGGGGATGGAGACGCATACGAGGACCTTAAAGGGATAAGGGATGATAACAACCTGGACAGCCTCATACTGACAGGGAGACAGCCCTACAGTGAGATACCTGAATTTGTAGCGGCTTCTGACATCTGCATACTCCCCGCCCACATAGACGAGGAGATAATGCAGGACATAGTCCCCATAAAGCTCTACGAGTACCTTGCAATGGCAAAGCCGGTCATAGCCACAAGGCTGCCAGGCATATACATGGAGTTCGGTGAGGGCAACGGCATCCACTACATAGAGAGACCAGAGGAAACTCTTGATGTAGCAGTGGAACTTGCAGGCAGACTCAGGGAGGAGGGCCAGAAAGGGAGGCGCTTCGTGGAGTCAAATGACTGGGAAAGCATCACCGAAAGATTTGAGGAGACCCTAAGGGAACTTGTGGAGAAGGATGAATGAGCATGATCCCACGAGGGGTGGTGATTACCTCAATGACTGTACCGCTGGAGGTGTCGCGATGAGGGTGGTCACAGTGATACCTGCATTCAATGAGGAGAGGACCGTCGAATCCGTTGTGAGGGGCGCCCTTGAACATGGTGACGTGATCCTGGTGGACGATGGCAGCACAGACAGGACTGCAGCCCTTGGTGAGGAAGCAGGGGCAAGGGTCATCAGCCACCCCAAAAATCTCGGGAAGGGGGCAGCCCTCAAGACAGGTATAAGGGAGGCCCTTGGAGGAGACTACGATGTCATAGTATTCATGGACGCCGATGGCCAGCACGACCCCTCCCTGATACCAGAACTTGCATCCGCGGTTAACGGTGGCGACTTCATCATAGGGTCAAGGTTCATAAGGAATAACCATGATAGCATGCCCCTCCACAGGCAGCTATCAAACCGGATAACCACCTGGATACTCAGACTGGCCACAGGGTACCGGATAACAGATAGTCAGAGCGGCTTCAGGGCAATATCAGCCAGGTACGCCCACCTGATACTCGAAATACCCTACGACGACTATGTGTATGAATCAGAGGCAATATGTGAGACCTCAAGGCACCGGCTGAGGATAGCCGAGGTCCCCATCACCTGCACCTATGGTGATGAGAAGTCCTACATCGGGGTCGGGGACGTCCTCCAGTACATCAGGTTCATAGTTAGGCTCTTCGTCAGAAGGATATCCGGTGTCAGGGGCTGATGTGGGAGCTGCTTCCCATCACCTTCACATCTGAGAGGAGATGGACTCCATGAAAAGGTTTTACTTCTTTGCACTGAGCATCCTTCTCATCCTGGCACTCATAATATGGATGGGACCCTCAAGGATCATCAGGGCAGTCTACATGGCGGACTGGATGATCATAGCCATCGCACTTCTCATCCACATGGGGGTTCTGGCTGTTAGGGGCCTCCGCTGGGGTTTCATTATAGGCCAGCCCTGGAGGATGCGGGTCAACTTCATGGTGAAGACCATCGGCCTCTTTGCCGGTAACCTCAGCCCCATGAGGAGTGCTGGCGAGGTCATGAATGCACTAGCAGGTAAAAAACTGAACGGAATTGAACTCTCAGAGGGTCTCTCAGCTGGTTTAACCGAGAGGTTCTTTGATCTGGGGATAGGAGGGGTTCTGCTTCTCCTTGCAGCCGTGATGGTCCCGGTGATAAGGGTAATAGCCCTCTTCGGGGCGATTCTATCTGTCCTCATAACCTACCTCATCTACCTTGTTAACTGGAGGGAGGAGAAGGGTTTGAGGATCTACCAGAGGATACATAGCATCATTGAGAGACTTCCAGTATCTGAGGAAACACTTGAAAACCTCTATGAACGTTTAACCTCCGGTATAAAGGGCATGATAGGTTACACGAGATCCTACTCCAACTTCACCTCCCTTGGAGTCATATTCATCCTTTCACTCCTCTCCTGGCTCATGGAGTGCCTGAGACTCTACCTGGTATTCATGGCCTTCGGAGTGGAGACCTCCTTCTCTGCAGTTATAATAATATTCCTCCTGGCAAACCTTGTGGGCATACTATCTGCCCTTCCAGGGGGCATGGGCTCAATGGAGGTCTCAATGGCAGGACTGTTTGTAGTATTTGGTGTCCCCGGGTTCCTGGCTGGAAGCATAGCCCTGGTGGACCGTATAATATCCTTCTGGATGGTCACAGCACTGGGAGCCATCTTCTCATCCTGCTATGCCTGGGAGATATTTGATGAGGTCAGGTCCTATATCCTTGATATAAGGGCCTGATGTAGGGTTTCAGAAGGTTGTGATGTATTCTGATAAGAGTCCTGTTTTTTTGGAGGTCATATATCCTGATGAACTGATTTTTATCTCTGGCCCCTGATGATTGACCTCACCACAGCCCTGTCCACAGAGTCCAGGGCACCTGTCAGGAGGATCCCCGCGATATAGGCAATCAGGGCCAGGGGGATCCTTATGAGTATACTGAGGGGGAGCAGGAGTAAGATGATTGAAGCTGCTGCAGGGAGGAGGATCCTCCAGGCAACATGCAGGTCCCTCCATGCCGGACCAAAACCGAGATCGCGCACCGTCCTGAGGAAAAGTAGGGTCATGAGGGCCTCCGTCATTACTGTGGCAGCACTCGCACCCATAAAGTCAAAGCGTGGGATCAGTGCGAGGTTGAGGGTCACATTGAAGAGGGCTGCAACCCCAGTGATCCTGGTGACCGTGATCTGCCTGTTGGCTGACCCCAGGAGGCTGGAGCTCACACCATTTATGAACATGAAGGCGGTTGCGATTATGAGCACCCTGAGGGCGGGGACCGATTCAAGGTACTTCGCAGAGAAGATGAGCTCTATCAGGGGCCCTGCAAGTGTGAATACCGTGAAGATCAGGGGGACCGCTATGATTATGAGATACTTCAGGGACCTCATGTAGGTGAACCGCAGTGAATCTTCACTTTCAACGTGGAACCTGGACATCACAGGGAATACAGCGGTGAGGTAAACACCGTAAAGTGATGAGATGACCGTGAGGAGCCTGTAGGGTGCATTGTAAAGACCCACCGAGACATCACCCTTCATGAGGGAGAGCATCACGGAGTCTATCCAGAAGTATATCAGAGAGAATACACTCGTTATCCCGAAGGGGATGGCCTCCCTGATCATGTCGCGGCTGAAACTTAAACCTGGAGTGAAGAAACGACGGGTGAATGTTGCAGCGGAGTATACAAGTGAGAGGGCGGCTGCAATGAGGTAGGCCACTGCAACCTGCACAACACTCCCACCCAGCCAGACAACGGCAAGGACACCCACAAGTATGAAGAGGCTGTTGAGGATGTTCCATACTGTCTGGTACTCCATCCTCTGGAAACCCTGGAATATGCTGTTGAAGAATGAGCTGAAGGAGCCCAGAAGCATGTAACCGGCTATAAAAACTATGACTGCAGCGGCAGTCCCGCTGTACAGTCCTATGAGGGGGAAGAGGAGTATCAGCACAAATACGATGCATGAGAGGATGATACGGTTACCAAGACCCGCCGCCACAAGATCGCCGGCCCCTGCAGGGTTCCTTGCAATCTCCCGGGTGATGTAGGTCCCTATACCCAGATCTGCGAGTATGCTGAATATACCGGTCAGGGCCAGCGCAGTCGAGAGTATACCAAAACCAGCGGTTCCAAGGTACCTTGCGAGGTAGACGTTCCATACAAAGGCCGCAAGGTTTGTGAAGAGTGTGGCCACCAGGAGGAATGCCGTGTTCCTTGCAAGGGTTCTTGCATGACTCATTTCAATCACTGATAGGAGGATCCTATCTTCAGTCTTTTCCGGAACCACTCAACGGTCCTCATAAGCCCCTCCTCAAGTCCAACCTCTGGCCTGAAACCTGTTGCAGCGAGACGGGACGTGTCTGCAAGGGAGTGCCTCACGTCTCCGGGTCTCTCATCAAGGTATTCTGGTTCTGCATCTGAGTCAAGGATCTCTGAAATTATATCGAAGAGCCTGTTGACTGTAACGGAACTTCCACCGGCCACATTGTAAACCCCTGATCCACGGGACTCTGCCAGGAAGATGTTGGCCCTTACAACGTCACCGACGTATATGAAGTCACGGCTCTGCTCTCCATCCCCGTAGATCTCAGGGGACCTGCCAGTGAGGAGGGCGTCGATGAACCTGGGGATGACTGCAGCGTACTGTGAATCAGGCCTCTGACGGGGTCCGTAGACATTGAAGTACCTCAGGGAGACGGTTTCAAGCCCATGATCCTCAAATACCTGGCAGTAGTACTCCCCCGTCACCTTGGACACTGCGTAGGGTGATAGGGGCATTGGCCTGGCGTCCTCCCTCAGGGGAATCTCCGGGTTGTTCCCATAGACAGCAGAGGTTGATGCGTTCACAACCTTCCGGACACCTGCCCTGGAGGAGGCCATCAGCACCCTGAGGGTCCCTGTGGCATTGACACGGTGACACCTGAGGGGGTCCCTCACGCTCTCGGGGACACTGGCCAGGGCTGCCTGGTGGAAGACGTAGTCCTTGCCCTGAAATACCTTCTCAAGGTCCAGATCATTTATGCTCCCCTCAATTATCTCAAGGTCCTCATGGTGGGGGTCCCTGAGGTTATCCGGGCTCCCGGTTGATAGGTCATCGATTACGGTGACACGGTTTCCACTCTCAAGGAGTTCATCTGTGAGGTGTGAACCTATAAATCCAAGTCCTCCTGTTACAGCTACATCCATATCTCTCATATTATCCCTGTCCGGCTGATGAAGTTTGATCGGTCAGTATTTGATCAGTCTTATCCGTTGATTTGAGCGGTTTTTCACAGTTTTATCTGTTGAGCGGTTTTTCATACTTACAGATCACCATCTGAAGCATTAACTATGTGACGTTTATGAAGAGATGGAGGGACCTGTAGGGCTTTTCTGTGTCAGGTAACCTGTAGAGAAGGAATTCGAGTTTCTGGTTCTTTCCAGCCTCTGTTACTGTGAAATTCACCCTCTTTTCCCACCTCTCACCATTACCCAGTTTTAGGGTTTCATTCCTTAAAACATCTCCGCCTATTCTCACCACCATGCGGTAGGTTTCGTTACGGTACTCCCTGTTCACCACTCCTACCATTACCTCAACGCGCTCGCCGGCAGTAACATTCTCAGGGTAACCGTAGGCTTTACCACCAGACCCCAGGATGTAGAACTCGGTGAACCTCTCAGAGGGCACCGGGTTGAGGGTCAGGTAGACCGTGACTGCAACGAGGGCCACGAGTACAGCCGAGAGTATGAGGGATACCTTACCATCCCTTGAGAGACTGCGGGGTGATGGGATACGCCTCAAATCAACTGAGTATGCAAGTCCCCCGGCCCTGTAACGCCTTATAAAGGCTGCAGGTGTCATTATCAGGCTTATTGCAGATATGCTCCTTGCAAGAAGCGGCTTGAAGGTAACATGACCACCCATAAGGAGCGCTATCGCCGATGATATGATTATGCTTACTGAAAATCCAAGGAAGAGCCTCTCAGGGACGCTTAACTGGTCTCTGAGGGGTGCCACGGCAGCTGTTAGAATGTATCCAGGTATCAGGAGCACCTGGAGGTAGAAGAGGGCTTCCACAACGCCCCGCGGAGATGAATTGATTGCAGCGATGGTAAAGATGCTCAGGAGCACCATAACCAGAAGGTCACTGAAACCTGCCAGGTTCCTTCTGGCTTCCTTTTCTATCCAGAACTCATCCCCGGGGAATGCCCTTCTGAGCTCCCCCTCCAGATCCCTCTCTTTACCCATCCTCAGGGCCTTCTTCTTTATCCCTGAAGGGTCAACTGCCCTGAGATCCCTTTCAGGTATCTCCGGGACATGCAGTATTACATCATCCTCGACGAGCCCGTACCTTTCGAGGATGTCCATCTCTGACATCTGCAGTGACTCTATCTCCCCTATCCTCTGCCTGGTCCTCCTTATGTAGGCCACAAGGGCTGATAGTATACCGGCTGCACCAAGGACCACCACCCCGTATCTGCTTCCTGTGGTTCCAGCTACCAGCGTGAGTAGGAGGGCGAATGGTATGGTTAATGCGGCTCTTCTGAGCCTTCCATAGCCCTGGAATCTCAGTAGAAGGGCGGCTGCAAGGCCATAGGACGAGGAGACTATAAGTATAATGATGAGCAAAAACCTGACCGGGTTCAGGTGGATGAATGCTATGAGGAGAGGCGTGACACCAGAAAGGACAGCTGAAATCAGGATGTCCCTTAATGGTGCATGTTCTCTCCTACGGGTTTCCTTTAAACTGTTTTTCCTTTCAGAAGAGTCATCCCCGCTTTCCACTGGTTGGTCTCTTTTTGCGAGTTCTCTGGCGGTTTTTATCTGGGTGCTTTCCACCTCAACATCCTTTCTGGAGCGTTTCAGGAGCAGGATGATTGGTATGAGTATGGCGGGGAGGGCGTAGAGGGCCCTTACATTTCTCAGGTATGTATAGTTCAGAATGAATGCGTTGAGGGCCAGTATTAGAAGCCCCGGTATGGGGGTGATCAGGGTATCCCCAAGACCGGTCAGTCTGAGGAAGCTGTAACCTGTTACCAGCACACAGAGGATGAGCCCTGCCACCCTGAGGTGAAACTGGGGCGCTGCTATCAGAAGAGCTGAGATTATACCTGTTATGAGGAGTAGGATTTTCGCTTTGAACTTCACATGAGATTCTCCTGTCACTGCAATTGATTAAGTAGATTATTATCAATTCTGGACTGATAAATATTTACCATCAGTGCCCGGCGGAACATAATAAAATTAGAACAGATAAGGTTTCGATATATCCTGTCTGGACACTTCTGGCATGGAATTCAGACAGAATCAGGTACCCGGTGACCTTATTGCTATATGGTAGACCCTCACCCTGTATTCGCCGGGTTCTGTGAATGGTGGCACCGTGAGACTGAGATCAACAGGCACCACAGCATCAATCTCCCGTTTCGCTGCCCAGTTCTTTCTTACCGGTGTGTAGGTTGTTGTTAGGGGTGTTTCGGGGAGTCCGATGCCGTAGTTGGCGTATTTGAGGTTCTGTATGGGTATGGTTTCTGGGCCCTGGAGGTCTCCTTCGGCTCTTATGTAGAGGTCGATGGGTACGTTGGATAGGTCCTTTATCTGGAGTCCCTGGGGTCCTCCTGGCCAGTAGTATTCTTTTCCGGGTTCCACTGTGGCTGTGAGTGTGAAGGAGTTTCCGGTTTCCCTTCCCTGCCAGAGGACCATTATCTCAACACTCTCGGGCACCGTAACGGTAACCTCCTGCACCGCGGTGGCTCCTGCTGCAGGTTTTAAAAGCAGAAGGAGGATGACTGCAGTGACCATTCCAGCAGTTTTAAGCATATTTCCACCCCATCATGTCCTGGAGGTTCCTATGGAGTCACATCCACTTACCGGTTTCTGTGAATATTATCACAAAAACGACTATGAAAATCCTTAAAATTTATTACTAAATCTTCTGTAGAGGGACCTTCAGATATCAGTAAAAAAAAGTTTCTGTAGAGAAACCTCCAGATATTAGTAAAAAAGGCCATAATTTTATTAAGAGCTCTTTTTTAGGTCTAACTCACCTTTTTAAAAAGATTTATATATGTTGGATTATCATTCTTTTATCATGATTATTCATGTTACATATCTTTCAGGTTACCTAGCAGCCATTATTTCATCGATAATCATTTCAGCGATACTGGGGCTTCCCCTGACACCTGAAAGGCCGGCCAGGCACTCCTGGACACCATCGGCCATCTTCCCGACACCGGTAATTGCACTGGGACTCACAGCAATATCCATAAAACTGGGTGTCACAGGTATCTATGGGGCCGACCTCGGAGCCGTGGCAGGGGTCCTATCAGCAATAATGACTGCATACTTCCTTGAGGATATATTCCCCAGACCGGAGGACTCATGATGAATGAACTGGTTGGAGTTGCAGCCGCAGCAGCCATATCCTGGCTGAACTTCGTTGTGATAGACACATGGATGGGTCTCCCTGAGAAGCCAGGTGTGAGGGGGGCCGACTACATTGGAAGGGACATAGAGAAGAGGGGAGGCGACCTTGCGGGTGGCTTCTTCCAGGGAAACATTGTATGCTCACCGGACGCATCAGCAGGCACCCTCCTCGGGGCCATCGGATGCTACCTCATGGGCGTGCCTGAGGGAGGCCTCGTGGCAGCCCTCCTGGTGTTCATAGGGAACCGCCTCTGCGCCGACCCGGGGTATGCCGGGACACTCGGGGCCCTCTCCATAACAGTCATAATAGCGCTGGCATCCCTCGCCGGGATGAGCCCCGGTCTCTTCGTCGCCGGGATGGTCATTGCAATAACCACCATACAGGGTGTGAGCCACTCCAGATCATCAAGGCTCCTTGGGGCCATAGCCAGGAGGATGAACAGGTACACTGACCTGAAATAGAAGGTGTTAATCATGTTGATCCAGATAACAGGGATAATAGTGGTGCTCATGGCCTTGAGGACACTCCTGGCCCAGGACAGGGCTGAGAGGCTCCTCTACCTCAATGCCATGTCCTTTGGAATATCTGCAATGATAGCCCTCTACGTTGGAACCGCCTTTGGCGCTGTCCTTGCAGCGGTATACTTTGTGGCATCAACCATAACATCCAATGCAATCGCCCACACCCTTGACCGTGTTGGAGAGGAAATGGTTATCGAGGATTAGGAATATATAGATGATTACTGGTGAATGTTTATGAATCCGCTGGACCTCCTTAACATTACAAACGTTGGTGTCTTTGTCATATTCACGGGAGCTGCAGGCATCATACTCC
>Ga0116168_1001385_pt1 | contig 18613 bp, 15 predicted proteins | sample AD_UKC129_MetaG_FD_89795 | JGI IMG/M metagenome (GOLD analysis project Ga0116168, IMG submission 89795) | Active sludge microbial communities of municipal wastewater-treating anaerobic digesters from Canada - AD_UKC129_MetaG | ecosystem: Engineered > Bioreactor > Anaerobic > Digestate | place...
ACAAAGGCGGTGGCGATGGCCAGGGGATGGGCGAAAGCCAGGGCGGCGCCGATAGCGGCGATAGAACCGTTCCAGAGAACCCAGCTTAAGACCTGGTAAATCCCCGCGGAAGGGTTGGAAAGAAAAGTATAGACGATAATGCCGATAATCAGCAGCGGGATTAGCCAGAGAATAGCTTTGGTCAGCCTGGAGCCGGGGGGCACGCTGGATAAAGCAGAGAGGTCGTGTTCCCTATTGATTTCTTTTTTCACCCCGGCGACATGGGCGGCCCCCAGGACCGCCACAATTTTCCGGCCCGGAGCCTCCTTTATCTTCTGGGCGAGATACTGGTCCCGCTCATCCAGCAAGGGAACTCTTAGCTGGGGGAAAGCGGAAGTAAACTCGCTGAGCACGGCATCCAGTATGTCCTGGGACTTTAATTTTTCCAGTTCCTCTTCGGTAATGGTCTCATCGCTAAAGATGCTGACCACAATGGAAAAAAGCAGCTTGAGCTTGTTCCACAGGCTCAACCCCCGCCAGATCCGGGAGAAGGTAACCCGGATATCCCGGTCCGCCAGGACCAGTTCGGCCCCAATCTCCCGGGCCGATTGAATCCCCTGGATCATCTCCTGCCCGGGGTTGATATTGAACTGCTTGGCCAGCCGTTTCTGATATGAAGAGAGCACCAGGTTGATCAGCAGGAAAGTGGCCTTCTTCTCCTTGATGATTTTGATGATATCCGTTTCCTGCCACTTTTTCCGGTTCATAACGGCCTGGTATCTCTGCTCGTCCAGTTCCACGCACACAGTGTCCGGCTTCTCCGTCTCGATGACTTCCCTGACCTCTTCCACGCTTTTGGGAGAAACATGAGCCGTGCCGATAAGAATAATCTCCTTGTCGCCGGAGCTGATTCTGGTTACGTTCTCGGACATAACTTTCCCTTTCTTTGCCTTAGGGTACAGCCTTTTAGAACCATATTATCAGATCAAGCTGCCGCTGAGAACCCTGCAATAAAAGGATGGGGGCGGCAAAGGGACCTTTCGCTGCCGGCCGGGCCGCTTTAAAGCCAACCCAGCCCCGGCCCCTGGGCCAGCGCCTCGCTTTTGAATTCATAATTAGGGGAGTTATCCTGGGGGTGCTTTCAAAAAACTCCTCCCGCCGGCCTGCTCTTTTCGTGCCGGCGGGAGGAGTTTGGTTTCCTACCGGGCCAAAAAGTGCTCCAGGTCTTCTTCTACGGTGCCGATGCCGGCAATTCCGAATTTTTCGACCAGAAGTTTGGCCACATTGGGGCTCAGGAAGCCGGGAAGGGTGGGGCCAAGATGGATGTTCTTGAACCCCAAATAGAGCAAGGAGAGAAGGACGATCACCGCCTTCTGCTCGTACCAGGCGATGTTGAAAGCGATGGGCAGCTGGTTGATATCCTCCAGACCAAAAGCTTCCTTGAGCTTCAGGGCGATGACCGCCAGGGAGTAGGAATCGTTGCATTGCCCGGCGTCCAGCACCCTGGGTATGCCGCCGATGTCGCCCAGCGGCAGTTTATTGTAGCGATACTTGGCACAGCCGGCGGTAAGGATGACGGTATCCCGGGGAAGCTTGGCGGCAAACTCGGTGTAGTATTCCCTGGACTTCATCCGTCCGTCGCAGCCGGCCATAACAAAAAATTTTTTGATGGCTCCGGACTTGACGGCCTCGACCACCTTGTCCGCCAGGGCCATCACCTGGTTGTGGGCGAATCCGCCTACGATGCGGCCCGTTTCAATTTCCTCCGGGGCGGGAAGGCGCTTGGCCAGCTCGATGATTTCGGAAAAGTCCTTGCGGCCGTTTTCATCGGCGACAATATGCTTGCAGCCGGGAAATCCGGCGGAGCCGGTGGTAAAGATGCGGCTTCTGACCTCTTCGCTCCGGGGAGGAACGATGCAGTTGGTGGTAAAGAGGATGGGGCCGCGGAAAGAGACAAATTCCTCCAACTGTTTCCACCAGGCGTTCCCGTAGTTGCCCACAAAATGATCATACTTTTTGAAAGCAGGGTAGTAATGGGCGGGCAGCATCTCGCTGTGGGTATACACGTCCACGCCCGTACCCTTGGTCTGCTCCAGCAACTGTTCCAAATCGGTCAGATCATGGCCCGAGATGAGAATGGCGGGATTCCCCCGGACACCGATATTAACTTCGGTGATCTCCGGGTTGCCGAACCTGGATCTGTTGGCCTCGTCCAGAAGGGCCAGGGCTTTTACGCCGTGCTCGCCTGTTTGCAGGGTGAGCGCGACCAGGTCCTCCACGGCAAGGGAATCATCCAGGGTTGAAGCCAGGGCCTTATAGATAAAGGCGTTGATCTCCAGGTTTTCCTTGCCGATGTTCTTGGCATGCTCGGTATAGGCCGCCATGCCCTTGAGGCCGTACGTAATCATCTCCCGCAGGGAGCGTATATCCTCGTCGGCGGTAGCCAGAACGCCGACGCGGGCTGCCTTCTCCAGCATGGATTCCCGGGAGCTGACCGTGAAAGTGGCCGCGTCGTGCAAATCTCCCGCGGCAGCGGATTCCCTGAGCTTGTCTCTAAAGGCCAGCATCTTCAGGATCTGTTTTTCGATGGCGCCGTCGTCAAAGTTGGCGTTGGTGATAGTCATGAACAGGCTGTTTAGTACTTCGTAGTTGAGCTCGCCAAGTTTGCCGATATCGAGCTTGCCCTTGACTACGATCTCCGCAATCCCCTTAAGGGTATAGATCAGGAGATCTTGCAGCCGGGCCACCTCTTCGGTTTTCCCGCAGACACCGCGTACCGTGCAGCCTTTCCCTTTCGCCGTCTCCTGGCACTGGAAGCAAAACATGCTCATTTCCACTCCTCCTTTTTTATCCTCATTGTTGTTGCGGAGCCGGCGCCTTAACGACGATAAGCTCCAGGGTTTCCGGATGCAAGTTTTGAACCTTCATTTTGGTTTGGAAGGGAATCTTCAGCAGAGTTCCCGCCTCGTACTGGTGGGTCTCCTGTTCATTGAGGCTGATAGAGAGCCTTCCCCTGACCACGGTCATATAAACAGTGGCATTGGTAAAGTGTTCAGGAAGCCCTTCGCCTTGATTGAACACCATATGCAGATAATGAATGTTGTCATCGAAGAGAACTTTCTCCACTAGCTTTTCATCGCTTCTGGATAATTTGAATACCTGTTCTACCAATTTTTGCCCCTCCGGGAGTAGATTTGGCCATTATTTTGTCCATTATTCTTTTTGTTTGAATAATCCATTTGTATAATTATAACACACCGTGTCATCGTGGCATACTGTAATTACAGCCAATAAGTTTAATCTGTGGCAACACCATCTTGTCAATTATCGCGACAAAATGTCACTTATGAAACAGGGCAAAGCAATGCATACAATTTCATGTCCATTATTTTTCCGTTTTTAACAGCGTTTTTCCTTAGTGTTCCTTCTAATACAAAGCCTGCTTTCTCCAGCACCCGGCAAGAAGCAATATTGTCGGCGAAAGGCTCGGCAAAAATGCGTATGATGTCTGTGTTTTTAAAAATATAATTGCATGCTTCTTTAACCGCAATGGTGCAAATTCCTTTACCCCACCATGGTTCTGCAATATAATAGCCCATTTCGGCGGTATATCGGTGAATATTGTCTTTACGGCAAACACTGATGCTGCCAACAGCCTTATTATCTACCGTAATAGCCCAGGCATAGAGACTGTCTTTTGGGGCCCTCAACACAGAAGATATGTACATATCCGCGTCAGCGACGGTAAACGGATACGGTATACCGTCCCTTAAGTTGTCCTGGACTTTTTTATTATTTAAAGCAGCCGCAAGGTCATAAGCATCCTCCATTTCCCACGGGCGAATTTTAACCTCCATCGATGAATTCCCCCTTTAAAACATAAACCGGTTTTTTATACATGAAATAATTTTCGCCTAGTATATCAGAAAAAGCTGGAAAGCAAAAAGACTTCAATCCTGATTGCTCCGGTGGAAAAACAAAACGGCAGGAGTTAATACCCCCGCCGCTTCAACTCTTTTCTGGTGGACGTGAGGGGACTCGAACCCCTGACCTCTTGAATGCGAACCAAGCGCTCTCCCAGCTGAGCTACACGCCCACGCAAGGGTATTATAGCAAATCGCCCCCGCCAAGGCAATAGCACTCCAGCCATATAGGGAGGACGTATATAATAGATCAGGGGGACGGTTCTGCTGATATATTTTAAGAGGTTCGTTCCTACTAAGTGCGCTATCCTGCAGCCGGTTGCCTGTTTTAAGGTAAGCCAAGAGTGCGTCAAAGCTATATTTAGGGAATGTACTATTTGATTCACTACCACATTCATCCCTACCGGGCCATACCTGCCAGGTGTGTCGGTGTACCAGAGTGAGTGTCACTGTCCCCCTGGCTGTCCCCCTAGCTCTCCATTCTCCTGGTATATTGGCTGTAATCCGCCGGCGTTTCTGCGTTCGTTGTGCCGCTGCCGGGAATCAGATATAATTGAAGCTGTCTCCGGCAGTGGGGAGGAAGACCGTGAACAGAGCAGTAAAGGAAATCCTTCGCTACCTGATTATGCTTTTTGCCTTCCTGATCATGGCCGCGGGCACGGTGCTGGTAGTCCAGGCCGGCCTGGGAGCGCCACCCTGGGACGTGTTCCACCTGGCCCTGACGGCATATCTCCCCCTAACCTTCGGGCAGGTCATCCAGGGGATCGGCCTGCTGGCCATTATCATCAGCTGGCTTTTGAAGGTAAAGCCTGGCCTCGGAACTTTGTTAAACATGTATTTTATCGGCCTCTTTGTTGACCTGATTATCCGCTGGGGGATCATGCCCCGGCCGGAGGCTCTCGGGCTGCAACTGCTCCAGCTGGCTGGAGGCACTTTCATCTTTGCCTACGGAACTGCCATGTACATTTCCCTAAACCGGGGAGCGGGCCCCCGGGACAGCCTTATGGTGGCTATCTCCCGCTTGACGGGATTAAAGCTGGGGCTGGTGCGGTCTCTTTTGGAGATCGCCGCTACCATATCCGGCTACCTGCTGGGAGGCCCCCTGGGGGCAGGCACCATCATCTTCGCCCTGGGAATGGGGCCCAGCCTGGAGGGAAGCTTCCTTTTGCTAAACCGGCAGCGCCGCCTTCTTCGGCGGCGCTTGCTTGCAGGAAGGAAAGTTCAGGGATAAGGGGTTGGGAAAGGGGGTTGGGAATCCGCTCTACGGCACTAGCCCAGATAGCGGCGGGCCAGGGAATCCAGGAACTTAACCATAAAATGCAGGCTGGCAATATCAATGCGCTCGTTGCAGCCGTGGATGGTCGTCCGCAGCTCCGGATCGGCGCCGGGCGCCAGGGGAGCAATTCCGTACGCGGGAATTCCCGCCGCGCGCAGATGCTTGGAATCAGTGGAGCCGGCAGAGATCATGGGCAGGCAGAGCACCCCTTCTCCGGCCGTCTCCCGGAGGGTTTGCTCCAGCAGCCGGTAGTATTCCGTGGCGGCGGAGGTAAAGGAAGGCTCCCGGTACTCGGTGATCTCCATTTCCAGCTCTTCGCCCACCACGCTCCTCAGTTCTCGGAGCACGTAATCCCGGTCCTGCCCGGGCAGGATCCGCACGTCCACTTCGGCCGTGGCCAGGTCCGGAACAACGTTAACCCGGCTGCCTCCGTCGCTCACATTGGGTGAAGCGGTAAGGCGGGTCATGGCGCGCAAGGTTTCGGTAAATCCGTGCTCCAGGTCCAGGCTTTCCAGCAGTTGGTCGATGTTCTCTTCCCGGACCGGGATCTCCAGCCCCCGGATCCGGGCCAGTTCCTGCAGCAGGTATTTTACTTCCGGGACAAGCTTTACCGGAGAGCGGTATTCGCCCAGCCCCGCCACGGCCCGGGCCAATTTGACCACGGCATTGTCCCCCAGGCTCGGAACGGACCCGTGGCAGGACCGGCCCCGGGCGGTAAGCCTGGTCCAGGCGGTCCCCTTCTCACCCACCTGCAAGAAGTAGACCCGCTGCTTCCCCAGGTCGATGGGCAGTTCGGCCCCTTCGTTCACGGCAAAATCCGCCTGCAGCTTCTCCGGGTATCGGTGGAGAAGGTGCTTTATCCCCAGGGCGCCCCCCCTTTCTTCGTCGGCGGTAGCGGCGAAGATCAGCTCCCCCTGAAGGGGGAATTGCTCCCGGGCCAGCTGCAGCAGGCAAAAGGCCTGGGCGGCCAGCAGGGATTTGCAGTCCAGGGCTCCGCGCCCGTAAACCATGCCCTCCCGGATCTCGCCCGAGAAAGGCGCAAAGTCCCAGCCCTCTCCCGGGGGTACCACATCGCTGTGGGCCAGGAAGAGCAGCCTTTTCTTCCCCCGCCGTCCCAGGCGGGCTATAAAGCTGCCCCGTCCCTCGGCGGGGGCAATAATTTCGTTGGGGATGCCGGCCTCATCAAACAGCGTTTTAAGGTAAAAGGCCAGGTCGCTTTCGTTGCCGGGCGGGTTGGTGGTATCTAGGCGAATAAGCTCGGACAAAAGCCTCTCCGGGGTCACATCGCTCACGCTCCCAAAGAAGGGTTTTATAAAAAAATATTAGCACCCGCTGGGAGCGCCGTCAAACGGCTCCCGCGAGAGGCATATCTCGGCCTGGAATATGGCCACCCGGAAATTTTTGTACTTTTGTCACAAGGATGATCCAAAGTCACTGTCCCCCCGGTTCACAACTGTGTCAAGAGCAAGCCAGAGTCACTGTCCCCCGGTTCTTGATGATTTTTTGAATTATTGTTAATGTAGTTATATAATAGATAATAAATGCCATCTTTTTGCTGGTAATCCAAATGTTGTATGGCCGCAATAAAATTTTGGATATAATAAAGATTTTTGTCGGAAGAGGATAAGGGTAGAGGTCAAGCGAAATAAATATAGCTAGAAAGAAAAAATATTGCACAAATGACACCGCTGTTTCCATTATAGACATTACCTTCATAGGGTTATTCCCCAATCGCCTTCCAGGCTGTGTTACCAAGTCTAAAGGGGGTAAAGAAAATTTATACCATTGCCGCTTTCTTGATATTGTTAATCCCGGTGCTGCTGTCCTGGAACAAGAGATTATTGCTGGGCCAAAGGATACTGGTGCTGGAAAGACCCCCTCTCAAGTTTGGCGACCTGGCCCCGGCATTGGCCTGGGGTATAGGAGTGCTTGCCTTCATCCTTTATGACTATTTCTTGTTCCGGGAGCTGCCTACTTTTATCGCCAACTTTTTCTTCTTCTCAGTTATCGAAGCTCACTTTATCTACCGGGGCCTGGAACATCCCGTAATTTGGCGCAACGGAATCAGTTCCTCCGGCGGCCTCTGGTACTGGTCAGAAATAGAGTCGTACTACTGGTCCGAAGAACGTACCCCGCTCAATGAAGAAATCTTGATCCTGGATACCCGCAAAAAAATTTTCTTCTTTCGCTGGGAAACCCAGGAGAAATGGATCATCCCCCCTCACCTGCATAACGAGATCGAGATGATCTTGCAAGGTCACCCCAACTCGCTGCTCCGCCGGGCTACCCTGCGAGATTATCCGGAAACATTTTTTGAAAAGCTTGCCAAGAAGGTAGAGCAATATCGGCGGGCAAGACTTGAAGCGGATTCCGAAGCCGAGCCTTTTTCTGCTGAACCGGAGCCTGCCAAAGCGGAGCTTGCCGCAGCAGAGCTTGACGAATTAAAGCCGGCCGAAGTGGAGGCTGCTGAAGCGCAGCCGGCCGAAGCAGTGCTTGAGGAACCGGTGCCTGCCGAATCGGAGACTGCGGCAACGGTGCCCGCCGAGCCCATTCCTGCCGAATCTGAGCCGGCAGGAGCGGCAGCCGCTGAACCGGAGCCCGACATGAAACCCGAGCTCGAGCTCATTGCTGAAGAAGCCCCCAGCCAGGTGGAGCCGGTTCAGCAAGCGGCTGTCCAGGAGGAAGTCCCCACCCGGCAGGAAGCCGAAAAGGAACTGGTTCCCCTAAGCAGAAAAAGGGAGAAGCCGGCCCGAATGCCCCTTAAAGCCAGCGGCATCTTTACCTCGGCTCTCCTGATGATCTTTATCGGCCTGGCCCCAGTGCTCTTTGCTTACATGCAGTGGTTAAGCGGAGAACTAATCCGGCCGGTGGTAATCGTCGTCCTTTCCATGTTCCTCACCTCGGCATTGGGCGGAGCGGTGTCGATGCGCATCAGCAACGTTTCTTGGCCGGAACCTGTATTCGCCTCCCTGCTGGCGGCCGTAGTCCTGTCCGTATATGCCTTGTTTGTGTTCCAGTGGTACAGCGGCATCTACTACCTGGACTCCCTGCCGACGGCATACTATTTGCTCATCGGCAGTGCCGGGATATTTATCCTGCCCCTGGTTGATCCCGTTATCCGTTCCAATTACCCCATGCCCGCCATCTGGCAGGTGGGACTGGCAGCGCTGATTTTTCTGGGGCTAAATGTTCTCTACACCCATTTCACGGAGACCGGCTGGTTTAACAATCCGGAGTTCCAAGTGACCTTCATGTATATGTCTACGCTAATCCTGACCGCCACGCTGGTACTGGCCCTGCTATTGTCCTTAATTAGAAAGGACAGGCTCGCCGCCTGGGCCGGCAGCCTGGGTGCCCTGGTCTGGCTGCTGTCAGCGCTGATATGGTTCTTCACGGGACAAATTGATCTGATTTAAAAATCATGAAACTTACTTTCCGCTGGTATGGAGACAGCGATCCGGTAACCTTGGAGCAAATCAGGCAGATTCCCGCCATGAGCGGGATTGTTTCTGCCGTTTACCATGTGCCCGCGGGAGAATTATGGAGCCTGGAAAGCATCCTGGCCCTAAAGGAGAAGGCGGCGGCGGCGGGCCTGGCCTTCGAGGTTGTGGAAAGCCTCCCCGTACACGAAAACATAAAGCTGGGCACCGACTGCCGGCGCTTGATGGAGAACTACGCGGAGAATATTCGCCGCCTGGGCCAGGCCGGGATAAAAGTGATCTGCTACAATTTCATGCCCGTTTTCGACTGGCTGCGCAGCGATTTAAACAAGCCCTTGGCTGACGGTTCCCGGGTGCTGGCTTACGACCACGGTGCCATGGAGCGGCTCAACCCCGCCCGGAGCGAACTCTCCCTTCCCGGCTGGGACAAGAGCTACTCCCGGGAGCAGCTGCAGGAGTTGCTCCGCCGCTACCGGGAGGTGGATGAAGAACAACTGTGGGCCAACCTGGCCGCCTTCTTACAGAAAATTATCCCCGTTGCTGAAGAGGCGGGAGTAAAGATGGCCATTCATCCCGACGATCCGCCCTGGCCGGTCTTCGGCCTGCCCCGGATCATCGTGGACGAAGCCAGCCTGGAGAGACTGCTGGGGCTGGTGGAGAGCCCCGCCAACGGGCTGACCTTTTGCACGGGCAGCCTGGGAGCAAACCCTCAAAACAACCTGCCCCGCATGATTAAAAAGTTTGCCGGCAGGATCCCTTTCGTCCACTTGAGAAATATCCTGATTACCGGCGATAAGTGTTTCCAGGAGGCGGCTCATCCCAGCAGCTGCGGCAGCCTGGACATGTATGCCCTGGTCAAAGCCCTGGTGGAGAGCGGCTTTGACGGCTACGTCCGGCCCGACCATGGCCGGATGATCTGGGGCGAGGAAGGCCGGGGCGGTTACGGCCTATTTGACCGGGCCCTGGGAGCAACCTATATCGCCGGGCTTTTTGAAGCGGTGGAAAAGATGAAAGCCTGCCGGAACGGGACGGCATAAGATAGGGGGAGACGTCCATGGCCAGGGATGTGGAACTGCCTTTCAGCATTAACCTTGGGGACAAGGTCGCCGTAATTACCGGGGGCGGCGGGGTGCTCTGCAGCATGTTTGCCAGGGCGCTGGCCTGCTGCGGCGCCCGGGTGGCGCTGCTTGACCTTAACCTGGAAGCGGCGCAAAAAGCAGCCGCCGAGATCGTCGCCGAAGGCGGCCGGGCTCGGGCGTTCCAGGCCAATGTCCTGGACCGGGAGAACCTGCTGGCCGTTAAGGAAGAGGTTTCTGCCGCATTCGGCCCCTGCGATATATTGATTAACGGTGCCGGCGGGAACAACCCGCGGGCCACTACCGACAAGGAATATTACGAAAAAGGGGATGCCGGCGACCCCGGGATTAGGTCTTTCTTCTCCCTGGACCCGGAAAGCATCCAGCTGGTTTTCGGCGTAAACTTTACCGGAACCCTGCTGGCGACCCAGGTCTTTGCCAGGGATATGGCCGAAGGCAAGGGGGGCAGCATTATTAATGTCACCTCCTTGAGCGCCTTCACCCCGCTGACCAAAATTCCCGCCTACAGTGCGGCCAAGGCGGCGGTAAGCAATTTTACCCGCTGGCTGGCCGTCTACTTCTCCCGGGCCAACATCCGGGTCAACGCCATCGCCCCGGGCTTTTTTGTATCCGCCCAGAACCGGGACTTGTTGTATAACGAAGACGGAACCCCCACTTCCCGGACGAATAAGATTCTTGCGGCCACACCGCTGCAGAGGTTCGGCCGGGAGGAGGAGCTAATCGCTGCCCTGCTCTACCTGCTATCCGACGGAGCCTCTTTTGTAACGGGCATCGTTTTGCCTGTGGACGGAGGCTTCTCCGCTTATTCCGGGGTTTAAGCGGGGAGCACAGCCCTTTCTTCCATCAACCCTTTTCTTTTAAAGCATCGGCCAGCCCTTTCTTTGAAAAAACCTGTCCCCAGATGTTCTTTCCTGCCATTAACCCAACAACCATAACCCAACAATAGACCAGATTTCGGCGGTGGATGCACATTCAGAAGGCAACTTCTTTCTTACCATAACCCAACAATAGAACAGATTTCTTCGGCGGTGGATGCGCATCCAAAAGGCAAGTTTTTCTTACCATAACCCAGCAATAGACCTTTCCCGGCTTGCCCGCTGCCTTCAACTCGCCCGCGCTCTCCCGCACAGGCAAACCTCTTCGGAAGATAATTGTATTGTGCAAATATGCTCCCTCCCCCTGCGCTGCCCCCCTGCCGGCATCTGTTTACAGGTCAGGGATAACTAACAGCCTGCCCTGTTTGTTGTAGAGGAGTTCGCGGCCCCGTTATCGGCTTCAATATACCGGTTTTTGCCTATTGGCATACATTCATACATTGCAGCTTCCAGTTTCGCCGGCAAAAGCTTCTTCCCGATACATGAAGCCCGCTTAATTGTATGCGCTGCCTTTCCAACTGGACGCCCCCGAAGTATTAATCCATTGTTAAGTACGTCCAAGGGCGGTACCAGGGCGGGAGTTCTGCCAGGTCCTGCACTACTGGGCCGGGACCGCCGCCGGGCTCTGCCCCGCTGCCGGCATCTGTTTACAAGAGGCTTTGCCTGGCCTGCTGCCGCGGTGCCGGCCTCCCGGAAAAAGTTAATTGTTTTGGCGCTGCTGAAAATGTAGCAATACCGGGAAGCAGATCATAAAATATACTATCCTAATAGAAAGGAAGGGTGAGGATGAGTCCGAGGAGAAGGTGGAAAAGGTTTAAAAAGTTTAAATGGGACAAATGCAACTGCCCGAAGGGGTTAAAATTGTTGATCGGCAGGGATCTGGCCGTAGAAACAGAGTGCGGGACGGTTTACGGTACGCTAATCAAAGTTACGCCCACGGCTTTAATCCTGAGGCCTACCCCGGTTGTCGGCGTGGCGCCGGCACAATTAAACGACAGTCTCATTATCGTATTCTGCCGCAATATCTGCTTCATTACCGTTGACCCCTTGCTGCCAAACACCGGCGATGCGGCAGAATAATAAAGTTTGATCCATCCGCCCACGGGTGGATTCCTTCCATCCAGAGATATTTTGACTTATGCGCTTGGGGGACAAGAGAATGTCCCCTTCTACATAACTTTAAAAAATGAGCACCGTTCCCTTTAACATTGTCCCTCTTTATTGTCTCTCTTTGCTTTTTTCCAAATCTGGACCCCTTTTGTTAACTTGGCTTTTTGTAAAGAGGAAACGACCTTTCTCCCTTTTACCTTTACTTTTGCCCTTAGACCGATGACTGCTCCCTTTTCCATTTTCTTTTTGCCAATAGGTTGCCAATAGGGGACCGTCCCTTATACCTGGGTTGCCTTGCCTTTTGCCCTTAAGCAAAGGACCGTCCTCTTTTATTTACTTTTTGCAAATTAGGAACCGCCCTCTTTTGCACTATGCAGTTTGATGAGACAAAGCTCCGGGCAGTTAAAGACCCGGATTCCCAGGGGGACGCTGCCCAGCCCCCGGCTTACAACCATGGTGGACTGTTCCATGGTGAACATCCCCGCATCGTATTCGGGAAAGAAGGCTATCTCCGGGGAGAGGAGCCCTTTCAGGAAGGGTATCCTGATTATCCCGCCGTGGGTGTGCCCGGCTAAAACCAGGTCGGCTCCCCAGGCGGCATATTCGGCAAAATGGGCGGGGTTGTGAGCCATCAGGATATTGAATTCTTCCCGGTTTAAGCTGCCCAGAGCCTCAACTATGTGCTCCGGGCTGAAACGGGCCTCCCCTTCGTAGCTGGCTACGTTTTTTCCCTTGTAGAAAGGGAGGGGGATCAGCAGCCCGCAAAGATTGATCCGCGCCCCTTTCGCTTCCAGCTCCACCCGGCGGTTGTCCAGCAGCTGCGCTCCCCTGTTCTGAAGTTCATGCACAAAGCGGTCATACCAGTCCAGCCCCTCCTGGCGGGCCAGGAAGGCGGCGATCTGCTCGTGGTTGCCGGAAATATAATAGACCGGGTACGCGCCGGTGAGCCGGGAAACCAAATCCAGGATCACCTCTCCCCGATCCCTCTGAGAGTTGAGCATATCTCCGGTCATGACAATGATATCCGGCTTGGCGGCGTCGATCCTGCGCAGGAGGGCGTTGTTGTTATCGCCAAACCGGGCACTGTGCAAGTCCGAGAGTTGCAAAATCTTGAAGCCATCGAAGGCTTCCGGCACCTTGGGAGAGGAGATTACAAACTCGCTGGTTTGCAGCCAGCCGGTCTGGACCCTGAAAAAGATCACGGAAGCCAGAACAACGGCCGGGATTATGAGTATCTTCCACGTTTTCATATGCCAAGCCTCTGTTTATGAATTCACCAGCCGGTCCAATTTGTCTTGCCAGGCCTGTATCCTGGCTTCGTCGTAAGCGGGAGGAATATTCAGGGCGTGCCTTTTCACCTTGTTGACCTTCATCAGCACCCGGTTAACCTTCAGCAGCAGTCCCAGCCTCCGGTAGCCCACGGATACCTTGTGCAGCATATCCAGGGGAGTAAGCTGGATTAGTTCCCCCACGGCCAGCTTTTTGAGATCGTTGCCGTCCACCACCTTATGGCTCATCAGGTAGCTGATATCGTCGTTGTCGGCCGTCAGCAGCCATCTCTTCAGGACATCTACCCCGGCGTTGTTGGCTCCGAATTCGGTCATGACCCGCACCTGGTAGCGCCACAGGTTCTCCATCTCCAGGGGCTTCTCCGGTGCGCCGGCGATAACTTCCCCCAGGATATGCCCCGCCGTCATGGAGGTGGCGATGCCCGAACCCAGCAAGGGAATGGTCATGAAGGCGCTGTCCCCCACGGCCACGTAGCCGGGACCGACCATGCGCGACAGGGGATAGCGGATGGGGATAGCCACCACAAAACCGCCTCTCAAAACCTGGTCGCCGATGATTTCGTTGTCCTCTCGGAGCGCCTGCAGGCCCCGCTGCAAGGTTTCTTCGTCCAGCCGCCTGGTCCGGCCCACCAGGACGTTTACCGTGTCCGACGGGTCGTAAATGCACCAGGAGATTCCCTCTTCCCCCAGGTGCTTGAGGTAGGCCTTGTTGGTATGTTGTTCCGGCACTTTTGAGCCGGGACGGCGGTTATAAAAAGCCCGGTAAGCATAAAATACTTCCTCTTCCCGGGGGCGGCGCTGAATCCGGTACTCTTCGGGGAGCTGCTCCCTCAATACGGAGTGAACCCCGGAGCTGTCGATGACCAGGTCGGCCAGGACCTCCTCCCCGTTTACAATCACGCCCCGGACCCGCTTATCCTTGATAACCAGCCCTTCGGCCCGGGCTTCGTAATGGATGCTGGCCCGCTCCGCGGCCCGGGCCAAGAGCAGCTCCACCAGGGGGCGGCGCTCCATGGATAAGTCAACTTTTTCCTTGTCCTGGTAAATCCGGATAATGCTCTTGCCGTCGGGAGTGACGAAAGACCAGTCTCTTTTCCAGAAATAGTGCTTCGAGTCCGGCAGGGGTATATTCAGCCTGGTAAAAACATGGGGCGTCACGTCGTCATGCCAATCGTAGCTGACTTCGCCCTGCTTGTTCTTTTCAAATATATCTACCTTATAACCGTGCCGCCCCAGGATATGTGCCGCCACCAGGCCGCCGTGGCCGGCTCCGACTATGGCTATTTTCCCTTTCATCCCAACACTGGCTCGCGATCCGTCCCTGTGACGGGGAGCACCCTCCTTTTCCGTTTTTTGGACCCAGGCCCGGGTCTTGCGGCCAACCGCTGCCGTTGAACTCGGAGCCGCCACCCTGACCCCGCAGAGCCTGGTTCTACTATTTACTATTTGGGTAATTACTTAGACAAAATTCGCCTTTCCCCTGCTCCGACATCCCGGAGGCGGTGAATTCACGGCCGCCACCCCCCGGGCCGCTCCCCCCAAAGGGCCATAGTGCCTTATGGAGTCGCTGTTATTATCGCTATTAATAAAGATACAAGATAGGGTGGAGTGCTTCTTCATAGGGCGATCTTTCCCGAGGGTTTCCCAACCACCTTTAAATTAATAAACAGTATAAGAATGTTTGTTAAAATTAAAGAACAGTATAATAATGTTTGCAATTATGTTATGATGAAAACGAGATATAATCATTGGGCAGCTCCGTCCGGGGCAAAAAATATGGTATGGCGCAAAGGGAGATATTATGGGGCGCCGAGGGATGCAGCGCCAGCTGGCCAGTGTCGCCATTGCGGCGCGATTAAAACGGTGATTTAATTGGACTGAAAAAGGAGAAAGAGATACAGTGGAAGCCGCATAGGAGAAAACCCGCCCGGCGGCAAGGGCAATCCGTTTTTTCTAGCCTGGAACATTTTTTTGTGAAAGGGGTTTCACCGCTTGAAAGATGCCTTGGCTATTGAAATTAAGGGCTTAATCAAAGCTTACGGCCCGGTTCAGGCGCTGCGAGGCGTAAACCTGGAAGTAAGGCGCGGCGAAATCCTGGGCTTCCTCGGCCCCAACGGGGCCGGGAAGACCACTACCATCCGCTGCCTGCTGGACTTGATCCGCCCCCAATCCGGGCAGATGCGGGTCCTGGGGCTGGATCCCCGGAAAGATTCGGTGGCGCTCCGTTCCAGGGTAGGCTACCTCCCCGGGGAACTAAAGCTGGAAGGCAACCTGACGGTTAAGGAAACGCTGCGCTACTTCGACAATCTGCGGGGCCGCCGGAGCGATTGGCGCTACGTGCGCCGGCTGGCGGAGCAGCTGGAGTTGGACCTGGAGAAACCGGTTAAAAACCTCTCCAAGGGCAACAAGCAGAAGGTGGGCCTGATCCAGGCCTTGATGAGCCGCCCCGAGCTCCTGCTGCTGGATGAACCCACCAGCGGCCTGGACCCCCTCATGCAGCAGGTGGTCTACCGGCTGCTTAGGGAAGCCCGGGCCGGCGGCGCCACCGTCTTCTTCTCCTCCCATGTTATCAGCGAGGTGGAGGCCATCGCCGAGCGGGTGGCGATCATCCGCTCCGGGGTGATCGTGGAAGAGGCCGAACCGGGCGCCCTGATCAACATGTCCCTGCGCCGCTTCCGGCTGCGCTTTCGGGAACCGGTAGACATCGACCCCCTAACGGCGGTGGAAGGGGTAACCCTGGTGGAGCGAAAGGGCGACCGGGAAGCAACCCTGCAGGTGGAAGGAGAAGTGGACGGGTTTATCAAGGCCCTGGGCGCTTTTCCGGTGAGCGACCTTCAATCCGACCACCTCTCCCTGGAAGAGGTTTTCCTGGCCTACTACAAGAACGGCCAAAAGAACGACCCGAGGGAGGAACAAGAAGATGCAGGCCGAGTTTAAGCATATGCTGCGCCGCCTGCGCTGGCAGATTATAGGGTGGTCTTTGGGGGTGGTCCTTTACGACTTGTTGCTGGCTTTCTTCTATCCCAGCATGGTCGATATGGGCGATGCCATCATAGATTATATTAAAGCCTTTCCCCAGGGGATGGTCGCTTTCTTTGAAAATATCTACGCCATCGCCACGCCCATGGGGTACCTGGACGTCTACTTCTTCTCCTACATGCACCTGATCATCGGCATTCTGGCCATCGGGACGGGCGCCGGCTTGCTGGCCGGAGACGAAGAGAGAGGCACCCTGGACCTGGTCATGGCCCAGCCGGTAAGCCGCAGCGGGCTGTTCTGGGGACGCTGGACCGCCCTGCTGGCGGCCCTGGTTATAATCCTGGCCGCGGGCTGGCTGAGCTGGGCTCTGCCCTCCCGCTCCATAGGGATGGACCTGACCTGGAGGCAACTGCTCCTCCCCTTCCTCCCCCTGCTGGCCGTATTGATGCTCTTTGCCTCCCTGGCCCTGCTGCTGAGCATGATTTTGCCCGCCGCCCGCATCGCCGGCATGGCCACCGGGGCTCTCCTGGTAGGCAACTACCTGTTGGCGGGTCTGGCCAATCTTAACGAAAAGCTGCAGCCGGTTATGAAATACACTCCCCTTCATTACTACCAGGGCGGCACCGCTGTGGAAGGGCTGGAGCTATGCTGGCTGCTGGGCCTGCTGGCCGCCGCCCTGCTGGCGGCCGCCGCCGCCTGGCTCCTCTTCCTGCGCCGCGATATCCGCGTCGGCGGAGAACGCAGCTGGAAGTTAACATAATCAGTGCCTGGCACGTCAACTTTGTCAACTAAATTGAATATTCTGACAATGATATCGGGTTCGGCAACATTTTCAACTTTTTGCTTTGGTGCCCGGCACGTCAACTTTAGGAGCAAGAAGGATCAATTAGATCGTAAAAAACACCGTCAAAGTCGTCTTAACCCTGACGGTTCTGTAAGAACAAATGTTCCTTAGTCCTATGTCACATTAACCCTGCTCAAAAGCACTTTTTAAGCGCTTTATTTTCAAAACCCCTTACCCCAGCTATGTACTAGTGCAAAAAACTTATATTTCAAGACCTGACCCCATAGTTGTGCTTAATTTCAAGACCTGACCCCGCTAGTTCATAAACAGAAGCAAGCTTACAGCCATAACCATCATTCCCGCAACGAGGCCGTATATAGAGAGATGGTGTTCCCCATATTCGCGGGCGGAGGGAAGCAATTCGTCCAGGGAGATAAATACCATTATGCCTGCCACCAGGGCAAAAATGATCCCCATTACCATATCGCTTATAAACGGCCTCAAAATTAGGTAGCCCAACAGGGCTCCAACAGGCTCGGAAAACCCCGATAGAAACGAATAGAGGAACGCTTTGCTTTTACTGCCCGTGGCAAAGTATATGGGAACGGAAACGGCTATACCTTCAGGTATGTTATGGATGGCAATGGCTATGGCTATGGGGATGGCAATCCGAGGTTCCTGAAGGGCGGCTATAAAGGTGGCAATGCCCTCGGGAAAATTGTGAATCGCAATGGCCAAGGCAGCAAAAATGCCCATGCGCAGGAGCTTTTGATTTTTTTCTGCGTCCTCTCGCTTTCTGACCTGCTCCATGTGGTGGCTTGTCCCAGGGTTTACTTCTTGAATCTCTTCAACGGAATGAAGCTCGTGGGGGTTTTCAGATGAAGGAATCAGTTTGTCAATAATACCGATTAGGAACATGCCTCCGAAAAAAGCAAGAACTGTAATCCACGGGCCTTTTCCAGGGCCAAGCTCATTAACCAGGGAGGCCTGGCCTTTGAAGAAAATTTCAATCATGGAAACATAGATCATTACCCCTGCCGAAAAACCAAGACTGACAGATAAAAATTTGGGATTACTCTTTTTGGCAACAAAAGCAATGATACTGCCTATACCCGTACTTAGACCGGCAAATAAGGTTAGACCGAAAGCAAGAAGAACGTTTTCCATTTCCCTGTGCCCTTGCGTGTTTTTTGTGATCCTCTTTGTTAACGGTTTACACTTCAGCCGCCAGGAGGATATTTAATATTTGCGTGTTGTCGTGTGATCTTTTTTTATTAACTCCATGTACTAATCTCGAACGCTGTCATAACGGAAATTTTGTTTCGATTATTTTCCTTCGCCAAATTATCAAGGAATTCCTTTGCAAACGAAGCCCAAAACGCATCGGCCGGGGCCGTTCTTTTACATTCCAAGACCTGACTCCTGACAATACTTTTCACATTCCAAGACCTGACCCCGTCAATTACTCATAAAAAAGCGCGAGGCCATAAACGATATGGCTCGCGCCTGGTTTTATTGAAAAATTAGGCAAATATAGATGCCGTTGCCTAGTTGTGCATTACAATCATTTTCTCAGTTTAAGTTCTATATCTTTGCTTTTTGCTTTTTCACGATCTGATCACCATTACCGCTTTCCCTTGGGCAAAAATATTAATTAATGTTTAATATATAAAAAAACATGGTAAGAGTAAAAGAACTAATACCATGAGAGTTTAAGCTCTTTTGCTTTAAATGTTAATGGTGGAGGCGGCGGGAATCGAACCCGCGTCCGAAGGCCAAGCTACAGGAACTTCTACAGGCTTAGCTCCGGTTTTGTATCTCGCGGCTCCGGCTTCCCGGAGCGGAATCCGGAAGCCGCCAG
>Ga0116168_1001386_pt1 | contig 18597 bp, 18 predicted proteins | sample AD_UKC129_MetaG_FD_89795 | JGI IMG/M metagenome (GOLD analysis project Ga0116168, IMG submission 89795) | Active sludge microbial communities of municipal wastewater-treating anaerobic digesters from Canada - AD_UKC129_MetaG | ecosystem: Engineered > Bioreactor > Anaerobic > Digestate | place...
AAAGCCATCTCACTAATTATCTTGACGGTTCCACATGGTCCTCCATGCATCAGGAGAGAAGGGAACTGCTACTCCTTAGGAGCTTGATGGTCATGAAAAACACTTCCTGGGGTGATGACCACTCATGGACCTCATAGACGAGGGTCGGGTACCCTGCAGCTGCCAGGGGCCTTGAGAAGAGTCTCCCTGATGAGCTCCTGTATTTAGCCCTACCTGAGACAGGGTAATAGTTGAACCCATCCTCCTTAACCCTCTCAGCGATCTCCACGGATGCCCTGTCCATCTGGGGGGTTGCCACATAGAATCCCTCACCGTAGCCAGGTTTATGGGCGTGTGCAATTATAACGAGGTCATAATCTGACCGCTTTATATCTGGCAGAATGTAGGTGGCTGCAAGACCTTCGCCGTTGGCCCTGCCCCTTGAATAATCCTGTGGACTGTCCTGGACGTTAATGCTGTAGATTATAACCTCCACCGGAAGCAGGGCAAATACACGTCCAGCCCACTGGACAGGGACTATCGATACCTCTTCCCTTGGATGTATACCCGTTACAATGGCTATCTTCACACTCTGCTCGCCGTAGTGGGCGTAGATGTCCCTTGTCACATACCCCCTTGAATCTGAGCCTATGGTTGAATGCTCAGAGAGGTTCAGCGTCACGGTTGTGGTAACAAGGACCGCCACAATGGCTGCAAGAACAATCCTTAAGCGCATGGAACCAGCTTCGTCTCAGATTTTAAATGTTCATCATCCCTGGGCCTGGATGTAGTCCTCCATGAGAAGTGCTGTGCCCACTGCAGGTGCCACCACACACTCCTCCTCAGTTAAGAATTCATCCATGGTCCTGCATTCCAGTTCAAGGACCTCTGCAGCCCTCTGTGCCAGTATCCTCATCCCCAGGCCCGTTGTAACAACCTCCTCGAGGCCCTCACGTTCTGAAACCTCGGCTATCCCCTCGGCTATCTTGAGGATCTGCTGGTGGTAGATGTACTCTGCAACGTCAAGCACATCGCCTGGACTGAGGAGTTCAAGGTCAGCGCATAGAACCCTGGCTATCCTCAACATGCACTCCTCCACCGATTTCCCGGCCCCATCTGGTGTGCTGCATGTGTAATCTGATTCCCTGATGTTACCCAGTACCCTGTGGACGTCTGCGGTGACTGCGAAGAGTTCAGATGAAACCCTGAACCATTTATCCTGGAGGGGCACCCTGTCAACTATGGTGGCCACGTTGGTCCGGAGTGTCCCTGTGTATACCAGTTCCCCTGTTGAAAGCCTTTCAAGGTCATTCCTACCCCTTGCAGCCTCGAATCCGTCCTTTACAGGTATTATATCTGTTGTGGTACTTCCAACATCAACCATTATGCAGTCACTGCTCATTGCAGATGCTATCTGGGATGTTGCAACCCAGTTGGCTGCCGCTATGTTCATGGGGTCTCCGAGGGCCTCGGATGCATCGACCATCCCTGAGAGACTCACGTATGCAACTGGAACATCGAAGGCCCCCTCCACCCTGTCAATTATATCGGCAACACCGGCAGCCTTGCTGGGGTATGCGTCCACCAGTTCAGCTGTCATGCATACACCCACACCCTCAAGTTCATGAAGGTCATCGCCCACCATCTCGAGGAGTGTCTCTGCAAGTTCGTCCTTTCTGAGCCACATCGGGAGGTACCTGAAATCAACCCTCACCTCCTTCATGTCTCCGTCAGAGCCAAAGTCTATTATGGCCATGTCGGTGTTTGCTCCTCCAATATCAAATCCTGCAATCTTCATGAAACTTCATCTCCATAATCCTGAATCAATAGAGTAAAGAGAATTATATGCAGCGAATCAACAGTACAGATCAGTATCCCCTGAAACCTTCATTGACCTCCACAATCATGCCATCGGTGCCCTTCCTGAAGGATGCTGTGCCACTGAATTTAACACCAGAAGGGAGTCTTCCAAGGACTGATTGGAGTATGAGGTGGCCAAGGTTCGCCTCCGCAACCCTCCTGAGCCCTATGTATGGCGTTGTGATCCTGGAGTTTATCTCAACAACGTAGGGCTCATCTGCAAGTATGAGGTCAACGCCGACATATCCCCTTAAACCTGGAATGGACTCCACGGCCCTCCTGGCGACGGTGAATGCATCCTCCCTCATCTCATGATCCACCGGTGCGCTACCACCACTGTATTCCAGTTCACTGCCAGCCATGATGATGTCCTGCCTGTTGAGGCTCAGGGGGAGTGCCCTCTCACCGTCGGATAGGAGGCTCACACTCACACTCTCACCCTCAATGAAGTCCTGTATGATCAGGTCTCCTGATAAATCAGGCACATCCCCTGGTTCAATGATCCTTATACCCTGACAGGCGACCCCGTCGGCAGGTTTCACTATGAGCCTTGAAGGGACATCAACGATCTCTTCAGGTTCATAGGTCCCGATGAGGGGGACCCTTCCATCAAGGGCCCTGTATGTCAGCCTCTTATCTGAACATGTCCTCACGGCATCCCCTGATGAACCAAGGAGCAGCACCCCTGATTTCTCAATGATGCGGGTGAGCCTGTAGAGCTCCATGCCCTCCTCTGCTGCGATGAACATGCATGCATCGAATCCCTCAAGGTTCTCCTGGAGCCATTCATCCAGATCACCTATGATGGATGGTCTGAATCCCGCTCCGATGTCCCTATCTGCAAACCTTTCAGAGAGGAGGAACTCAACATCAAAGTCTCTGAAATCTGCGAGGAGGGCCTCCAGCATTGATCGTCCTTCAAGGAATATTTCAGGGTCGTCTATACCTGAGGCTGTGGCATATTCAAATATAAGGAGCTTCAAGGACGGCCCACACCCCTGAATGTTATACCCCTGGCCCTAAACCTCTCAGGGTCCATGACGGGCCTGGTGCATATGAATATCCCGCCAGGGATCATCTCGGGTGTTATTTCAAGGTACTCTGTGTGGTCTGTCATGAGGACCACGCAGTCAGAGTTGAGGGCGTCCTCAAGGGAAACCGGTTCAACACCCATCCCCCTTATGATTTCGGGGCTGACATGGGGGTCGTTCACCAGGACCCTGGCTCCCTCAGAGAGGAGGGCTGCGACCAGTGGCCTTGTTGGTGTCTCCCTTGCATCAGCCACATCACCCTTGTAGGCAACCCCAAGAATCCCCACCTTTGAACCCTCGAGGGTCTTGCCCCTGGATTCAAGTGTTTCCCTTATGATTTCAAGGACGTGCAGGGGCATGGACTCATTCACCTCCCTTGCCGTCCTTATTAGCCTTGCAGAAACGCCCTTCCTCTCCGCCATCTCCACTATGAAGTAGGGGTCTATTGAGAGGCAGTGCCCGCCAACACCCGGACCCGGTGTGTGTATGTTCACCCTTGGATGGTGGTTTGCTGCCTCGATGGCGTTTATGGCGTCTATGCCAAGGGCCTCACATATAACTGCAAGCTCATTGGCAAGGGCTATGTTGGTGTCCCTGTAGGTGTTCTCCATCAGTTTAACCATCTCGGCTGTCATGAGGTCATCCACGACTATTACCTCACCTGATGTTATCCTCCTGTAGAGTTCAGCGGCCCTCCGGGCGCTTTCAGGGTCAGCGCCCCCTATGACCCTTGCATTGTTCTGCATTTCATGGAGCGTGTTGTTGGGCAGCGCCCTCTCCGGGGTGTAGGCGAGTCCAAAGTCCTCTGAGACCTTGAGACCTGTTTTCTCCAGTATGGGAAGCACCACATTCTGACAGGCCCCCGGGGGTACTGTGCTCTCCACTATCACAAGGTCTCCCTTTTTAAGGCCCTTGGAGATTGTTTCAGCTGCAGATATCACCGCAGATAGATCAGATGTGTTATCACTGTTGACCGGTGTCGGCACAACGATTATCATGACATCTGATTCCGCTGCAGCCATCTCACCGTCCATTGTGGCCTCCAGATTGCCTGTTCCAACGACCTCGGCCACCAGTTCATCAAGACCCGGTTCAAGGACTGGTGACCTTCCTATGTTAATCTTATCCACTGTTTCAGGGTTTATGTCAACCCCTGTGACCCTAAAGCCGGCCCTTGCAAATAGTGCCGCTGTTGGAAGACCTATGTGTCCAAGACCAAATACTGCTATCCTCTGATCATCCATATCAATTCCTCCGGGACCCTGATTCTATGAGAACATCCATTCCCCTGAGGTTGAGGTCAGAAGCCGGGAAGAGAATTTCGCCTCCAGAGTAGACCATCCTCACAGATACATCCTCCCTCTCAGCCAGGTCTGAAACGGTTATATCCTCATCAACGTGTATCAGTCTCCTTGATGGTATGGACATGACCTCCTCCGGGGGTTCCATTCCCAGTTTACCCTCCCTGTGGAGTCGGAGGGTTTCTTCGATTATTCTCTCTGATGCATGACCGTCCCCGTAGGGGTTTTCCGCCTCCATCATCTTCCTCCTGAAATCGGGGTCCTCCAGGAGCCTCCTGGCTGTCCCGGTTATCATCTCCCTGTCGGCGCCCACAAGGATATTGCCACCCGCTTCAACTGTCTCGGGGCGTTCTGTGTTGTACCTGAGGGTCAGGCAGGGCACGTTGAAGGTTATTGCCTCCTCCTGGAGTCCGCCTGAATCTGTGAGTACCATGAATGAATTTGAAAGAAGAAGAAGGAAGTCAAGGTAGCCCATTGGTTTCATGAGTGTGACGTGGGCTGCATCCTGGAGCACTCTGTAGAGTCCAAATCTTTCAAGGTTCTTCCGGGTTCTTGGATGGACCGGAAAAACTATCCTGAATTCCTCAAGTTCAAGTATGGCGTCTATTATTGATCTGAGCCTCTCAGGGTTGTCCACGTTCTCTGCCCGGTGAAGCGTCAGGGCGACGATTCTGTCATCCTCTGAGAACTCTGAGAGGATCTCCGATTTCCTTGATGCTATCTCAATGTTCCTGAGGGAGGCGTCCACCACCGTGTTTCCTGTGACAAGGATCATCTCTGGATCCACGCCCTCCATGAGGAGGTTGATTGCTGATTCCTCTGTTGGGACATAGTAGAGTTTTGAGCAGACATCTGCAACCATCCTGTTTATCTCCTCGGGCATGGTCCTGTCAAAGGACCTCAAACCGGCCTCGACATGTCCAACCGGTATGTGGAGTTTGACCGCTGCCAGTGCCCCTGCAAGGACGGCATTGGTATCACCCTGGACCATTACAATATCTGGTTCCTCCCTTGAGAGCACCTCCTCAAGGCCCCTGAGCATCTCGGCGGTCATGGCTCCATGACTCCCTGAGCCCACCCCTATATTGTGGTGGGGTGCCGGGAGTTCAAGGTCAATGAAGAACTGGTCAGACATCTCATGGTCATAGTGCTGACCGGTGTGTATCAGTGTAAATTCCATTCCACGCTTCCTTATCTCATCTATAACCGGGGCCATCTTGATTATCTCTGGCCTTGTCCCTAAAATAACTGCAACCTTCATTTTAATCACTAAAAGAGTCTCATTTATGATTCCTTCTTCGCTGAGCCCTGTACTCGGTTATTACCTTGAGGAGCTCCTCTTCTTCTTCCTTCTTCCTTTTTTCATTTAATCTGTGTTTCCATTTTTTTATTTCTCTATTTAAATCTTGAGTTTTAACTGACCCGAAATCATCATGTACCCTTATATGGAGTGATCTGACCGGTATAACGGGCACCTCTGCCTCCTCAAATACCTCAAGGGCCTGGTGGGACATCTTATCCTCAGTTATTATTGCCCTTGGCCCAAGATCCCGGAGTATCCTTGCGGTCTGTGAACCGCCTCCCTCTGAGCTCCTGAGAAGCAACACGTCTCCAGCCTTTATTTTCCATCTTGAGCAAGCCCTCCGTATTCCATCCCTTGTGAAGGTTTCTATGATCTTGATGGGTGTGGTGTCTCCAGAGGACTCCATGTCCCTTATCTGGAGGAGTGAGTCAAGGTCCCTTTCAAGTGCCTCCCTCCTGGATTTTTCCTCTGTGTATTTCCTCTGAAGCTTCTCTATAACCTTTAATTTATGGGAAAGTTCTCTGTTTAAAAGCAGATCCCTTGAATACTCATACTGGATCCTTTCAAGTTTTTTCTCGAGCCTTGACTTCTCATCCTCCAGTTCCCCTATCCTCTCAAGCAGGGACTCCCTCTCCCTCTTAAGCCTCTCAATGGTTGATTCCTGGTTTCTCAGTCTTGATCGCTGGGCCCTGATGGTCCTCCTGAGCTTCTCAGCATCATATTCATCACCAGAAGACCTTTTTTCTGAAATTTCCATGGTTTCAGGTTCTTCCTCACCTTTCAGTGACCTTATTGCCTCTGCGATGGGTTTTCCCATTATCACAAGGCCCTTGACCCTCATGGTATCAGAAGGGTTCATACCGGTTTCGCTGGTCTTTCTTTCTATCTGCTTCAGCTTCATCTCATAATGCCTGTAGGCCTTCACAGCAGCTGCCAGCGCGTCCCTTTCGTGTGAGTTTTCAGGGGTGAATTCTGTTTCCCTGAGGAACTCTGATACAAGTTCATTCTTGAAGGATATGGTCATGACCCCTTCAGGTGTGTAGAGCCTTGCATTGAGCATTGAAGCTATCCTCTTCACTGCGCTGGGGGCCGGGTGGACATCAGATGCTACTATAACAGGTTTTCCATGTTCGATTATCCTTTCAATTATATCGGACCTTGCCGCCTCCTTCATGCTGCCAAGGTGGAGGAGTCTTCCCTCAAGGTCAACTATGGCAAGGCCGACTGTGTGGCCAGGGTCAATCCCGACTATGGTGAGGGCCTTCATCTCCACCCCGGGGTTTCTCTTATGCTGCAGATTATGATCCTCCAGAACTGTGTCCATCATTACAGCTTTATATAATAAATTACTTAGAGTTTTTGATAAAATCATGGTGGGGAGAACATGGCTCCGGGAGGATTGATGTTAAAGCCTTGATACTGAAGATGTGGCTGCACTGGCAATGGTGGAGCTGTTTCCTGAGTCAATCCGTGGATATAAGGTCCTTCAAATCCCTTAGATGATCACTCATGGCTCTTCTTACCAGACTCATCTCCCTGTATGCCCTGAACTCCTCTTCAAGGAGGGATATGAATCGTTTAAATGCATATTCATCGTGCCTGAGTTTTATCTTAACCCCATATTTGAGGTCCATGAGGATAAGGTTCTCGGGGGGCATGGGCTCCAGGAACACCCTATGGTCAGTATCCAGTAGTCCTGCTATGTCATCAGGAGCAAGTTCCCCCTCAGACACCATGACAAGTGCCCTGACCATCTTACGAACCATCTGCCAGAGGAAACTCTCACCATAGACATCGATGATGATGGAATCCCCGACCTCGGATACCCTGACATCCCTTATCCTCCTTACGGGGTCCCTGTCTCTCCTCCTTGAGAAGTTACTGAAGTCATGGGTCCCCCTGAAGTGGGCTGCTGCCTCGGCCATTGAAGCCGTATCCAGGGACTCATCCCGGTAGAGGATGTACCTGTAGTGCCTCTCAAGGGGGTACCTTACCTTGAAGGGGTACATGACCGATGCCCATGCCAGAACCCGTATATCCCTAGGGAGGAGGTCGTTGATCTGATTCACATGGATATCCCCCTCTGTGAAAAAGCTCACGAAGTTCCCAAGTGCATGGACGCCCCTGTCGGTCCTGCCAGCTATCTGGAATCGTGCTTTTCTTGGATCCTCAATGACTCCTGCCCCTTCAAGGGCCTCCAGAAGTTTCCCCTCAACCGTCGGGACGTCTGGCTGTCTCTGGAATCCATGATAATTTGTACCAATGTATGCAACCTTCAGCGCTATCTTCCTCATGGGATCACCTGGTGTGGGGAGATAAGAGAAACCTGTAGTTAGAAGAAGGAATATGAATTTCTCACCTGTGGAGTTATCCCGGTGAGCTTCAATGTCCGCCGGGTAATCCTTTATTTAGTGGGTCATCACTTATATCTTATACCCACCACCATATCTATGTGTGGGTATCCTGAGGAAGGTGCATATATGCGCAGACTGTGGGGTTATATCAGTATTATAACTGCAACGATTTTCTTTGGTATCTCTGCAACACTTGATAAGATAATGCTCTCCAGCATGCATCCTGTGACCATCGGGGCCTACACCTACATAATTGCCGGACTCTTTCTCTTCTCCATAAGGGAGACTCCACTGCGGGAGCATGTGCTTAATGCCATAAACAGGAAAGGTGAAAGCGAGGCCAGAATAAAAAGAAATGATTACCTGATTCTTCTTCTTACAGCACTCCTGAGTACTGTAATAGCACCTATCCTCTTCCTCACGGGACTCGGAGATACCACAGCGGTTAACGCATCACTCATACTGAACGTTGAGGTTCTCTTCATTATTTTACTCAGCTACCTCATCTTCAGGGAGACCCTTCAGCTGAAGGATTTTCTGGGGATATTCCTCATCATAGTGGGTGCTGTCTACCTCTTAACGGAGGGTGATTTCAGTACCATTCTACTGAACGTTGCTGTTACCGGAAATTTCCTTGTGATGGCGGCGGCCTTCTTCTGGAGCCTTGACACCGTCCTGAGCAAGTTTTTAAGTAGAAAAAGGGACCTTATATTTATATCCGGGGTTAAAAGCTCTATTGGGGGCTTTGTACTCCTTATCATCATGCTTATTTTGGGTATAAACACTGAACTTCCCCTTGAAATGCTCCCCTATGCACTCGGGGTTTCAGTCTTCAGTATAGGCTGCTCATTCATACTCATCTACATCGCAATAAGGGAAATAGGTGCTTCCATGGTTGGAGCCCTCTTCCCATTATCATCCCTTTTCGGGGCAATATTCGCCTTCATAATCCTCAAAGAGCCATTATCGATCATGCAGGGAATTTCAGGGATTGTGATGTTCACAGGGGTCCTCATACTCTACTGGAACGGTAAGGAGAATTAATATCCTGGAACCATCTATGTGAAATCATTGACACCACCTAACGGTAAAGAAAATGAGTATCTGGAAAAAGTCCCCTGGAGATAACTGCAAGAATAACTGGTGAACGGGAACAAAAAGCTGAAAAACCGGGGAATGGAATATCTCAGATGGATTCTGTGAAAAAACTGGACCCCTATATCCTGGCCCTGACGTCAAACTGACAGCAGGAGTAACCATTGGTCCAGCAGCGCCTCTCATATGCATCCACATCACAGCCCAGTATCTCAGATAGGGCCCCAGCAATTATACCCGCCTCAAAGAAACATATGGGGCGTCCTATATTGGGGAGACCTGAACATTCAATGCACTCATAGACCCTCACATCCATCCTCAGGTATCCCTCCTCCTCCCATTCAGATACAGCATCAAGAATGCCCATTTTCTGCTCAAGCAGGAAATCTGCAAGGGAGGTGATATCCTCAGCAAGGCCCTCAGCTATAATGACCCTCCCAAGATTAAGGCCTCCAATGTAGGAAACACCGGCCGCTGAACCTGATATTATATCGGGAATGTTGAAGTGTCCCATGCGGAAGCTTGAGACATAACTCTCATCATCATCAGAAGAGAAGAACCTCCTCTCCGGACTAAAAAGGTCCTTAAATTCTATATTATCCTTAATGGGCCTCCTGGGACCTAAACCATCTCTTTCGGCCCTTATCTCATCGTCTGTGATTCTCCGGTATTCCTCAATGAAGGCCCCAATATTCTTCATGGCACACCACCTTCCCCTCTCATTTATATCCATGGATATTTAAATATCTTCAAGACCTGGAAAGGAAGTTTTAAATATCCTCCCTGGAAAACCAAAACCAGGAGAGCATTAACAGCAGTGATAAAATGAGCTTTCATAGGGACAGGATGCTTATAATACCGGCCGTGGATATAAAGGATGGAAAATGTGTTCAGCTTGTGCAGGGAAAACCCGGGACAGAGCAGGTTGTGCTTGATGATCCCGCCGGAGTTGCCAGGAGCTGGGAATCCCTCGGGGCTGAAACAATCCATGTTGTGGACCTTGATGGGGCCCTGGGTCTTGAGAAGAATACCGGTATACTGAAGGAGATCACTGAGAGGGTTTCAGTGCCCCTGCAGATAGGTGGGGGTATAAGGAGTAGAGAATATGCAGAAAAACTCCTTGATATGGGCTTCGAGAGGGTCATACTGGGCACCATGGCCATAGAAAGACCTGCAGTCGTTGAGGAACTTGCAGATGAATACGGATCGGAACGCATAATGGTCTCACTAGATAGCAGGGACTCAAGGGTTGTCATAAGGGGATGGACAGAGAAGGTCCCCTTCACAGCAGAGGAGATGGCCAGGAAATTCCAGGAGAGGGGGGCTGGTAGCATACTCTTTACCAACGTGGACTTCGAGGGCCTTCTCTCAGGATTTGACCTGAAACCTGTGACTGAACTTGTGGATGCAGTTGACATACCTGTAATCTACTCTGGGGGTGTCAGCAGCCTCGACGACCTGAGGATGCTGCAGGGGACCGGTGTTATGGGTGTTGTTATAGGATCAGCCATCTACAGGGGCCTTATAGACTTCACCGAGGCCCTCAAATATCAGGACCTTAAATAGCAGGATGATAAAATGAAGACAGTAATGGCGACAGGCACCTTTGACATAATACACCCCGGGCATGGTTTCTTCCTTGAGGAGGCCAGGAAACTTGGTGGTAAGGATGCCCGGCTGGTTGTTGTCCTTGCAAGGGACTCCACAGTCAGGGCCCGCAAGAGGACCCCCATAGTCGGTGAGAAGCAGAGGCTTGAGGTTGTCAGGATGCTGAAGCCTGTTGATGAGGCCTACCTTGGCAGTGAGACCGACATGTTTGAGATAGTGCACCGTATAAAACCTGACATCATCGCCATCGGCCCCGATCAGAACTTCGATGTTGATGAGCTGCGTGATGAGCTCAGGAGGAGGGGCCTTGAATGTGAGGTTAAGAGGATAGAGAAGTACAGGGACTCTGAACTTGACAGCACCTGCAAGATAATTAAAAGGATCCGTAACATGGAATTCGATGAAGACGCCCTTAAGAACTGTTGATTCTATATCAGGCAAAGCTGCAAAATAAGAAAAATAAATAATTAATTTTGATCAGAATGGCAGCTCCGCGTAAACACCCTTGATAAATACACTGGACCTATCCCAGTTATTCACTGTTCCCAGGGAGTTTGAGAAACTTGTTGCATCGGCATCATACCATCTTCCGTTGATGTATAGCTGTCCCCAGACGTGTCCATAGGTTTTACCACTCCTGAATAAACAGTTACCATGCATGTACCTGGCGGGTATACCTGCCGCCCTTGCAAGGGCAACAAGAAGGTGTGTATGGTCGCAGCAGTTCGCTGATCCACTATGGAGTGTACCCGAGGCGCCTTTACGTGTATTGTAGTAGAAACTGTAGTCTATGCTGTCACGGACCCAGTTAAAGATCATTACCGCCTTATCATAGTTGGAGTTACACCCTGATGTAAGGTTACTGCTCAGAGAGGAGATCTCCTCGTCCGAAACCTGACAGTTATTGGTTTCCTTCAGATAATCAGAGAGTTCAGCGTATCCGACCCTTGTAACCTTTCTGTATCGTGTCTCGGTAACCCAGCGGTAGGTCTTTTTGTACCTGATCACATAGCTGTAGGCGTAGGTGTAACGGACCCTGTATTTCCCCTTCCTGTAGTAGTATGTCCTGGTGGCCTTTTTAACCTTCACCCTGTAGGGCTCAAGGTAGGACACCTTCACCCGCACCTTATACGGGACGTATTCATGGTAGGTGTAGTTCACTGTTGTGGATGCTGATGGCTTTGTATATGCAACAGTTGTGTTTCCTGTTGTACTGGATGTTAGATTTGATTCAGCTGCATTCACATCTCCAGCAGGCAGTACCACCACTCCTAGAAGCAGCAGTAATGCAAGTATCGAGTGACGCTTAATTTTACCGCCTCCATTCATGGGAAGAATCATCCCATGGACAGTTAAAGGTTGTACAGAATATACTTATAAATTTTGGTGACCATGCCCTGAGGTTGTCAGGAAAAATGTATCGGGTAAGGGTGAATCGTGTTTATGGAAGTTACATGTACCACCAGGGACCACCAGGGGCCACAAAAATGTGGTAAATGAAGGGCATGGATAATGGTGATGATTTACACAGGGTAACAAGAGAAAAGCTGGATGGGGCCCGAACCTGGAGGATGATCCCCACGGAGACATCCACCCATGACACCTTATTTAAATTAGTTCACCAAAGTAGTTATCACAGTTAATTAAGGTGATCGACATGATAAGTGTGGGTATTATCGGAGCCAGTGGATACACTGGAGGTGAACTGCTGCGACTCCTCGAGAACCACAGGGAGGTGGAGGTGGTCTCAGCCACATCGAGGCAGTACAGTGGTGTTCCCGTGTCGAGGGTGCATCCACATCTCCAGGACACTGACCTGAAGTTTGAGGATACCGGTGCCGGGGAAATCGATGCAGACCTTGTCTTCACAGCCACCCCCCACGGGGCCTCAATGAAGATCGTCCCCCAGCTTATGGAGAGGGGTATAAGGGTGGTGGACCTCAGCGGGGACTACCGCTTTGATGACACTGAAACCTATGAGAAATGGTACGGAATAAAACATGAAAACCCCCTGGAGGCGGTTTATGGTCTTCCTGAGATCCACAGGGAGGAGATAGCCACCGCAGATCTCGTGGCAAATCCTGGCTGCTTCCCGACGGGTGCAATACTTGCATGTCTCCCCCTGGTATACGAGAAAATCGCAGATACATTCATAATTGATTCAAAGACAGGAGTGAGTGGTGCGGGTGTTAAGCCAACGTCACTGACCCATTACCCCCACTGCAGTGATAATGTAATCCCCTACAATGTAACAGCCCATAGGCACACGCCTGAGATAAGGCAGGAACTCTCAAGGCTGAATCCTGTGAGGCTCAGCTTCACACCCCATCTGGTCCCGGTGATAAGGGGCATCTTGACAACAGCCCACACCTTCCTCCTTGAGGACCTGAAACAGCACGAAATCGCGGATATATTCAGGGGATTCTATGATGGCGAACCCTTTGTGAGGGTTGTCGATGGAATCCCACGACTCAGTGCCGTCAGGGGCTCCAACTTCTGCCACATCGGATGCTTCGAGGTTGACGACAATCAGAGGACTGTTATAGTATCTGCTATAGACAACCTCGTGAAGGGTGCCTCAGGGCAGGCCATCCAGAACATGAACATAATGTTCGGGTTCAGGGAGGTTGAGGGTCTTGATTTCCCCGGGATGCACCCATAGCAGGGCACGGTTATTAAATGGGCAGAGATATATATTATACCCTCCAAATCCTAGCCCAGGTGACAAAGCTGAGTGATATGATGAAGACCTGTGTAATTTATTATTCGCGTACCGGGAACACTGCAATGGTTGCAAGGACCCTTGCAGAGGAACTGGATGCTGATCTTATTGAGATCAGGGATCTTGAGGATAGAAAAGGATTCATGAAAAGTTTCAGATCATCCATAGACGCCCTTCGAGAGTCAAAGACACCCATCAAGCCCGAACAGGTTGACCTATCAGGTTACGACCTTGTATACATGGGAACATCCACATGGGCAGGTAAACCCGCCCCTGCCATAATAACACTCATAGACAGGGTGGATTTCCTGGGGAAGGACGTGATACTCTTCACCACCATGAGCCGGCAGGGCGGTGAGGGTGCAATAGAGAGGATGTCAGAGAAGATAAGGGCACGGGGAGGAAGGATCATAAATTTCTTCATCCAGAAAACAGCAGGCAAAGAACTCATCCAGGTGAGGGAGGATACCCTCCGTATAATAGACGAGAAGGACCTGAAGATATACGAAGCCAGGTGATCTATTTGACAGAGAAGATAAACTTTAAAGGTGATGACCTTGATTGACCGCATTTTAAAGTCATACAAGCCCCTCATAGCCATACCAGCCGCCATAACTTTAATCGCACTGCTTCTAGTTACCTTCAATGGACTCAACGAGAGCGTGGACCTCAAGGGCGGAGCCCTTGCAGAGCTGACCCTCGAGAAGAGCGTTACCCAGCCTGAACTGGAATCCCTGCTCAGGGAAAAACTGGGCACAGGAGACGTTAAGGTCCTCTCCATAAGGGGGGAAAGGGCAACGGTACAGTTCGGCACAGACATGGATGTTGTGAAGGTGAGTGAAGCCCTCATGGGCACCGCAACCATCAACAATTACAAGTCGGTTGGTCCCGTGCTGAGCAGACAGGCCATGAACCAGATCTACTGGGCCATTGGCTTCGCATTCCTCTTCATGTCGTTGACGGTTTTCATAATATTCAGGGACCCTGTCCCCTCACTGGCAGTTATACTTGTAGCAGCATCTGATATCATAATAGCCGTGGGTGGGATGTCACTCTTCGGCATTCCCCTCTCACTGGCATCTGTTGGTGCCATACTGATGCTTATAGGTTACAGCGTGGATACAGACATCCTACTCACCATAAGGGTCCTTAAACGGAGGAAGGGGACCATCAACGAGAGGGCCCTGGGGGCCATGAAGACAGGTGTTACAATGTCCATAGCTGCAATAGCTTCAATGGCTGCGCTTTACCTTGTGACGGTATTCGCGATGCCCGAGGCCAGGGTGCTGAGTGATATAGCCTCAGTCCTGATAATTGGGCTCCTGGCGGATATTATAACCACCTGGCTCATGAACCTTGGAATTCTGAGGTGGTACCTGGAGGTTAGATCATGAACAGGAAGGTATCAAAGTTTCTTAAGGACTACAGGGTGATACTCCTCATAGTCCTTGTGGCGGCGAGTATCACTGCAATATCAACCATGGGTATTCAGCAGGGACTTGACCTTCAGGGAGGATCACTCATACAGATACAGCTCGAGAGGCCGGTGGATGCCGCTACCATGAACACCGTGACCAGTGTACTTGATAAGAGGCTCAACATATTCGGTGTGAAGGATGTGAAGGTACGTGCAAGCGGAGACCAGAACGTTATAGTTGAAATTGCTGGTGTCCAGCCGGACCAGGTCGCAGCTATAGTTGGTAAACCCGGTAAGTTTGAGGCAAAGATAGGTAACCAGACCGTTCTCACAGGTGCAGATATTGTGAGCGTCCAAGCCCCCATAATAACCGGGAATGAATGGGAGGTCCCCTTCAGACTCTCAACAGAGGGCGCCAGAAAGTTCGCAGAGGCGGCCAGGGGCAGGGCAGGGGAGCCTGTTAAAATGTACCTGGACGACCGCCTGGTAACAGCCCCTGAAATATCAGCCGAGGTTGCCACCGGAAAGCCAGTGGCAGATGTGAGAATAACCGGGGCGGAGAACAGCAAGGCAGAGGCTGAGGTTCAGGCAAAGGAGATAGAGACCCTCCTCAAATCAGGTTCACTGCCTGTTAAGGTTAAGATAGTCGGTGTGAGCAGCGTATCCCCTGAACTCGGGAAACAGTTCGCAGAGGGTGCACTGATCGCAGGGATACTCGCGGTTCTGGCAATCGCCGTGATACTCATAGTGAGGTACCGCAGTCCCATCCTTGTCCTGCCAATATTCTTCACAACCCTGGCAGAGCTCATACTTATACTGGGAGCGGCCGCGGTTATCCGGTGGAACATTGACCTTGCAGCCATAGCCGGTATACTGGCGGCGATAGGTACAGGTGTGGACGACCAGATAATCATAACAGATGAGGTACTATCTGGTGAAGGCCGCAGAACAAGGAGGAAGTTCAGGATAAAGGATGCCTTCTTCATAATATTCGCATCAGCAGGCACCCTTATAGCTGCAATGCTTCCACTGGCCTACATAGGCTTTTCAAGGGGTGCCACAGGAATAGGTCTCCTTGCTGGCTTTGCATTCACAACGGTCCTCGGAGTCATCATAGGAGTCTTCATCACAAGACCCGTGTATGCCCTGTTCATTGAAACCTTCAACGTTGTTAGAAGAAAATAGGAGATGTTCTAACCCGTGAAGGGGATGATATCCTCCAAAGAACAGGAGAGATCCTCAATCTGGAAGATATCGCCCCTATCCCATGTTAGATATAATTAAGAGGGGATGAATATGAAGAAACCCTTTGAACTGAGGGTCAAACCCATAAGGAATGGGACTGTTATAGATCATATAACTGCAAACAGATCCCTGAATGTCCTCAACATCCTTGGACTCCCTGATGGGCATAGCAAGGTGACCGTTGCCATGAATATGGACTCATCCCAGCTTGGATCCAAGGACATAGTTAAAATAGAGAACAGGGAACTCAAGCCCTCAGAGGTTGATCAGATAGCCCTCATAGCCCCCAGGGCCACAATAAACATTGTAAGGGATTATAAGATTGTTGAGAAGGCCAAGGTGAGGCTCATGGATGAGGTTAGGGGCATCCTCAGATGTCCCAACCCCAACTGCATCACAAACAGTGACGAGGGTGTCGAGAACCGTTTCTACGTCATCTCAGAGGAACCGGTTCTGCTACGCTGCTACTACTGTGAACGCCTCATTGAGGCCGATGAGATAGAGTCCCAGTTCTAGGAGTTGATACCATGAGATGGAAATTAACCATCATCCTGATGGCAGTCCTCATTTTGATTTCACCTGCATCTGCAGCGGTTTTTGTGACCGATCCGTCACATGCCATCATAACTGCACCGGCAGCAGCCCATACAGATGGCAGGCTGATAATCAGCAGTTACACGCCTGAGAAGTCTGTGGTGAAGTATCTCAGGGGCCAGAGCCCGGTGGTTGTAGGGGACATAAGGGTGAATGGGACCCGGATCCCTGCGAGGACATCTTCACTTGCACGTTACTGGACCCGGAGTGACGTTGTTGTCCTGGGGACAGGGTCAGACATTTCAGCAGCATACCTTGCAATAAAAAATGATGCCCCACTCCTTATAGCTGGTAAAACATTACCCTCAGCCACCAGGACAGAGATAAAACGTTTAAAGCCTAGGAGTATAATCATATGCGCATCCCCTTCAGCCATACCATCCTCCTCCCTGAGGGGTCTTGGAATACCCTGCAGGCGGGTCTGGTGTGGAAGTGACTCTGCAACCCTCAGTGCAGTTCAGTCAGCATCTTCACAGAAGGTATCAGCGCCAGGGACGCTTCTACCCGTTGCCATGACAATCTGGAAGACAGGGGCATCCTACAGCACCTCAACAGGGGTGAGGGTCAACGGAACTTCCCTCTGGTCCTCAGGGTACCCCACAACCTCGGTTATAATGAACCGTTACGCATCAGGCAACCCAGAAACCATATACATAAGCTCTGACAGGCTCAGTGGTGTGGATGGCAGGAGCCTCATGGAGTCCATAAGGGCCGAGATAAGTGGTTCAGCCCGGGTCATAATTGATGAGAAGTCACCCGCCCCTGGAGAGGCTGACAGGGCGATTAAGAACGCCCCGAAGGGTTCCCTGGCTGTTTACATAGCCGCTGCATGCCCCGGTACAATGTATGGTGTTGTCTCAGGGGTGAAGAAGGGGTACCTGAGATCCTATGCCAGTGGACTTGACGGTATCGTCTATGTGAACTATGGAAGCCTCAACCTCACCTCAACCGGATACCTGCCGAGGGCCTGGGACGACAACTTCTCCAGCACCTACTTTGCCGGGATAAAGGAACCATCCAGATTCCTGAGGGATGCTGGCATACTTCTCATAGAACCCAGAAGCTTCAGCCGTGATGAGCAGATACACCGCACAGCCATGAAGCTGATTGACTATGCCTACTCTGCAGAGGGGGAGCACATGGTGGATATGGATACCTCCAGATACGTTGCAAGGCATGAGATTGACCCCACAACACTATCCACTGACGCCCAGCGGCTGGTCAGGGGAGAGGCCACGTTAATGCCCAGGCAGGAATGGGTGTACCTTGCATCACAGTACATTGCAGGGCTCCCCATAAGGAAGAACAACACAGCGATATCAGATGCCTCATCATCCATTAACACCTACACCGGGACACTCTCAAGGACAGAGTACCGTGACGTTGCAAGGAGGGTCTATGAGTTCAGCAGAACTAATGGCAGACTCCCATCATATGTGCAGGTGGGTGCTGCTAAGATCGGCAGGGATGAGTACACAGCCATGTTTGCACAGATAATCCAGAACCACACAGACAGAAGCAGAATGGTGTTCCCGTCCTCTGTGAAGGTTGGTAAGGGCTTAATTGACACTGTGGTGGAGTTCATAAAGGACCTCATCACCTGAGCCTTTCATTTTTTCAAAAAACCGTTAAAAAAGATGACCTCCTTTTCTCAGGAAAAACATGGAAAATGATAAAAATAGGAAGATAAAATAGAGACTTCCTTTTGAAGATCAGATGATCCCATTGTACTTGAGGAACGCCATCATCTGGGTGTAGGATTTTGTTACACTTCCAGATGCCACTGAGCCATGGGAAGATCTGACCTCAGCAGTTACTGCAGGGATACCTGCGAGGTTGCATACATCCTCAAGAGCTCCTGGATAGTCCTTACCTGCAACCTGAGCAGGTATGAATGCGGATCCACTGTAACGGCTCATGTAGTATGCCATGCTGTAGCTTTCATAGGTGGGGATCCTTGTGCAGAGGATGGATGTTTTCCCTGGCACTCCACCGGGCCTTGTTGAGTGGAAGTCACCCACTGCATCCACGTCCCTTGAAAGTGCGATCTGGAGTATCCTGTTTGTGGGTGTCCCCCTGATATTTGCT
>Ga0116168_1001388_pt1 | contig 18592 bp, 11 predicted proteins | sample AD_UKC129_MetaG_FD_89795 | JGI IMG/M metagenome (GOLD analysis project Ga0116168, IMG submission 89795) | Active sludge microbial communities of municipal wastewater-treating anaerobic digesters from Canada - AD_UKC129_MetaG | ecosystem: Engineered > Bioreactor > Anaerobic > Digestate | place...
TCCGCCCATTACAAATAATAGCGTAAATGCATTTTATGAAACACCCAAATCTTTTAAATTTTCATTCAATCGCCAAGATAATTACAATAATTTCGATTATACATTAACTACAGGTTATAAATATAATTATGGCATCGATGAAAAATTTAGTAAAATGATAAATAATTTCACCGGTATTTCATCAAATTTTGGTATTTCAGATCCCAACAAAACATCTAAAAATTACTTTAATACTAAAAGTTTTTTCTTAAATTTTACTGGCACGCACGATAATTTTAACGTCAACATTACTTTCAATAAAAGTTATTTCGGCCAAACATTTTCTACATTATTTTATCACCCAGCAGAAAATAAACTAACTTATTTTAACGCCTCAATTAGTTATGACAAGGATTTATCAAACCATATTAGAATAAACTCAAAAATCTCTTATAACTCATTTCTATTGTATATGGCTGATAATTACTACTCTGCTGATTCAAATACCATATATCCTAAAAATGATATTTATTCATATGGTGAATATTTTTCTGATAAAATAGCTTTTACAACTGATATTTTCTACAATAATCTCAAAAATTTAGAAATACAGTTCGGTACAAAGTATGAAGTTACTTTTGATGCTGGCGATAAAACCGATGCCCCTTTTAATTCAACAAATTATAATTTGATTAACAGAGCTGGAGGACTGGATAATTCTAATTATAATAGTTTATCTTTTTACACTGAATTTAATTATCAGATTTCACCCTACATTATTTTTGTTGGCGGAATTAGAGCTGAAAAAATTTTTCCTTTTGATTTAATTCTGCATAGAGGGGCATACACACCCGGTTACAAAAAATACGAAAAGCGCTATTATGATAATAAAATATATCTTGTTAACAGAGGTGCTTTAATTTATAATATTAGCGAATATAATACAATCAAATTACTATATGGTGAGGCTATTAGAGTACCATCTTTATGGGAGTACAGAAATAACATTATTTCAGGCAAGGATTTGTCACCAGAAAAGATAAGAACAGAAGAAATTAATTTTTTAAATCTTATAGCCAAAAATTTTGCACTAAATTTTAGCATTTACGCTAACCAATTAGATAAACTTATAAATAGAACAGTAATATTAACACCCCCTTACACATCATACTATTCCAACACAAATGCAATTAATGCATACGGTGCTGAAATTTTGTTGAATTACGATTTTTCAACAATAATTAAATCCGAATTAGCTATAAATTATCAAAAATCTGAATATCGAGCTAAAGCATTTGAAAATGTAAAAGTAGAATTTTCACCAGAATTTTTAGGCTATTTTAAAATTTCTTACCTTGTAAATGATTTGATAAGCGTCTATTTATCAAATACATACGTTGGTTCGATGTACTCTCAATGGGATAACAATTTAAAAGATCCATCCGATCCAACCAAAGGAAAAATTGGAAGAATAGGTCCAAAAGTAGAACCATATATACTTTCAAAACTCAATATATTAGCTTCTAACATCCCTTTAAATAACAATAATTATATATCACTTTCATTTGCAATAGATAATTTATTTGATAAAGAATTCAGATATCCAATAAATAGCGTTAGTGCTTGGGCAAATAAAGGAATTTTAGGAAATAGAAGAAGTTATACTTTTAACGCTCTTTATAATTTTTAATTTTTATGGTAGGTTTTCAAAATTCCCCTCTTGAAGTGAGCGATAAACAGACAATGTCTTTCCACACATAAAAAAAACAAGGTCGCTTTTGCAACCTTGTATTGAAATTATTAGTTTTTAAAGAAAAGTTTTATCTTAAATATTCATTCCAATTTACGCCTAACATTGTTCCTTCTTTTTCAAATTTCATGTGCATACCAAAAGCTGCAGATAAAGTATGAGGTGTATGAGCTTTTTGATTGAGTTTTAAATATTCTCTTAATTGTTCGCGGTAATCTGGATGTACACAGTTGTTTATAATTTCATGTGCCTTTTGAATAGGTGATTTAGCGCGTAAATCTGCAACTCCCCATTCTGTGATGAGAATTTGAACTGAATGCTCGTTGTGATCAAGGTGTGATACCATTGGAACAATCGTAGATATTTTTCCACCTTTAGCTGTTGAAGGACAAGTGAATATTGAAATAAATGCGTTACGAGTGAAATCACCAGAACCGCCAATACCATTCATCATTTTTTGGCCTAAAACGTGTGTACTGTTAACGTTACCGAAAATATCCGCTTCTAAAGCTGTATTAATTGAAATAAGTCCTAATCTTCTTGCAATTTCTGGATTATTTGAAATTTCTTGTGGTCTTAATAATATTTTAGGTCTAAAGAAATCCAAATTGGTATAAACTTCGTTCAATTTTTCTAAGCTCAGTGTTAAGGAACATCCACTTGCAAATTTTACTCTGCCTTCTTTCATCAAATCAATTACAGCATCTTGAATAACTTCAGTGTACATTGTAAAATTTGGGATTTCAGGATTTTTACCTAAGCTAAATAAGACTGCATTTGCAATATTTCCAACACCGGATTGTAAAGGTAAGAATGAAGATGGGATAATCCCTTTTTTCATTTGCTCGAGTAAGAAATTTGCAACATTTTCACCTATTTTGGAAGTTACTTCGTCAACGCTGTCAAAACCGGCAGTTTCATCTGGTAGATTAGTTTCAACAACTCCAAGTATTTTTTTAGGATCAACTTTTATAACATCTGAACCAATTCTATCATTTGGATAATATACGGGGAATTCACTTCTTAAAGGTGGATCTTGAGGTTCCATAATATCGTGAATACCTCTCAAACAAGTTGGATGATATTTATTTAATTCAACTATAACATAATCAGCTTGACTGCAAGCAGTTGGCGAAATACCAACTGATGAGGTTGGAACAATTTGTCCTTGAGGTGTTACATCACAAGCTTCCACTATAGCAAATTTAATTTTTCCAAATACACCGGCTCTCATAGCGTTAGCAACAGATGAAAGGTGCATATCGAAATAATTAACTTCGCCAGAATTGATTAAAGCTCTTAAATCTGGATTAGATTGATAAGGTGTTCTGAAAGAAATAGCTTTAGCTTTAGCTAATTCACCATCAAGGGATTTCCCTGTTGAAGCACCCGTTATAACACCGATTTTAAATTCTTTACCATTTTCATGTTCTTGAATAGCTTTTTTAGCAATAGCTGCTGGAACTACCTTAGCTGCCCCAGCTGGTGTAAATCCACTAAAAGCGCAGACATCACCATTTTGTACGTAATTTGCCGCTTCTTCAGCGGTTATAAAATTTAAAGCCATAACATCACCCCATAATTAAAATTATTTTTTATATAAATTACAAAATTACTATTTTTTATTTTTTAATGAAAATTTATGATAATAATATTTTTTTGAATTTGCTAGCGCTAATAGTTATAAGTATCGTTAAACCAATCATAATTGTCGAAAGAGCATTAATGGTTGTCATAGTTCCCCTTCTTATAGCTCCTTCTACATAAATTGGTAAAGTATTAAAACCACGCCCAGTTGTAAAAAATGTGATAATAAAATCGTCTATAGATAATGTAAAAGCCAATAAAGCAGAAGCTATAATTCCGGGCATAATTATTGGTAATTTAATTTTATACAATATTTGCCATCTATTTGCCCCTAGATCCATTGCTGCTTCTTCCAAAGAATAATCAAAACCTTCCAATCTGGATTGAATTACAATGGTTGTATACGAAATACAAAATGTAATATGAGCTATTAAAACTGTAATGAACCCCGTTTCAACTTTTAAGAAATTATAAAATAATGCCATCGATACACCCATCAAAATATCAGGCATAACAAGAGGTATATAAATCATTGCAGAAAGAATCTTTTGTCCAGTAAATTTTTTATTTTCCAATGCTAAAGCTGTGAGTAGACCTAAGACAGTTGAAATTAAAGTTGAGAAAATACCAACAATAATAGTATTATAAAATGCTTCTAATATTTCATCATTATTAAAAAGTTCTATATAATATTTGATTGTAAAGCCACGCCAATTTGCTACAATTTTAGAATCATTGAAACTATAAATGATTAGTATAACTAAAGGGATATACATAAAGGCCATAACGAAGGTGAAATATGTAAGTTTTGTTCCCCAGTTACTTTGGTTAATATCATATTTCTTTTTTTTGATTTTGAACATTTTCTTCGACCTTTAATTTTTGTTGTTTTAGGTGTAAATTATACAGAATAATCATTAAAACTGCTACAAATAAAAGCATTACAAGAGATAAAGCAGACGCAAAAGGCCAATTTCGTGGTATATCTTTTATTTTATAAGCAATAATTTGACCGATATATAACGAATCCTGACTACCTACAAGGTGTGGCACAACATACATACCTAAAGATGGAATAAAGACTAAAATAATTCCAGCGAAAATTCCTTCTTTGGATAAAGGTAAAGTAACTTTTTTAAATGATTGCCAACGGTTAGCACCTAAATCCATTGCAGCATTGATTAATGTAAAATCAATTTTTTCAATCCCAGCATATAGAGGTAAAATCATATAAGGTAAATAAACATAAACCATAACAATAAGAACTGCTAAGTCCGTGCGTAATATTAGGAGCGGTTCATTTATTATTCCAAGATTTATTAAAAAATTATTTAGTGCTCCCATGGGCGATAAAAAAATTCGCCACGAAAAAATTCGGATAATAAAATTTGTCCAAAAAGGAATTATTATAAGGAATAAAAGTATATTTTTCATTTTGGCTGAAGATCGAGCAATGAAGTATGCAACGGGATATCCTAAAATCAAAGAAAAAAATGTAGTTAAAAAAGCTAATCTCAATGAGATTAAGAAAGATTTTATATAATTCCAATTCCAAATCTCTCTATAGGCTTCTGTTGTAAAAGCAAATTTAATATCATAAATTGTCGGTGTTAAAAAGCTGTAAATAACAACAATTAAATAAGGAATAAAAAAGAAAATAATTAACCAAACAAGAGTAGGAGTAGCGAGCAACCAGCTTAATTTATTTTTTTGTTGATTAACATATTGTGTATTATCCATATTAGCCTCTTATAAACTTTCGTTTAAAACTTCATCAATCAAATGTGTATCAGTATCGTGCCAATAGAGATAAACTTTTTCTTCCCAATCAAGGCCTGTTTTATCCACATAAACTCTTTTATGCTGGTCAAAAACTCTAATTCTTAGATTTCCAACTCTAACTATATAATGAGTGTGAGAACCATAATATAAAATATCTTCAACTGTTCCTTCAACAAGGTTAAAATCATCTTTCATTTCTGGTGGAGTTCTGGAAATGGCAATTTTTTCTGGTCTTAGTGATACTGTTAGTTTTTGGCCGATTTCAGGATTAAAAGGCACAGCACTATCAATTTCGAAAACATCACCATTGCCTGCGTCACATTTTAAAGCTATATAATCATCATATTTTGCAATTACTTCAGCAGAAATTAGATTTGTGTCACCAATAAAATTTGCGGCAAAAATTGTTTTAGGTTTTTCATAAATTTCATCAGGTGTACCAAATTGAATTATTTTGCCTTCATTCATAACAGCTAATCTATCTGAAATTGAAATTGCTTCACTTTGATCGTGAGTCACATAAATAAATGTAATCCCAACTACATCATGTATATTTTGAAGCTCAATAAGCATATGTTGTCTTAATTTCAAATCCAATGCTGCAAGCGGTTCATCTAAAAGTAATACTTTTGGTTTATTTATTAAAGCTCTTGCAATAGCAACTCTTTGTTTTTGCCCACCACTAATTTGAGATGGAAATTTATTTACTTCGCTTTCCATTTTTACAACTTTAAGCATCTCAAATACACGGTCTTTAATTTCGTCTTTGGGCAGTTTTTTGATTTTCAATCCGAAAGCAACATTTTCAAAAACGGTCATATGTGGGAACAAAGAAAAATTTTGGAAAACTGTATTTACGGGCCTTTTATAAGGTGGTAAGAAGGTAATATCTTCGTCACCAATTAAAATTTGTCCAGTTGTAGGAACTTCAAATCCTGCAATCATACGTAGTAATGTTGTCTTACCACATCCACTAGGACCAAGGAAACTAAATAATTCACCACTATTTATTTCAAGAGATACATTATTTACAGCTTTAAAATAACCATCAAAAATTTTTGTTACATTCTTGATTTTTATATTTTCCATAAATATCTCCCAATTATTGTATTGCTATGTGAACATCTAATCCAGCTGTATTTGTTGTAATAGGTTGCACTCTAGATGAACCTTTTGGTTCATTTTTACTACGTGAATAGAAAATAGAAATAGTTACCATTGTACTTACTTTATAATTTGTACGGGCTTCAAGAGTGGTTCTCACACTACCATCTTGTGAAGTCCCTTCTGTACTAGTTCTTCCGGGAGTAAAGTCATAAATAAAGGATTCATTTGCAGTACGAGAATAAGAAAAGTTAAAATCTATATCATTACGCAAATTTAATCCTAAAAATGGTAAATTAAAACCATTTTTACTATAATTTAAAGAAAAGCCAAATTCATTTGATACATTTTCTGTAATATTTCTTGAGTTTACAGATAAATCGTAACTAGTGTTTGTATTATATCTAATTCTACCGCTCAAATTACCTCTCCAAAGTTGGTTAAAAGTCATATCTAATTCAGCCAAAGGTGCAAAACCATAATTTACTTTTTGAGAAGATACTTCTTTATAATCCTGTGGAGTAATCCTCCAAGCTTCGTTATAAGTTGAATTATATGCGTGATTTAAGCTTACTCTTTGTGTAAAAGATTTGAATAAGAAGAATTTTTCAAGACCACTCCAAGAAATTCTCCAGTTAGCTTGTGGTAAATACTTCGCTATATTTTGTAATCCAAATTTTGACAAAATTGGCATGGATTCAAAGCCTTTTTCGAAAGCATTACTTAAATTCTGCAAGCTAACTCTTGGATCATCACTTCCAACATAATTTTCTTTTACATAATCGATACCACTTTTGAAAACTTTTAAAAAACCAACAGGTGGAAGAGAAATAAAAGATCTTTGTAGAGTTCCAGATGTTGAAATATTAGTTATGGCAACATCAGAATTTGCGTTTGTTTTAAAAGTTGTTACCTTATTAAATGTCCAGTTTACACGCCAATTCAACTCTAAATTAACATTTTCAAATAAAGTGCGGCTTGTTCTAAAGTCTAATGCATTATTTTGGCTAAAATTATCGGTTAAGTTTGCTCCATTTGGTGCTCTCTTCCCTAAATCATAATTAAGACCTAGCATAAACGAACGAGAAGGACCATTTTCTTGATTATATTTACCCCAAAAATTAGTAAAACCATGCCCTTTACCATATAATCCGGTCGCAGTAAAAGTATTTGTTAATGAATAATTTGCAGAAATATTATCATAATTGCATAGTAGGCTGAATAACACGGATCCTAATCCTGCTGAAAACTCCCTAAATGCTTTTATTCCCTTCTTTGCTGTATCTTCAACTGTTCGATTTGCTTCAGGATTACCGAATAGATCTGTCCAAATAAGCTTATATCTAATGCTAAAATTGCTTGAAAATCTTCCGGAAACAGATGCACTTCTACCAAGTTCTTTATTTAATGGTTGATACTGCCATGCGTAATTTGCAGAATAGCTAAAAGAAGTTGTAAAATACTTGGCAATAAATTGTGGTAATTTTAAATTTGTTCTAAAATCAGTATTTTGGTTGTAATTTAAATCTGTACCAAAAAAATCTTTTTTTAAAATTCTGTCCCAAATTTCACTTTCAGACAATGTTGAGGTTTTTGGATCTACCAAATGATTTAATGTTGATGTTACTGCTACATTATACCTAAAGCCAAAATTAAATAATCCTAATTCGGTTAATTTCCAATCGAAGCTAGCATTTCTTGATGTACCAAATTGCGCTGATTTAGTTGGTTGTGTTACAATATTTCCAATTTTTCTATTTTGTGTGTATGAGTAGTTCCTATTTGCAACAATCTGAGCTGTAAAATTGGTTGGCAAATAATATAATTTTACATTTTTATATTCACCTGCAATTTCAAATAAATAACCTAATAAAAATATATCTTTTAATGCTATATAACTTGTTGGTGAAAAAGTTGTTGCATAATTAATCGAACTTGCCCAGTTCCAAGCACTAGCTTTTTCTACAGTCGGGCCACGAGAAAAACTCTTATTATATGAAAAATTTAAAGTTGTAGAATTAATTGTTTTTTGAATTAACGTATTATCAGTAGGTATATTAATTTTTATACCACTTAAAGTATACATATCACTAACTGATAAACTTTTAGAGTTCTCTTTTATTAGTTTTGCCTCTTTGTATGCTTCTTCAGGTGAATATCCTTGAGCTATTAATTTCTTTTGTGTTTGTAAAATAGCATCCTCAACTTTAATATCAGTACCAGGGACAAATAAAGGATCAGCTTTACTCTCCGAGTGAGAAACACCCAATCGTAAATTACTTCCTTGTAAATCTACAGGAATAAATTTCAGTAAATCTATATCTGTATTAACACTCCAAGAATTAATATCATTTCTTGAACCACTATTCATTACTCTTGAAGTTAAGCCTCTAAAATTTGGATTTGTTCTATTATAGTTTACTGAAATATTCATCAAATCTGAAAGTTTTAATGATAAACTAGTTCGATAAGACCAACCTTGGCTATTATCAATATTTACCACTCTGAGCTCATCTAACCACAGAGTACCATTAATTTTTACTCCTGTTACAGCACTATCTTTAGGAGATTCTACACCAACTAATAAAAATTTGATAGCTGTTAAATTCGGATTACCTTTAAATGAATAAAAATGGCCAGGTTTACCATCAACTGGGAATAAGTTAGATTTATTCAGTGAATCTTTTAGCTGTTTTATTGATCTTATTTTATCTAATTGAATTTGCATATCATGCCAATTTTCTTTAACTGGCATTCTGTATTCATAGTAATTTAACGTATCAGTACCAAATCTTAAATAAACATAAGCGTTTTTATTATAAGTTAAACTTGATGGATCCGTAGAACGATATAAATCACCATGTACAAATAATTTCATTTCTGAATAGTTAAAAATATCCAATGGCTGATATAAATATTTGATGATTTCTTTTTTTTCTCCTGCATAAAATTCATTGATTTTAAGTAATAAAGATTGCTCATTTTTTTTAATTCTTTGATCTGCTTTTGATAGATCAATTTCTTGTTTTAGTCCAGGTGGCATTGAATATTCAGGATTATCATGTAAATTTATTACACTAATGTTATAAGTTGAATCTTTTTTATTGACTTTTTGCCATTGGCTACCGACAAAATTAAATTCCGCAATTCTTAATACAATGGGATTATTTTCATTCTGGAAAAAGACTCTTACATATTGAACATTTTGTAAATCTGGATTTCCAAAAGCTTTTCTATTATTATCACGTATTGGAATACGGATTAAATACCAATTTTTATTACCGTTACCACCACCTTGTATGTATGGATTTGTAGCTCTTGATGTATCGAGTGGAACTTCATAACGATAGAAATTTTCAGAAGTATTAACATCACCATCGCCATTTAAATCTTCTGTATCAGGTATATTTAAAAGTTCAGCTAAATTTCCATTTCCCTGCGTTCCATTATAATTAAGATAATTTCTACCATCAAACTTAAAATTATCACCGGCAGGATCATCTCCAGCTATTCCATATAATTTTCTTTCTTCTTCATCTGTTAGACCGTCTAAACCTAAGTCATAAGCTGGATCTAAAATTCCATTTCTTTTTTTGTCTTCAGTGTCTAATTTCCCATTAGGTATAACATCTTCACTAACTTGCCCAATATCAATATATATTTTAGAATTGGCTAAATTTGTATCTTGATATTTAAAATTCATTGGTTTAAACCAAAATTCAATGAATTCAACATTTTCTTGGTCCAATTTAGCAGGGATTTGCAAATATTTCATTATACCACCCCAATTATTTTTTGCTAACTGATTGGATGGTAAATAATTATAAGGACCTTTCATAGTAGGGATATACCAAAAATCCATCACAGGTACATTTTGATCTTCTCGTGCTGCTTCCTTTTCTGGCCATATATCTTTAACATTAACAGGAGAAGGTAATAGATTAAACCATACTGACTTTGCTTTATATTGCATATAGTCTTTTTTATTTGGAACACCATAAAAAGGAACACTTAGATCTTTCCAAGTTGTTGAAGTAATACCAATTGTAATTGTTCTTTTACCTCCTTCAAAATCATCAATATAAGCAACACTTTTATTTTTATCACCATCTATAGTACTTTTTATTGTATTTCCGTCGGGATTTATCATTGCATATTCAGCAGAGAAATTTAAGCTTGACATTTCTCGAACATTAAAAATTTTATTCATATATTTTGTTAAAATTGGTATATCTGTGCCCCATCTAAAATCGATACCAAACATTGTATTATTTATAGGTTCATCCCCGATTTTAACTTTTTCACTTAAAGTTTGTTGAGAATAATTCATAATTGTAAAACCAAGTTTTGTCCTTTCGTCAAAATCAAAAATACCACGCATACCTAAAAGAGATTTCGATGCCAAAGCAGCTAAATCGTTTTCTTCATATTTTATCTTTAAATCAGCTCCTGGGGCTAAAGCTTCAGGCTTTTTAATATACAATTGTCCTACAGAATAATCAACATCATAATCTTTACCAGGTACTAATTCCTGACCATTAAAAAATACTTTTACAGAATTTTCAACAACATTAAAGCCAATTTGAATGGTAGAAGATATATCACCAACAGCTTTAATTTTAAAGAAAAATTTATTTTTTTCATTCCTTTCAGCTGCTTTATATGGAAGTAATTTATATAAATCATCAAATCTTAATGAATCGTCAAGATCAGTTGGGAAATTTTTCCCAAATGGTTCAAGTGTTGGAAAAATCACTTCGCCTGTTTGTACAAAAATTGTTTTTCCATTCTTAAAGTCGAATTTACCATCTGCGCCTTCGTTATCTCCGCTGTATTTATCTAGTCCGAATATATTCAATAACTTATAAGATTGTCCACCCTTTCCTTGTAAAACATTAATAGGTTCGCTTCCAGATGGTTGATAATTAATATCAAATTCGAAACCACTTTCTTTTACATTAGTTGTTCTGGTTGGATAAATATTTTTTAACATTAACTTCCAACCAATTTCATCTGAAGGAGTTAAATTTTCTGGTTTTACTAATTTCAAAATTAAAGTTGTATCGGGATTATCATTAGCGAATTCACCATATTGTATATCATCTCTCGGATCAGTCGGATCGTCCCCTTGAATTGTATATGCCACAGCAATTTTTTCATTATCTTGAATTTGGCTTTTGAAAGTAATAAACCCTGTTTCTCTATGAATAATATAATCTTTACCAGGTTCTAATTTAACAAAATATCCAGTTATCCCTCTTTTGTTAGGATCTTGCGCTGTGGTTGGATCAGTTTGAGCTTTAAATTCATCATAATTAGAACCAAATTTTGGTGGTAAATTATAATAGGCATTAACTTTTCTACGTTGTGGATTTAAGAAATTTGTAGTAGATTTCCAAACCTCAATATCAACCACTACATATTTATCTACAATTTCTCCAACAGGTTTCGAGAAATATTTATAAAACATATTATATTGTGGCAACTGGGAAGCATAAATTGTATCAATAAAATAGTGATTGGTTGAATATTCCGTTAATTTTACTGTAAAATCACGTGCTTGCCCACCTCCAGAAATTGATTTTTCCTGCGTCTCACCTTTTTTCTGAGATGCAATAGTAGATAAACTTAGTGGTCCTAATTTAAAGTCAGCTTTGATACCAAAAAGAGCTTCAGAACCTGAAACTAAACCTGAACCACCCATTGCAACATTACCAGCTTCTACACTTTGTACAATTTCATCTTCATAACCTGTATATTTAATTTTCAATCTATTTTCATATTCAAACGATCTTTCTGTGTTCCAATCAGCACTTATTTTTAATTTATCACCAACAGTACCATCTACATTTATTTGAACCTGTTGCTTAAAATCTGGTTCATTTCTCGATTTTCCATATATATTATTGGTTATTCCCCCCATTTCTTCATTACGAAAAGCTGCTCTTATATCTACAGCACCATTAATTCTTAATTTAATACCTGGCCTACCGAAAATTGAAAGAATACCTATATCTGGTAAAGGAATATCTAAATTAGTAAATGAACTCATAAAATTTTTTAGCTCATCATCAACTTTCAATTTCCCTTCATAGCGTCTTATTAGTTGTTCCCATAAATTTCTATTATTATACTCTAACCGGTATTTAATATAATCATCAATTGGTAGAACAACACTTGTTCTAATTTCATTATTTGCTAAAATATCTTTAATTATAACAAAATTACCTGTACTATCTAGAGAAATATCTTGCAGAAATGGAGTTTTTTTAAATGTTAGCGGAATATTAAAGGCGTTATCATAAAAATATGGGAAAGGGATATAATTTCTATAATATTTATAATATTGAATTCGCGCTGTTGAATCTTTTAAATATTTAATTTTAAGAAGTGAATCCTCAGAGATTTTATTCTCTTTATTTTCTTGTTTTAGATTTTTAGGCTTTGTTTTTGCTTGTTGTTTATTTTTTGTAGGATTTGTTTGTTCTACAGGATATGATAAAAAATAAAAAGCCCCTAATCCCGCTTTTAAGCTAATTGAATTAAAAAATAATCCCCAAATAAATACTAATAAAATTACTAAAAAGTTTTTATATGATTTAAAGAATTTGCTCACTATACCTAAAAAATAATTAAACAGTAAAATAAAATATCAATAAACCTCCAAGGAAATAATTAAAAATAAATTCCTTTTGCTTCAAGAAGCATGTCAACCAATTCACGAAAAGCACCATAGCCCCCTTTAGCACTGCAAATATGATCAACTTTACTTAATATTGATTTATGTGCATCAGCTGGAGCAGCTGTAAAACCAACTAATGGCAAAAGAACTAAATCATTCACATCATCACCAATAAAAGCTATTTCATCATTTTTTAATTTTCTTCTTTCTATAATTTCATTTAGTGCAATAGATTTATCTTCAATACCCAAATATGTAAGTTCTATTTTTAATTTATTAGCTCTAGTTTGGATCAAATCAGCATTATCTCCACTAATAATAGCAGTTTCAATTCCGGCTTTTCTAAGCAATACAACTCCCATACCATCTCTAACATAAAATCTTTTAATGGTTAAACCTTCACTAGTATAATAGAGCCCACCATCGGTTAAAACACCATCTATATCAGTAATTACAAGTTTAATATTTTTTAGTTTTTGTAAATTATCCATAATATTTACTCATTTTCGACAAATTCTTTTAGTTTTTCAGTTCTTTCAGCTAATTTTAATTGTTGTATAATTTCATGAATTTCACCATCCATAGCTTCACCTAAATTATAGAGTGAAAGACCTATTCGGTGGTCAGTTATTCTATTTTGTGGGAAATTATAAGTTCTTATTTTTTCACTTCTATCACCACTGCCAACCATACTTTTACGTTGTTCAGAAATTTCACTATTAACTTCTTTTTGTTTCATATCGTACAATTTACTAGCTAAAACTTTCATAGCTTTCATTCTATTTTTCAATTGAGATCTTTCATCTTGACAAGTAACTACTATACCCGTTGGAATATGTGTAATACGAATAGCTGTTTCCACTTTATTAACATTCTGTCCACCGTGTCCACCAGCTCGATAAACATCAATTTTCAAATCTTTTGGATCAATATTAACTTCAACTTCATCAATTTCTGGAAGAACTGCAACCGTTACAGCAGAAGTATGGACTCTTCCACTAGCCTCAGTTTCAGGGACTCTTTGAACTCTATGCACTCCACTTTCAAATTTCATATCACCAAACACATTATCACCCTTCAATATAAAGACAACTTCTTTTATACCACCAAGGCCACCTGTTTCATTTATGTCTAAGACTTCCATACTCCAACCACGTTTTTCAGCATAACGGCTATACATTCTAAATAAATCGGCTACAAATAAAGCAGCTTCTTCGCCTCCAGTACCAGCACGAATTTCTACAATGGCATTTTTATCATCATCAGGATCTTTTGGTAATAGCAATATTTTAATTTCTTCTTCCATTTTAGCAATTTGCTCTTTCAAAATTGGAATTTCTTCTTTTGCTAACGCACTAAGTTCTGGATCTTCGTTAGTTTCTATCAAACTTAAATTTTCTTCCAAATGCTTTCTTAATTTAAAATATTCATAATAAGCATTAACTATAGGTTCAAGCTGATTTCTGGTTTTTGAAAGTTTTACATATTTATCCTGATCATTAATTACATCAGGATCTGTAAGTTGCTCATTAATAATATCAAATTTATCTTTAATTCCTTCTAATTTATGCAATAAGTCCATAAAAAACCTTAATTTAATCTAGTAAATATAATGAAAAAATCAATAAAATAAAATAAGTTAGTTAAATCTAGTAGCTTTCAGCTTAAAAGCTAGATATGAAGTTTGCTTAAATATAAAAAAATATTTAAATTTAGTTTTAATAAATATAGATAATACATACGATGAAAACTTTCATTATTGCCGAAGCGGGAGTAAATCATAACGGAGATATTGAAACAGCATTTAAATTAGTAGATGCAGCAGTTGAAGCAAAAGCTGATGCTGTTAAATTTCAAATATTTAAGACTGAAAACTTAACAACAAATAATGCACCAAAAGCTACATATCAAAAACAAACAACTGCGAGTAATGAAACGCAAGCTCAAATGCTAAAAAAATTAGAACTTTCGTATGATAATTTCGAAAAACTTAATAATTACTGTAAAGCTAAAAATATTTTATTCCTTGCCTCTCCATTCGATATAGAAAGTTTACATTTCCTTTTAAGCTTATCCCCTGATTATATTAAAATAGCATCTGGCGAAATACAAAATTTACCGATGTTGAAAATAATAGCGGGTAAAAATAAAAAGATTATAATGTCAACAGGAATGGCAACCATAGATGAAATACAAAACACTGTTGATTATCTGATAAATAACGGTACAAAAAAACAAAATATTTCCATATTGCATTGTAATACACAATATCCAACACCTTATAATGACGTAAATTTATTAGCAATAAAACAGTTAAAAAGAATATTCAAAACAAAGGTTGGCTATTCTGATCATACAATAGGTATAGAAATTCCAATTGCTGCAGTAGCTATTGGCGCAACTATAATAGAAAAGCATTTTACACTTAATCGATTAATGGAAGGCCCAGATCATAAAACATCCATTGAACCAAATGAACTAAAAAAAATGGTCTCCTCTATTAGAAATGTTGAACTCGCACTCGGCAATAAATATAAAATTGTTACAAAATCTGAACTTGATAATATAAATATAGTAAGAAAAAGTATTGTTGCAGCAAGAGATATAAAAAAAGATGAAATATTTACTGAAAATAATATCACATTAAAACGACCAGGCACAGGACTTAGTCCTATGTTATGGGATAAAGTTATTGGAACTAAAGCAAAAAAAAATTTTTATAAAGATGATTTTATTGAAATATGAAAACAATTTGCGTATTTACAAGCTCTAGAGCAGATTATGGAATACTCAAACCATTATTAAAGTTATTAAAAAAAAATAATAATTTTAATTTACAACTATTAGTTTCAGGAATGCACCTTGTTCCTCAATATGGTAATACTATTGAAGAGATAGAGCAAGATAATTTTGATATAAGTGCTAAAGTAGATATACTTTTAGCATCTAATACAAGATCCTCCGTAGCTAAAAGTATTGGTATAGGCTTAATCAATTATAGTGACATATTGGAAAAACTAAAACCTGATATATCGATAGTTTTAGGGGATAGATTTGAAACTTTTTCTTTTTCAATAGCTTGCCACGTCTTAAATATTCCATTAGTACATATTCATGGAGGAGAAATTACTGAAGGAGCTATAGATGATGGTTTCAGACATAGTATAACAAAATTAAGCTATCTTCATTTCACTTCAACTGAGGAATATAGACAAAATGTAATACAATTAGGAGAAGAACCATTTCGAGTTTTTAACGTTGGCGCTTTAGCTATTGATAATATAAAAAACCTTGTTAAATTATCTCGTGAAGAATTTGAAAAAAGATTAGGTATTAAACTCAAAAAATATAATTTCCTAATTACTTATCATCCTGTTACATTAGATAAAGATTTAAGTAAAATCCAATTTTCCTCCATATTAAAAGCACTAGACAAATTTAATGATACTTTATTAATCTTTACTGCTGCAAATGCGGATCCAGAAGGGATGAAAATCAATGATATGATTAAAGATTATACTAAAAATAATACCAACAAGGCAATATTTATACCATCATTAGGGCAGTTTTTGTATTTTAATGCATTAAATTTTGTAGATGTCATTATCGGTAATTCTTCTAGCGGAATCATTGAAGCACCAAGTTTCAAAATCCCAACTATTAACATAGGCGATAGACAAAAAGGTAGAACTAAAGCTATATCAGTTATTGATTCATCTTATGATACTGAAGAAATTTATACCAAAATTAAATATGCTTTATCAGATGATTTTCAAAAAATATGTAAATCTTGTGTTAATCCCTATGGTGATGGTAATTCGGCAAAAAAAATTATCAACATTTTAGAAAATTATAGTTTCGATAATATTAAAAAGAAATTTTATAAAATAAGAGGGAATAATCTTGAATAAATCTTTTGACAAGTATTTAATTGAAAAAAATAATTCATTAAAAGATGCTCTTAAATTACTTGATAAATTACCTAATAAAATACTATTTATAATAGATAATGATAAAAAATTACTTGGCTCATTAACAGATGGAGAAATTCGCAGGTGGATTTTAAGGAATGGTAAATTAAATACAAATGTCTACGAAGTATGCCATAAAAAATGTTTATATGAATATGATAACTACGACGTAAACCATCTAAAAAAAATTATGATTTCAAACAAAATTTATCAAATTCCGATTGTCGATAAAAACTTAAAAGTTGTAAATATAGTTTTTTATGAAGATTTATTTGGTGAAAATTTTACAAAAAAAATTGATAAATTAAATGTTGATATTTTGATAATGGCTGGTGGTAAAGGTCAAAGATTAGAACCTTTTACTAAAATTGTACCTAAACCGCTAATTCCTATAGGCGATAAGCCTATAATAGAACATATTATAGACAAGTTTGTATTTTATGGCATAAAATTATTTTTTATATCTATTAATTATAAATCAGAACTTATAAAAGCATATTTCAAAGAAATTAGCCCTAATTATCAAATTAAATTTGTTAAAGAAAATAAACCATTAGGTACTATTGGTGCTTTACAGATTATCGAAAATGAAATTACATATGATGATGTTTTATTGGTTAATTGTGATATACTCATCAATATTAATTATAATGATCTTTATAAATATCACAAGGACAATAATAACGATATTACAATCATTTCTTCGTTAAAAATTTATAAAATTCCATATGGCATATGTAAAGTTAACAATGGAAATCTAATAGAAATTGTTGAAAAACCAGAATACGAATTTTTGGTAAACACTGGTATGTATTTAATAAAAAAAGAATTAATAAAATTAATTCCCAAGGATACGTTTTACAATGCTACAGATTTTATAAATGATGCTAAACAAAAAGGCTTTAAAATTGGTGTATTCCCAATTAATGATAACGACTGGGTTGATATTGGTGAGTGGGATGAATACAAGAAATCATTAAATAAAATAAGTTTTTTAATGGAGTAGACATTGTATAAGAATAAAAGTATACTTGGTATTATTCCTGCAAGAGGTGGCAGTAAAGGATTACCTCGTAAAAACATAAAGTTACTATTAAACAAACCATTAATTGCTTGGACAATAGAAGAAGCTAAAAAAAGTAAATATTTAGATAGAATTATTATATCTACTGATGATGAAGAAATAGCAAAAATATCAGAATCTTTTGGTGCTGAAGTCCCTTTTATGAGACCTCAACAACTTGCGCAAGACTCAACTCCAAGTTATGAAGTAATTAAACATTGTATTGAATACTTCCATCAAAAAATGAATGTAAGCTATGATTATATTGCATTATTAGAGCCAACTTCCCCTTTACGAGAAACCAGTGATATAGATAATTCAATAGAATTATTAATAAATAATAAATCTGCAACATCAATTGTAAGTATAGCTCAATTGGATAAAATTGATTTAAATTATATATTTTCTGTCAAAGAACAGTTTCTTATTTCACCTTTTGAAAATAATCCTAATTTTTCGGTAAAACATAAAACAAGACAAGAAATGGAAAAATTATATTTCCCTGATGGTACTATTTATATATCTGAGACATATGAATATTTAAATAAAAAGACATTTTATCACGAAAAAACCCTTGCATATATCGTAGATAAATATAAGTCATATGAAATTGATGATATATTAGACTTTATAATAATTGAAACATTGTTAAAACATAAAAAGGATTATTAAAA
>Ga0116168_1001390_pt1 | contig 18588 bp, 11 predicted proteins | sample AD_UKC129_MetaG_FD_89795 | JGI IMG/M metagenome (GOLD analysis project Ga0116168, IMG submission 89795) | Active sludge microbial communities of municipal wastewater-treating anaerobic digesters from Canada - AD_UKC129_MetaG | ecosystem: Engineered > Bioreactor > Anaerobic > Digestate | place...
AAGAAAACCGTTAGAACCAGAAGAAAAGCATAACTCATGGCTACTTTTCTCATCCGCCCTCGGTCCCATCTCTTAATAAATGTAAAATCTAAAACTTCCGTTCCCATCTTGTTGGAGTAATCAACTTTGTGCATCTTCTCTTTGAACATGACACTTCTCCTTAAAATTTAATAGTTTTGTTATTAAAAATTAATAAACTTTTTCTTTTTGCTAATGAAAAAATGCACCACGACTGTCCTGAAACAGTAGAATGAAAAACAATCTTTCTTTCCTTTTTGCCACAGTCGGCCTTTCTTGAAGTTTTCCTAATATATTTTCCCATATAAAAAACTTTTACTCTAAATCTTGCAAAACACAAACGGTAGTTTTTTAATGAAAAAGTATTAAGAGTATGCTTCTTATTTAGTTTTTATAGAACTATCCTGGTTTCCTTTCATTATGATATGATTATTCATAACTCTATTAAATTTATACCATTTTTTTAAAAAAAAGTCAAATTATTTTTAAAAAATTTAAGAATTCAAAAAAATAGAAAAGAAGAAAGATAGAATATGCAATAGATATGTAGAAAAGAGAAAAAACGGAAGAATATTTGTTATACATTCATAATAATGTAGATGAAGCGTCCCCGCTTCGGGTAGTTTTGCGTCCCTCATTCCTGCATTTATGGCGGTCTTGCCAGACGGGCGGTCTTGCCAGACGGTCGGCCTTGCCAGGGGGGCAGGTTTATGGGACGAATGGGACAAAGGGGACACATAGGACACATGGGACGAATGGGACAAATGGGACGCATAGGACGAACGGGACAAAAGAGGCGGATGGGACACATGAGACAAATGAGACAAAAGGGACACATGGGACGAATGAGACAAATGGGATGCATAGGACGCATGGGACAAAGGGATGTATGGGACACATGAGACGCACGGGACAAAAGAGGCGGATGGGACACATGAGACGAACGGGACAAAAGGGGCGGATGGGACGAATGAGACGCATGAGACGCACGGAACAAAGGGGACAAAGGGGGACAAATGGAACGAATGTGGTGAATGTGGCGGAGGCAATGAATAAGACAGATAAGGATGAAAAAAGTTTGTTATATATTTGATGAAGGAAGAAACGAAGAAAAGAGGCGGAAGACAGATAAGGATGAAAAAAGTTTGTTATATATTTGAGTGTTTCTGGTAAAGCATTGGTAATTGGTATGTTAAGCAGGGCTTTCTTTGTTTCTTTTTGTCGTAATTTTTTTCTTTTGTATTTGAAATATGTATTATATACTATGTTTAGGATTAGAATAATTTAACTCTATTTATGGAGAAAGGAAATGGAAAATATAGATAGACGCAATTTTATTAGTACTCTTGGAGGTACTACCTTTTGCATGGGAATGGCAGGTGCCGAAAGCATAGGGGATAATATAAATAATAATGATATGTTTGCCTCAAAAGAAATTTTTAAAGAGGTGAAAGATATAGTTGATAAGACCTCTTTTGTGGATACGCATGAACATTTACCATCAGAATCTGAACGGATTGCGAATAAGAGTAATAGAGACAAAACACCTGCACCTGATATGGGCATGCTTTTTAGCCATTATGCGGATTCAGACTTACAGGTGGCTGGAATGAGTGATAAGGAATATAAAAAATTAACTTCGTGGGACTTATCTCCTCAAGAAAAATGGAGGTTGTTAGCACCTTATTATAATAGATGTAGAAATACAGGGTATTTATTATGTGTTCGGGAAAGTATTTTCGCTCTGTATGGAGAGGAAGACTTAAATGAAAATAATTGTGAGGAAATAAGTCAGAAGATAAAAGATGATATTCAGCCCGGTTTTTATCGTCGTATACTCAGAGATGTAGCGAATATTGAACATGCTCAAATCAATTGTCTTTCCAGTGGCACCTTTCGTGAAAGCGAACCTGCAACCGACCTTTTAAGTTTTGATTTATCAACGGTAGGCATTGCAAGTTCTATTTCTAAAATTGGAAACCTTAACAAGTTCGCAGATAAACCCATCAAAACATTAAAGCAAGCCCATGAGACCATTGAGCATATATTTGAACGATTTGGACCTAAGGCAATAGCCGTAAAAGACCAATCCGCTTATGGCAGACCCCTTTTTTATGAAAATGTAAAAGATGAAGATATTGAAATTATTTTCAAGCAATTTGTTCAAAAGCCATCTTCGTTAAAATATGAAGAACTCAAAGCCATCCAAGATAATCTATTTCGTAAATGTTTGCAATGTGCCACGGAATATAAACTTCCTGTCAAACTACATACCGGATATTTTGCAGGATACAATGGCATGGATTTATCCCGTGTTCGTAATAATCTTTGTGACCTGGTCCCATTAATCAAAGATTTTCCGAACACTACTTTTGTTCTTATGCATATTTCATATCCCTATCAAAATGAATTAATCGCCCTTTGTAAACATTACCGCAATGTCTATGCGGATATGTGCTGGTCCTGGATTATTGACCCTGCATCGGCGACACGATTTTTAAGGGAATTTTTAATGGCTGCTCCTGCAAGTAAAATATTTACTTTTGGAGGGGATTATATTCCTGTGGAATTGGTTCCTGGACATGCGCGAATTGCTCGCAAGGGTATTACACTTGCTATAACCCAACTTTTACAAGAAGGTTGGCTAAATGAATCCGATACACCTGCATTAATTCAGCGAATTATGAACCAAAATGCCCACGAAACTTTCGACTTACCCCGTGTCCTAAAAGCATATAAAGCATAAATTTTAATGGTGTCTATCCTTTGCACTTTCTGGAATCATGGGGTTAGCAATGGCTGGAGAATGGATAACCTTAATTCCGAAAATCTGGCAAAAGTTTTGAATATCTCTTTTGTTGTTGCCATAAAAAACTACTTGATGGAATCCCAATACATTTCTGCTTTCTTCAACATTATCCATCTTTATAGAAAAATGCGTTCTACAACCACCTGCTGGTGGAGTATTTATATTCTCTCTAACGACACCTGTATCAAGGATAAGTTCATGAGGGTTATTGAATCTTATGAGTGTAACAGGTTGTGCTTCTTTCCATTATGCCTGTAAAGAAACACCTATAAATGAAATTCACTTCCCGATGGAAATTCTGCTTGTATAGAACTTACAAGCATTGGAGAAACCGCAGGCAAGAAACAATTTCTACTTACTTTAAAACATTTACAAGACAAATCGTAAGAATGCTTTTCTTTCATAATAGTACTTTTTTGTAATATATTACTTTCGCTTACTTATAATAAATTATATGAAACCAATTCGAGAATACCAAGCAAAATTAAAATTTTTGAAATAAAATCCCGTGCTACTTTTGGGTTATCTATAGATAAACATGTAATTAAAACATTTTAAAAACTTAAGAATTTTAACTATACTCCTTATTGATATATACTCAAAGTAACCATTTTCACATTAAATTGAGGTAAATAAAAATGAAAAACATTTTTTCATCTTTATTTTTGTTTTTCTTCCCTTTATTTCTTCTTACCTTTCCATCCTTTACAGAGAATATCGCTTTAGGAGCAAAATACACATTGGACCCCGTTCCTAATTACACGAATTGTAAAGATGAATCTGATACCATTCAGCTTACCGATGGGAAGTATGTAGAAGGGCATTTTTGGACGCAACAAGGAACTGTAGGTTGGTCTGAAACAGAATTTGCAGTAATTACGATTGATTTAGGGAAAGATATGCCTATCTCTGGTGTTTCGTTTAGTACTGCAGGAGGTGTTGCTGGGGTAAAATTTCCTGATTCTATCGTAATTTTTACCGCAGGCGAGGATGGAATATTTCACGAAATTGGTGACCTGGTTAAATTAAACAACTCCAAAAATCCCGTGCCATCAGTGGGCTATGCTACCTATCGCTATACGACAGATAAACTTCAGACCCATGGCAGAAAAATTGCATTGTTAGTGTTTGGTGAACCTTACATTTTTTGTGATGAAATCGAAGTCTGGAAAGGGAAAGAAGAAGATTTATCCCGACCTTTACCCGGTATGGGCTTCAAAGATTTGAAAAAATATGTGGATAATGTAACCATACATAACTGTGTGAAAAAACGAATTGCAAAAGACATCGAAAAAGTTCAAAAAATAGTGGAGAATACAAAACGGGGGAAAAAGATACAAAAAGAAATGAACAAATTAACAAAAGAAATTGATACTTTGCCTATGGCATATTCAGAAGACTTCAAAACGATTTTCCCTATTAATTTCACACATGAAAAAGTGTTTAAACTATATGCAAGACTGTTGCAAAAAGAAGGATTAAAAGAACTAACAGTCTGGAGAAGTCATCCTTATCAATTTACGGAATTGTTTCCTTCTGTATCTGATATAAAATCCAATGACATAAATCAATTATGCATAAATATGATGCAAAACGAATTCCGTTCTACGACTTTTAATATCATTTCATCTAAAAATACTGAAGTATCTATTGAAATTTTTGGGATTCCTGAAGAATTAAGAAAAGAATCTATAAAAATTCAGAAGGTGCTTTGGACAGATACAAAGCGGTTGGAACCTGTGGCTTCTGCTTTAATGCCTATAAATGAAGAGAAAGGATTGTTTAAATTAAATGTTTTGGCAGGTTTAACGCAACAAGTATGGATAACTGTGTGTTCTAAAAATTTACCCCCAAATACTTATAATATCGAGATAAAGGTAAACCAAATTCGTTTACCAATGACCTTAAAAATCTATCCAATTCGCTTTCCTGACCGACCAACATTACATATGGGTGGTTGGGACTATACAAATGTCCCAAAATATTATGAAGTTACAGAAATAAATCGAACAGCTTTTGTAAATATGCTACGAGAATACTTCGTAGATTCCCCGTGGGCTACTTCTGTTGCTATGCCTTTTGGTTCTTATGACAAGTCGGGAACTATGACAACACCTCCGGATACATCCAATTTTGATGCATGGCGACAACTCTGGCAAGATGCCCGTCGGTATTGTGTTTTTTCCGCCGTTAGCAACAAACTCCAGCAATGGGAAATAGGAACACCCGAGTTCAATAAAGCAGTAGGGAATTGGGCAAAGTTCTGGGATAATTATATGCGTAATTTGGAATTAGACCCTTCACAATTAATTGTGCTATTAGTTGATGAACCCCATCAGGAACAGGAAGATACTATTATCAAAGCATGGGCAAAAGCGATTCATGATTCTGGGGCTGGTTTTCAGATTTGGGAAGACCCTACTTATAGAGACATGACAAAAGCCTTGCCTGATATGATTGCCGAATGTGATATTCTTTGCCCAAACCGACAACTATTTTATAAGTGCGGAGAAGATTATCGACAGTTCTTTATAAACGAACGAGATAAAGGTAAAAAACTTGAATTTTATTCATGTAGTGGTCCTATGCGTTTATTAGACCCTACCATTTATTGTAGATTGCAGGCATGGGACTGCTGGCGATATGGTGCGGAAGCAACCTATTTCTGGGCATTTGCTGATGCCGCAGGAAATCCCTCCTGGAACGAATATCTTAATAAACGACATGCTTATACCCCTCTGTTTATAGATAAAGATACGGTATATCCCGGCAAACATTTAGAAGCCATGCGTGAAGGTATTGAAGATTATGAATACCTCATTATGCTGGAAAAAGCATTAAAAGAAGGGAAAGGTTCAGAACAAGCACGAACCCAAGCAGAAGCCTTATTGCAAGAAACACGGGATATACTTCATTCTATAATGCCTGAAAGTGGAATTCTTTTCTGGAAGGATTTCAAACAACCCGAGATTATAGATAACATACGGGAAAAAATTCTCCAAACTTTATTATTGCTTACAACAAACAATTAATCTCTCACTCCTAAATATTTTATAACCAGATATAATAATTATTGTCTTATAAATTTGTTACCTATATAAAAAACAACATACAACTCCCATACAAAAACAATAAGAACAATAATACATAAAATAAAGAGCATTAAATTCTCCCATTCTATAATTAACTCATATAAATATAAATTCAATAATCTGTATTTTTTGTATAATCTTTCCCATTGTATTATTGTCTTATTTCACAAAAGGTAAGAAAATGAATGAGAGTTCTGAAAAAAATATTGTTTTATTTATTTCTACCTTAGGTTCTTTTTTAACACCCTTCATGGGTTCTGCAGTTAACATTGCCTTGCCCTCTATTGGCAAAGAGTTGGCGATGAATGCTGTTTTACTTAACTGGGTCGCAACCACTTACCTTTTATCTGCGGGAATTTTCCTTGTCCCTTTTGGTGCTCTTGGTGATTTATATGGTAGAAAACGAATCTTTTTATATGGGATTATCTTTTTTACTATTTCCTCTGTCTTGTGTTCCCTTTCTCCAAATGCTGCTCTTCTACTAATCTTTCGTATTTTTCAGGGGATTAGTGGATCGATGATTATGTCCACGGGTATTGCCATGCTTACTTCTGTTTTCCCTGCTGAAGAACGGGGTAAGGCTTTAGGTATAAACACCTCCGCCGTATATCTTGGACTTTCATTAGGTCCTTTTCTGGGAGGCATACTGACCCAACATTTAGGCTGGCGTAGTGTATTTTATATCAATGCACCTATTGGTCTTTTTGCTATTGCGATAATCCTATGGAAATTGGAAGAGGAATGGAAAGAAAACAAAGAAGGGAAAATTGATTTTGTAGGATTTGTTCTTTATGCTCTGTCTCTTACTTGTTTGATTTATGGTGTTTCTATCTTACCTCAAATACATTCTTTGCTATTTATCTTTATCAGTTTAGTGAGTATAATTGCGTTTATCTACTGGGAAACAAAGTTTAAAAACCCCTTATTAAATATCAAGCTTTTCCGAAATAATGTTGTTTTTACCTTTTCCAACCTGTCTGCTTTGATTAATTACAGTGCTACTTTTGGGATAGCCTTTATTTTAAGTTTGTATTTACAATATATTAAAGGTATAACGCCACAAAATGCAGGTATGATACTTCTCTTCCAACCTCTGACAATGACCCTTCTTTCTCCATTTGCCGGACGAATTTCAGACAAAATTGAGCCGAGAATTGTCGCTTCATCGGGTATGGCATTGACCACATTAGCCTTGTTCCTGTTTATATTTCTTAATAAAATAACATCTTTCTCATATATCATTGCGAATTTGATACTTTTAGGGATTGGTTTCGCTTTATTTTCTTCACCCAATACCAATGCAGTAATGAGTTCTGTAGAGAAAAGGTTTTATGGAGTAGCCTCAGGCACTTTAGGCACAATGCGATTAATAGGACAGATGATGAGCATGGGTGTTATCATGCTTATTTTTGCTATTCAAATCGGAAAAGTCCAGATTACCCCTGAACACTACCCTTCGTTTCTAAACAGTATGAAAACCCTTTTCACCATTTTTACTATACTCTGCTTCTTAGGCATCTACACCTCCCTTGCCCGCGGAAAGTTAAGGTAAATACCATCATTAATTGCGGATTAAAATGTCCAACTGTTCATTATAAGATTTTTCTCGTAACACTCTTACAATGCATGCAATTCAACCAAAATAGGTTTGGAACTATATACTACCTTTGGTAGAACAATCTTTTTCGTAGGGTCGGAAGTAAAGTTGACATCATTATCATTAACAGTTACTTTTTTAACATTATAGTTACCAGTACCTATGACAACCTTATCTTCTAAGCCTGCTGGGGCGTCTAATGTTACTGAAAAAATGTTCTTATCCTTATCCCATTTTTCAGAAATTCGTTTTCCCCCGAAAATGTGATAGGGCTCGTCAAGGGAAACGGCTCTAAAATAGAATGCTTTCATTTGTGACGGAGAAACTAAAATATTTTTTAAGAAGCCAACCCATTCGTCTTTATGAAGGATATTTACATCACTCGACAATGTATCATAAATTGCAATATGAGACTTGTTTGTTAACTGTTTCGTTAAGGTTTGCTCATAACCCGTTACAGAACAGTTCTGTTGAGTATCGGTTTTATTGGCTATTATTAGCAGGCAATCATCCGATACTCGATTATGGTAAAGAACAGCATAAGTTTCAGCAATGTTGGTTTTGAGTTCTATTAATGGGTCTGTTTCATACATACCTAAATAATATTGCATTAAATTATAGGTGTTTATATGATTTATCTCCTCCGGTTGGACACCTGCTGCGTAAGGGAACTTCTTACTCCAAATCCGCCAATCCACTGTGCAGTATTGTCCACCTCCTGTAAGCAAGTCAAAGGTATAGGCTGAGGCAGAAGGACATCGTTGGGTCTCATCATCCCCTATATACAGACAGCCATGCCCATACATGTTCGAAAACGAGCCAAAAGTTGCCCGAAACTCCTCAACGGATGTGAAATCGTAACCTTCACCAAAAAGATGCATATCAAATGGTGCAATCACGGGCAGGACAAAAGCCTTACTACAATGCTCTATCAAAACTACATGGGGTATTTTTTCTTTGAGTGTTACCCGCCGTCGCCAATTAACATCATGCAATTCTATTAAACAATCGTACACTTTCTGCGGATGGTTATGTTCCTTCCACCGCTTACAGTTAGGATATGCTAAATTATCATCAATATACATTCCATCCACAGGGTATCGTTCCATCATCTTCTTATTACATTCCATCCGATAATCTGCCAAACCATTAGGCGAAGCAAGGCAGGTAGCCATTAAATCACAAAACGAATCCATGCTTGCTTTATACCGTCCCCCATAGTTATAGCCTTCCCATTCTACCCATCGCCCTTCCTTAATTCGTTTCGATATTTCCGTGTCATGGGCGTACATCAGGTCTGCATTTGCCGTCCAGATAAATAACATCCCGGCATCATGCACTGTCTTAATAACACGGTCTAATTCACCTGCGGGGGGTCTTGGTTCTCCCGGGGGTCCTAAACGATGCATTTGAAATAATGTAAATCCTAACCGCGCCACTGTCCAGATTTCCTCATCCGTCGGATAAGGATATTTTTCGTCTCCAATCCAGATAAACATTCGCAAATCATGCCGACGCGGATGGGGTAAACGATTCGGTGCTACTGCCAAACCGATACGAAAAGTAAAGGGTTCCCCTGTTTTAAGGACATACGGTTCTCCCTTCTCTCCCACATGTATAATATGCTGATGAATATTGACGGAAACATCATCTCCTTGAATTGAATCTACCCGCACGGCTCCTGTGTCCAATTCCTGAGGTGAACGATAATAATCCCCCATATCCGTAAACAGGGCTAACGCAGACTTATTGCTGTATACCTCCAGACAAGATGTCGGCGTAAAAACACGGGCAGTCTCCCCTATTTTGGGTATTTCCCCTTGATAACAATCAAATCCATAAGTATCCCGCCGCTTATGGAGATAGTGAGTAAACAGCCCTTTTGCACCAATTTCATATCGTATCCCCTGCGTAAGATGCCAGTCCGAATCGGGTATTAATGTTATTTGAAACACAGCCACCCCATCATTATAGAAAATGCTTTTGATACGATAAGAAGTATCCGATTTAAATGTTCCCTCACTAATTAAAACTACCTGATTTTTATCATTCACATCTACCTTAGTTTCACATTTCCCATTTTTTACAAGATTTACATCATCAATCCACAAAGCCAATGGTTCAAGCAACTTCACTGCGATTGCCCCTTCTCGAACAACCTCAACATCCGTAACAACACCTGTTTTCCGTTCCACTACATAGCGGAAAGTAGGTCCTTGAATTACTATATTCTCTCCACCCTCATTACATACCAAATCCTCCGACGGCAACGGCTCCCGCAATACCTCCCTTATATACTTATTCATTTCCTCTGCAAAACAATAAAAAGATATAGAAAATAGGACAAACACTATAACATTTTTCATGAAATATTTCCTCTCACTTGTATTAATCTTAAATTTTGTAATAATCATATAAGGAAATAGATACCTAAAAACAATTTTACAGACTTTCCTGATAATTTGAAATTATGCGACATTCTTTTTATATAATATTATCCTGCGGTTGCCGGATCGCCTAATTGGTAGGGCACCTGACTCTGGATCAGGCTTGTCTAGGTTCGAGTCCTAGTCCGGCAGCCAATTTTATTTTAAATAACACAGATATTTGAAGCAGTTTCAATTTACATAGTAGTAAAATTTTAAAAAATTTGTTAATTCTAAAAAGTTTTTGTTAGAATATTTTTCCAATTAACTGGCCCCTTCATCTAGCGGTTTAGGATGCAGGATTCTCAGTCCTGTCACACGGGTTCGAATCCCGTAGGGGCTGCCATCTATTTTTAGAGTTAGAAATAAGCCATATCTAATGCGTATTCGATTACTCCTATTTAAGGGTTGTCCTTCAGGACCCAAGGCGGAAGAGGTTTTAAGACAGGTATTAGCCGAAGAAAAAATTTCCGAACCCATTGAAATTATTGAGGTATCGGACATAGCCACTGCTGTTCGCGAACATTTTTTGGGCTCTCCTACTATACAAATAAACGGACTTGATATTGAACCTTCTCGACAAAATGACACACCCTGCCATGGTTGCCGATTATATCGAACTTCGGAAGGAACCAGTGGTGTTCCACCGAAAGAACTCATTCGTTCTGCCCTTCACCGTGCTTTACAAAGCGAAAAATAATTTTTAATACAACCCTGCAAAGTGTATAATCCCTTTATTATCTATTCTCACACCTTAAACAGCAAGGAGATGATATTAATGACACGGAATATGATATTTACAATCCTATTACTTTGTATTCAGATAATTTCTTATGCAGATACAGCCCCTCTTTTGCCTACAGATGAAACACCCGAACAAAGAGAAGCACGATTACAATGGTGGCGAGAAGCACGATTTGGTATGTTTATCCATTGGGGTCCTGCCAGTGTAAATGGGACAGAAATCAGTTGGTCACGCATAGGGCATCCTCATGACATCCCCGGTATGGAAACCGTTCCACCTGAAATATACGATAATCTCTACAAAAAATTTAATCCAACGCAATTCAACGCCGATGAATGGATGCAATTGGCTAAAGATGCAGGTATGAAATATGTCGTATTTATCACCAAACATCACGATGGCTTTTCCATGTGGCACACAAAATTACGACCTGACTACTCCATAGCAGCAACTCCCTTCCATCGCGATATTTGTAAAGAGATAGCAGATGCTGCACATAAATATGGATTAAAATTAGGCTGGTATTATTCCACACGCGACTGGACACATCCCGATTACTTAGTTGGAGATAACAAGAAATATGATGAATTTTATCGCGGCCAAATTCAAGAACTGATAACAAACTATGGTCGAGTGGATATATTATGGTTTGACCATACCGCAGGTAATTGGGGTGATTATGATTTCAAAAGTCTCTTTGATATGCTTTATCGGCTTCAACCGGGAATTATTGTCAATAATCGAGCAGCCCGATTTATCCGCAAACCAGAGGATAAACCTACTCCTGAAATTGAGGCACTTACTCGAGGTGATTTTGATACCCCTGAACAAGAGATTGGCAAATATCAAAAGGACCGTCCCTGGGAATCATGTATCACCCTAACCGAATGTTCAAATGGTGGAGGTTGGTCATATAGACCTGATTGCCGAACGCGTTCTGCAAAAGAGTGTATTCAAATACTTGTGAACTGTGTTTGTGGTGATGGGAACTTGTTATTGAATGTAGGACCTATGCCTACAGGCGAAATTGCACCAGAACAGGTAGCCGTATTAAAAGAAATTGGTGCGTGGTTAGAAAAATATGGAGAAAGTATCTATGGAACGCGTGGAGGTCCTTTTATCAACGGCAAATGGGGCGGTTCTACATATAAAGAAAACTATGTTTACCTTCATATCCTTGAACATAAAAATAACTCACTTACCTTGCCGTCACCAAAATCTAATATTGTAAATGTTACTTCCCTTACGGGAGAACCCGTACAAGTTCAGCAAACCCAACAGAATTTGCAAATTGATTTTAAACTTTCACCGAACAACCCGATAGATATAATAATAAAACTCCAATTAGACAAACCTGCACAGGAAGAATAATAGCTGCTTTAATAAATTCGGCACGAGTGCTTCGACAGGATAAACGACTAATTACCTCTTATAAATAACTCTATCGAGCATAACTCCATTTTATAAATCTCTTCCATTTATTAAGGAAACAAAATCCTAATTTGTTTTCAAAAGTTCAATCTTTATTTGATAGAGGATATAAATATTACTAATAATACTATCATGCCAATATTTAATATACAGTTTTGAGTAAGGTATTTTTTATGTTTGTATTTAAAATATTCTCTCGTTTAATGGTTCTTTGGGTTATCCTTGCGGGAGTAATAGGTTATTTTTATCCACCTGCATTGACTATTTTTAAGCCATATAAAGACTGGTTTTTCATGTTTACAATGGCAGGGATTGGGGTTGTGCTAAGTATTGAGGATTTCATTCCCATAGTAAAGCGTCCTTACTGGGTATTGTTAGGAACAATGGCTCAATTTATAATTATGCCGTTATTGGGCTTTTTGCTTGCCAAAGGACTACAACTACCCCCCAATTTAGCAATTGGTGTAATTCTGGTTGGTTCTACGCCGGGAGCAATGGCATCCAATGTAATTTCCTACATGGCAGGGGCAGATGTGGCATACTCAATTGCATTGACAAGCACAAGCACTTTACTTTCTCCTGTACTCACACCCCTATGCACTTATATTTTCGGGAGTGTATATATTTCCGTGCCATTCTGGGATATGTTTATGAGCATTATAAAAATGGTAATTCTCCCGCTTATGATAGGTTTTGGAATTCGTTATTTGCTAAAAGAACGAATTAATCGCATTGTAGATATATTCCCTGCCATATCGTCTCTATGTATCGCATTTATTTGCGGATTGGTTGTAGCATTAAACGCAGACACATTCAAAGAAGTCTCTTTGTTAATTTTTTCCGCAGTAGTGCTACACAATTTTTTAGGGTTAGTTTTAGGATATGGTGCTGGGGTATTATATCGTTTTGATGAAAAACGAAGACGGACATTATCAATCGAAGTAGGTATGCAAAACGCAGGTTTAGGGACAATATTAGCATTGAACCATTTTTCTGCTGAAAGTGCCTTACCCAATGCACTATTCGCAACATGGTGCATCATTACAGCATCCGTATTAGCCGAACTATGGCAATGGAAAAATAGAAAAAGCCAACAAATTAACAATGAAAGTTAGATAACTTCTCTGGTATATATAGGATAGATTTTAAAATATTCTTTGATAGTTAGTAATATGATAAACATAATAATTAGATTAGTATGAACACAACAGAAAGACTAAATACAGCAAAAAAAGTAATCTTAGAATAGGTACAGAAAAGAGGATTAAAAGTAGAAGAATTGCTTTTATTCGGAAGTCGGGCAAAAAATAACTTACAAAGGATAGCGACTGGGATTTTTTTGTATTATTGATAGAGACATTGATATTCATCAAAAAAAGATATTATTAGGTTTATCTGTAGAAAATTATCTGATTATAAAATGCCTACGGATATGGTCATTCAATCACAATTAGAAGTTGACGGTCTAAAAAATAATACGGGCTACCTGACATATTATATTCTGGAAGAAGGAATAAAAAATATACATGAAGAGACTGTCTTAAATTAAGTTTCTCTATGGTAGAATACTAAAGGTCTAAAATTCTTAGGGAGAATTAAGTATGAAAAACATTATTTTATTAACGCTTCTTTTTATTTTCTGGGCTCTATTTTGTCAGGCACAACCGACAAATTATCCGGATTGCTACGATGAGGTCTGGAACACACCCGGTCGGAATTCATCCGATTCAATGCCTATTGGTAACGGGGATATAGGTGCCAATGTATGGACAGAAGAAAATGGTGATATTGTAGCATTAATTAGCAAAACGGATGCCTGGGATGATAATGGTCAGCTATTAAAATTGGCTCGGGTTCGTTTTCAAATCACACCATCGTTAACAGGGACAAATGCAAATTTCTCGCAACATTTACACCTTCAACATGGCACTATTGAGATACAAGGGAACAACGGAAAAACAATGGCTGTATTCCGTGTAGATGCCAATAGACCTGTGGCTGTTTTTAATGTAGAGAGCCAAAAGAATGTGGATTTAAAGGTAATATTAGAAGTATGGCGAACAAAACCTCGTAACTATACAGAGGACGAAGTAAATCAGAGTAGTTTAATCCAAAAAACCGATGAGGGGGTTATATACCCGGATGTAGTGTTAGATAATCCACCTTTCCCAGGATTGGCAGTATATCATCAAAATAATCATTCCATTTGGGGCTACTCAATGGACTTACAGGGATTTGGCGAATACAAAAATAAATTTACTGACCCACTCCTAAATCGAATTTTCGGTTGTGCCATTTGGTCCAGCAATTTAAAAAAGGTGGATACATTTACATTAGAAGGCAAAGGCAGGAATAATTACACGGTGTATATTTTGGGAAAGACCATACACCCATCAACCCCTGATGATTGGGTAAAGTCCATAGCGAAAGAATATAAGGACATCTCGAATATTGCAGAAGAAAAAGCATTTGAACAGCATAAAGACTGGTGGCGAAACTTCTGGCAAAGGAGTTGGATTGTCGCAAGTGGCGATAAAGATGCAGAGTGGATTAGCAAGGTATATGTATTACAACGCTGGATTACTGCATGCGGTAGTCGAGGCACATATCCCGTAAAATTTAACGGCTCTATATTCACAGTAGAATGGCGTGAAGGTGATGAACTTAAATCCGACCCGGACTATCGGCGTTGGGGTGGTGGTTATTGGTGGCAAAATACACGATTGCCTTACTGGCCGCTGTTATCTTCCGGTGATTTTGACTTAATGAAACCCGTATTTGACTTATACATAAGTGTAATACCAATCAGCAAACTACGGAGCAAAGTCTATTGGAATTGTGAAGGTATTTATATGCCAGAAACCATATACCCCTGGGGCTTGCTACGCAACCGTGATTATGGATTTGACCGAACAGGGTTGAAAGTAGGCGAAATCACCAATCCATATATCCGCTGGATTTGGGCAAGTGGTCTGGAATTAACTTTAATGATGCTGGATTACTATGACTTTACAAAGGATGATGTATTTCTGAAAGAAATCCTACTCCCTTATGCCCGTGAGATAATCCGATTTTTTGAGACCCGTTTTACAAAAGATGAACAAGGAATGTTAGTTATCCATCCTGCACAAGCAGTGGAAACCTATCAGGAAGGTGTAACAAACGATACGCCTACCGTTTCTGGCTTACATGCTGTCTTACCACGATTGATAGCATTAAACTCCGTAGAAATTTCAACCGATGAAAAATCCCGATGGGAACAATTATTAAAATCTATTGTGCCTGTACCGATTAAAGATGGACGAATTCAGCCAGCATGTATATTTAATCCCAAACGCGGAAATGTAGAGAATCCAGAGTTATATGCAGTTTTCCCGTATCGTATCTTTGCTATCGGCAAACCTAATATAGAAATAGCCGTTGAAAGTTTCCAAAAACGGCATGCAAAAGATTTTCACGGTTGGCAACAGGATGCTATTCAAGCAGGATTTTTAGGGCTAACAGATGAAGCAAAAAAGATGTTAATTGCTAATTCTTATCGCAAACACAATGGCTCGCGTTTCCCTGCGTTTTGGGGACCCAACTACGACTGGATACCTGACCAATGCCATGGCGGAAATTTGATGACTACCTTGCAATCCATGCTTTTACAGTGGGATGGGGATAAAATTTATTTGTTCCCGGCATGGGACAAGACTTGGGATGTAGAATTTAAACTTCATGCCCCATATAACACACAAGTGCATGTTATTTTTAAAGCAGGCAAGATACAGACATTACAGGTTACACCTCAGGAAAGAAGTAAGGATATTATTATTTGCTTAAATTAAAAATAGAAATTGGAAGATAAGTATATACAGTCTGTATATTAGGAATTGTGTTTACTTTACGGAGTAGAGAGTTTTGCGAATGTCTTTTTTTAATTTCTGTTAGTTCGTGCCATTCGTGAAAACTAATTTTTAAACCAATTTTATGTTATAAACCCAGAGATGAACCATGCGGAATATGAATTTTAGAAATATTTATTTTTCTTCTCATTTATGTTTATATTATCTTTGTCTAAAATTCTAAATCAGGTTAAAGGATACTGAAAATTTCTATTTATCCTTTTCATCTTTCTGTGCTTTATAGGTTTTAAATTCTTTAAAAAACCTTTTGACTTTTTTGAAAAAAATGGTATAATATTAATAAAGTTGTGAATAATCCTAATGAAAGGAAACCAGGATAGTTCAATAAAAAACTAAATAAGAAGCATACTCTTAATACTTTTTCATTAAAAAACTACCGTTTGTATTTTGCAAGATTTAGAGTAAAAGTTTTTTATAGGGGAAAAGATATTAGGGAACACTTCAAGAAAGGCCGACTGTGGCAAAAAGAAAAGAAAGATTGTTTTTGGTTCTACTACAGGATAGCTGTGGTGCAGTTTTTTCATTAGCAAAAAGAAAAAGTTTATTAATTTTTAATAACAAAACTATAAAATTTTAAGGAGAAGTGTTATGTTCAAAGAGAAGATGCACAAAGTTGATTACTCCAACAAGATGGGAACGGAAGTTTTAGATTTTACATTTATTAAGAGATGGGACCGAGGGCGGATGAGAAAAGTAGCAATGAGTTATGCTTTTCTTCTTGTTCTAACGGTTTTCTTTTTGATTTCTGGTAGCTCCTGGGCAGTGATTTCAATAAGTAATATAGTAGATTTACAAAAGATAGGAAAAGACCCGGCATATCCACTAAATGGAGAGTATGAATTGACACAGGATATAGATGCCAGTGATACGGTGAACTGGAACGGTGGAGCGGGCTTTAAGCCGATAGGGACATCTTGGGATAATCCCTTTACCGGCAAATTTGATGGTAAAGGACACAAGATAACAGGATTGTATATCAACCGATCTTCTACGAATTATATAGGTTTATTTGGCTATATGGGTTCAGGTAGTGAGGTTAAAAATATAGGCATAGAGAATGCGATGGTGTTTGGAGTTAGTTATGTAGGCGGTCTGGTGGGGTGGAATGAAGGTACGGTAAGTAACTGTTATAGCACGGGCTCGGTGTCTGGGATTGTTTATTATGTAGGCGGTCTGGTTGGTTGGAATTATGGTACGGTGAGTGGTTGTTATAGCACGGGCTCGGTATCTGGAAGTGGAATTGTAGGCGGCCTGGCGGGTTGGAATGAAGGCACAGTAACGAAGAGTTATAGCATGGGGGCGGTGTCTGGGGATTCTTATGTAGGCGGTCTGGTGGGTTTTAATGGAGGCACGGTGAGTAATAGTTTTGCAATGGGTGCGGTGACGGGGTATAGTAATTACATAGGCGGATTGATAGGGTACTTATTGAGTGGTAGTGTTACCAACACTTATTCTACGGGTTCAGTAGGAGGTAGCGGGAGTAATAAAGGCGGGTTAATTGGTTATATATATACAAGTTATAATCCTACAGTAACGAGTAGTTATTGGGATGTAGAGACTTCGGGTATGACTACTTCAGCGGGGGGTGAAGGTAAAACAACAGCCCAGATGAAACAGCAAACTACATTTATTGATTGGGACTTTACGAATATATGGAATATAAATAATGGCTCCACCTATCCTTGGTTAAGGTCGTTAGGTCAACCGCAGGTTCCACCTCCTCCTGTAGAGAAGAACATTAGCAGTTTAGAGGAATTAAACAAGATAGGCCGAGATATAGAATATCCATGGGATGGTATATATCATTTAGTGAATGATATCGATGCGAGTGAAACGGTGAATTGGGAAGGAGGTAAGGGATTTAAGCCGATAAGAGTATTTACGGGCAAATTTTATGGTCAGGGTCATAAGATAGTGAATTTGTATATAAATCGGCCAGATGAGGGTAATGTAGGTTTATTTGATGTATTGTATGGAGAGGTAAGAGACTTAGGGATAGAGGGTGCGATGGTGTCTGGGGATGATTATGTAGGCGGTCTGGTGGGTGCGAATGTAGGCACGGTGACGGGCTGTTATAACATGGGCTCGGTGTTTGGGGGTTATGATGTAGGCGGTCTGGTGGGTTATAATGGAGGCACGGTAAGTGGCTGTTATAGCACGGGTTTGGTGTCTGGGCGTGATAGTGTAGGCGGTCTGGTGGGTGAGAATGAAGGCATGGTGAGTAATAGTTTTGCAAGGGTTTTAGTGACGGGGTCTGGTAGTAATATTGGCGGATTGATAGGGTACTTAGGGAGTGGTAGTGTTATCAACACCTATTCTACAGGTTCAGTAGGAGGTAACGGGAGTGATAAAGGCGGGTTAATTGGTTATATAGAAACAAGTAATAATCCCACAGTAACGAGTAGTTATTGGGATACGCAGACTTCAGGAATGACTACTTCAGCAGGGGGTACAGGTAAAACGACCGCAGAAATGAGACAACAAGCAACCTATGTAGGCTGGGATTTTGTGAATATATGGGGTATAATAGAGAATAACACATATCCTTATTTGTTGTGGCAA